>ERZ795048.3441-NODE-3441-length-11785-cov-4.445354_pt1 | contig 11785 bp, 9 predicted proteins | sample MGYA00375132_ERZ795048 | MGnify/ENA primary metagenome ERZ795048 (study PRJEB30177, sample SAMN05720225) | activated sludge metagenome | isolation source: Anaerobic digester | place: Hong Kong | collected 2014-12-17 ...
TTCCTGAAGCCAGTAAATTTACCGTAGGTGGAACAAATCGCTGGGGATCTCCCGTTTCTATCGGGCTGATGTCCCTCAACCTGAAAGAACTGGAAGAAGCCAAGGAATACCTGATCAAAAGACTGGACGAGATGCCCCAGCTTAAAGATGTAACTGAAAATGTTGCCCTGGGCAAACAGGAAGTCCGGCTTGACCTGAAGCCAAAGGCCTATTTCCTGGGACTGGATGAAAATGAGATTGCCGGCCAGGTACGGCAGGGATTCTACGGAGCCCAGGCCCAGCGATTGCAGGTGGGCCGGGATGAATTAAGGGTCTGGGTGCGCTATCCGAAATCCGGACGCCTGAATATTGGACAGATGGAGAAAATGAAAATAAAAACCTCTTCTGGCGATTATCCCCTTTCTGAACTGGCTGATTACCATATTGAGCGGGGGCCTGTCACCATTAACCGGTACCAGGGCTCACGGGAGATCCGGGTCGAAGCAGAGACCGTGGATCCGCTGGCAGCAGTTCCTGAAATACTGGATCAGATCGAAAGGGAAATCATGCCCGAACTGCTGGCTCACTACAGCGGGGTCCGGTATATGTACCAGGGACAGCAAAAATACAGCCGCGAAGCCATGCAAAAAATACTCAAATACTTCCTCGTCGCATTCTCAATCATTGTGCTATTGCTGGTTATTCACTTTAAAAGCGGCTATAAAGCTTTCATTATTATCATGCTTATCCCCATTGCCATGCTGGGTGTGATCTGGGGGCATGGTATTCACGATAAGCCTTTATCTATAATGAGTCTGTGGGGAATGGTTGCATTAACGGGTGTGATCATCAATGATGCCATTGTATTCATGTCGAAATTCGATGGCCTGCTGATAGAAGGGAGCACGGTTCATGATGCAATAATCGGAGCCGGTAAAACACGCCTCCGGCCGATAATACTTACCAGTCTGACCACATCCATAGGTTTGTTTCCAATTATATTTGAACACAGCGTACAAGCTCAGTTCCTGATCCCCATGGCCATAAGTCTTGCCTATGGTGTTGCCATTGGTACTATTTTCATACTTATATTTTTCCCGGTATTACTGATGATCTTAAGTGATATACGACTGGTCATGCATTATCTCTTTACCGGAAATAAACCCACAAGGGAAGAGGTTGAAACGGCCATTGTCTATCATAAGCGCAGAATGAAATACGAAAGTAACGGAAACGGCGAAAATACAGAACAACAATGAAGCAACGCATAACTTCAATCTATATACTTTTATGTCTTTCCTTTGCCATATTGCAGGGACAGACAAAGCCTCTGTCCTTATCGGAGGCCATTGCCCTATCGCTGGAGAAGAATTATGACCTGATCATTTCACAATACGACCTGGAAGCCGCCATGATCAACAACAACTGGGGTAATGCGGGCCGCCTGCCTTCGGTTGGTTTTGATGCTTCTGCGACTTACACGTATTACCTGAATGACAGCTATCTGCAGGATCGATACACAGCAGGGATAAGTGCAAACTGGCTCCTTTTTGACGGATTCAGGGTACAATACACCAAAGACTTCCTGGAAAGTACGGAGCAACTGGCTTCCGGGCAGCTGGAGGTTCTGGTGGAGAATACCATACAGGATGTTATCCTTGCATATTATACCATCCTGCTGGAAAAGGAACAACTGGAAGTACTGAAGAACGTTATGGATCTTTCGAAGGACCGGTATGAATATGAACAAAAGAAGAAGTCGCTCGGAGGGAGCGGTACTTATGAAGTATTGCAGGCTGAAAATGTCTTCCTCTCGGATAAGGCTTCTTTTGTGGAACAGGAAATGCAGGTAAGAACTTCCGTCCGAAACCTTAATTTCATCATGGGTATGGATCCCGGTTCCGGTTGGGATCTCACGGAAGCTTTTACTGCGGACACCTCACATTATGTGCTGGCTGAAATGCAGGAAAAGATGCTTTCAAATAACCAGGCGCTTGCCAATCAATATGTGAACCTCCAGCTTCAGAAAGAGACCATAAAAATCAGGCAGGCAGATTTCTTTCCTTCCCTGTCCTTCAGGACCGGAATGGATAATACCATATCCCGCTCGGGAAACACCAGTGTAACCAGCAAAGCATTCAATCCCTATGCCGGAGTAGTACTTTCCTATGATATTTACAATGGCGGTCTGCGGAAACGTGCCCTGGAGGTAGCCCGGATTGAGGAATCTGTCCGGCAAACCGGGATTGAACAAATAAAGCATTCCCTGGTCAACGAACTTCATTCATTGTACGATTATCACGAGGTAAGGATTTCTCTCCTGGGTGTTGCAGAAAGCAGCCTGGAGGCATCGAAACTCAACCTTGAAATGTCGGCGGAAAAGTATCGATCAGGTGCGATTAATTCATTTAATTACAGGGATGTACAACTTATGTACCTGGAGGCTTCTTTCAGAAAACTTCAGGCAATTTATAACCTAATCGATTCCAATACCCGCTTAAGCCGCATTACCGGTGCTTTTCTCAAATATGAAGAAGAAAAGTAAGGTAGATGGATCGTTTAGCCTGAAGACGATGCGTATAAATTACCTGTTTCCTGTCCGGCAAGTAATTTCCTGCAACTTTTTGCGAGCTGACCCTCTTTGATGCCGCCTGTATTTGTTCAAATCTTTCCTTCCGTGGGGAAAAATCTGTTCAATACCCTATTATGAAAACCGTTACCTTGCATACTGCATAAATTACCATTGTTTCAGTAGATGACAGAACGTTATCAAAAGATATTTCTGGTCCTTTTCCTTATCCATCTGACCTCCTTGCTTTCTGGTCAGAATGGCATTCCATATTTTTCCCATCTTGAGTCCAGGGAGAAATACGAGGCTGAGAACTGGTCTGTCTGCCAGGACGATCATAATTCAATGCTTTTTGCCAATAAGAAGGGATTGATTCGATATGACGGCAATAAATGGAGTAAACTGGATATCCCTTACAGGCCGCTTCTGGTCAAACAGAACCCCTTCAATCGCAAAGTATACATCCTGTCCGAATACAATTACGGCTACCTTGACCGGGACGATGTGGGACGGGATGTATATGTTCCCCTGAGTTTCCAGGGAGAAATTTCCTCCCGTCTGCAGGACATACTATTCAATGATTCCCTCTTCATTGTCTATGGGACAGATATTATTAGCATACATCTTTCATCCAATGGTGTCTTACAGGATCGGATTCAGGCAAGTAACAGGCATGATTTCCTTGGGGTAATCCCCGGCCCCGGAACTATTTTCGTTAATACCCGATCGGATGGCCTGAAAAAGATTTCCGGAAATCAACTGATCCCTGTGGATAATCATATTTTCGATCAGAAAGAAATTCTTTTTTCACTACCCTATGATCCTGGCCGGGTATTGGTGGGATGTGCAGATGGTTCTCTTACTATTTTTAATGGTAAGGAATCCTCCCCTTTCGTCCTTTCCAACCAGGAATACCTGGAAGAATATGTCCTTTCCGACGGCCTGCTGGCAAACGACAGCTGCCTGGCCCTATCCACCCTGTACGGCGGCCTGTTGATCGTCAGGAAAAAAGACGGGAAAGTCATAAATACCATTAATTACGAGTCCGGTCTGCCGGATGACGAAATCTACTCAATCGGAAAGGACGCCAATAACGGCATATGGATAACCTATGACTTTGGAACCTGCCGGATTGACCTGGGAGTTCCCATTCGAGACTACACCAGTTATCCCGGATTGAGAGGCTTAATAACCAATGCGTGCTGGTATAATAATGAACTCTATGTGGCAACAACCGAAGGGCTGTATTTCCTGACAGAAGTAAAAAATTATGAAGAGGTCGAGGTATTAATCCGGGAAAAGGTTTTAGAAAAACCATCCGGAAAAACAGCCCTGAAAGACGAAGACAACAATGTAGGAAATCCGGAAGGGGAACGGGGTGGCCTCCTGCGGCAGCTATTCAGGAAGAACAGGGACCGGAATGTGGTGGAGGAAGAGATTGCGCAATCTTCGGAAGTTCCGGTAACATCCAGGCTGGTCTCAAAAAAGGTAAGCAAACTCAAATCCATCGAATATATCTATAAAAAGATACCGGGAATAAACAGCCGGTGCGAATCCTTACTTCTCCTTGAAAATGGCATACTGGCCGGATCATCTGCCGGGATATACCTGGTTCAGGATCATGAAGCAACATCTCTACTCCCTGTCAGGAACGTCACCCAGATTTCCAGGGGTCCGGATGACCGAAGTTGTTTTGTCAACACGGAAAAGGGTTGTTATGCCGGAAAAATACGGGATCAGGAGTGGGCCTGGGAACAGGATAGCTCCTGGGGTGACATTGCTTCTTTCTCCTCGCTGGAAAAAGACAGCATAAGGTGGATCAGTGGTTTTGACAGGGTTGTGGCACATAAACTTTCCGATACGGACCCGCTCAATCCGAAGATCTATAACTTTCCGTCGGGATACCCGGATGAACTATATATCAGGGAAATAAACGACACCCTCTTCCTGTTTTCCTCTTCAGAAATACATTATTATGAAGCTGCTGCAGATTCTTTTGTAGTTTACGAACAGCCCGGATTTCATCCTGCAGATTTTAATTCGCTAAAATATTTTCAAACCGTTGATGAGGATGCCTGCCTGCTCCTGGATCATACCATTAAATCCTTTGGAAAAAAGCGCGGTAATATATCCGGGGTAAATATCTGGGGCCTGTTTGACAATATTACTTCATTTAATTCTGATCCCGAGAAAGGAAGTATCGTAGTAGATAACTATGAAAAACTCTACCTGCTCAATACAGATTTCGATGCTGATAGAAAGAATGAATTCCAGCTTTTCCTTGAATCCATTTCGCTGGAAGACGGCACACTGTTAAACGGCCGGGACCTGGTGATTGATTCAAAAGAAAACCAGATCAGCATAAATGTTACCGCTCCCTATTTCCTTAAAAACCAGTCAACACAGTATCATTTTCGTATTGACGGAAGGCGGGAAGACTGGTCAAAATGGAGTCCGGATTCAAAACATGAGCAGGCGCTTGAATATGGTAATTATACCATAAGTATCTATGCAAAAAATATCCTGGATGAGTTGAGTAATACTATCAGTGTATCCTTTTATGTCAAGCCTCCGTTTTATCGAACCACTGCATTTTACCTCCTTGCCACAACACTGATCCTGGCTTTCTTCCTGTTAATTATCTATATACGGGAGAAAAAGCTCAAACGGGATAAACAGCTGCTCGAAGAGAAAGTGCAGGAACGGACCATTGAGATACAACAACAAAAAGAGAAGATTGAAAGCCAGAAAGATGAGATCCTGGCTCAGAAAAATGATATCACCAGCAGTATCACCTATGCCAGCAGGATCCAGCATGCCATATTACCCGACAGGAAAATATTTGAGCACTCTTTCCGGGAATATTTCATCTATTACAGGCCCCGTGATATTGTCAGTGGTGATTTTTACTGGATAACGGAAAATCAGGAGCAGGTGATCTTTGCCGCTGCAGACTGTACCGGGCATGGTGTGCCGGGTGCTTTTATGAGTATGCTGGGCAATTCTTTTTTAAATGAGATTACCAGGGAAAGTGACGGAAGCCTGAGTTCGGGAGAAATACTGGATGCATTGCGTATGAAAATCACGGAGGCTCTTTCTCAGTCGGGAGAGGCTATGGAAACCAGGGATGGAATGGATATCGCGTTGTGCCTGTATCACAAAAATAAAAACCTCCTTGAATTTTCAGGAGCTTACAACCCGCTGTACATAGTAAAAAATGGCGAACTGCAGGAATACAAAGCAGACAGGATGCCCATAGGGTATTTCCCGGCCCAGAAAAAATTCAGGACACAACAGATCACGGTACATCCCAATGATGTGATTTACCTTTTCTCCGATGGATTTCCGGATCAGTTTGGAGGTCCGAAAGGCAAAAAGTACACTACCGGCAGGTTTAAACAATTGCTCACAGGCATCTGGCAACAGGACATGGAATATCAATTATACTTCCTGGAAGATGAGCTGGACTCCTGGCGGGGCAATTATGAGCAGGTCGATGATATCCTGGTAATTGGCATCCGGATATAACCTATCTGAATGGTAAATAGACTCCGGCACTGTACATTAAAAGGATAGGAGTTTCATCTAGCGAATATGCGGGACCGGTTTCAAGTTGATATCCGATACCCAGCTGAAGTTGAAATATTCTCTTTGCGCGCCAGACAAAACTGGGTCCAATCATACTCTGAAAATATGAGTCGTTTAAACCCTGGTGCCAGTAGCCCATGTTTATATAGGAGCTCCTTGCTCCACCCGGAAAGAAGTGAAAGTTTAATCCAATACCGTATGAAGTTAATCCCACTCCCGCAGTGAGTCCAATGCGGTCATTTAACAGTGCTTCAAAATCAACGCCTACAATTCCCCCTCCTCCATTTAATATTCCGATTGATATAGTTCCTTTATAGGGAGGAGGTTCCGGGTATGCATAATTTACCTGAGAATAAACCGAAAGAATAAGGCACAAAGTGAACAGAGATGCAATTATCTTTTTCATTGTTAGGGTGTTTTAATATTCTTAAAAGTAGGAAAAAAAGCTTTATGAAAATATACTTTTCCCCGGCTTTTTAACTGTTTAAAAAGGGAAATATACTCCAACACTCCCTACAAAAAACATGGGAAACACGGTTCCTTCATAGTCAGCCCCTGTATCAAGCAGATAGGCAATTCCTGCCTGTATCTGCAGAATTTTTTTTGCCCTCCAAACCAGGCTGGGACCAATATAGCTCTTGTAAAATGAGTCTCCAACACCCTGCTGAAAATAAGAAAGGTTAAAATATGACGATCGGCTACCCCCGGAGGAAAGGTGATAATTCAATCCAAAGCCATAGGATATATATCCTGCTCCGGCCGTTACACCAAGATGCGGAGTAACAAAGTATTCCAGGTCTGCCCCAACCAGGCCTCCGCCCCCATTGAACACACCAAGTGTAATGACAAACTTTTCATTGTCATATTTCTTGTAGGGCCTGTGTTGGGAAAAACAAGCTGTACTGATTGAAAACAGAACAATTATTGTAATGTATTTCAGTAATGTATTTCTCATCCGGACAAAAATAGATATATATTTTATGAATTAACAGTCATGCAAAATGAGGCGGAAATAAAAAAGCGCCAGCCTGTTTTCCAGTGCTGGCGCTAGTTTAATCAAGGTATATTTTATTCTTCTCCTTCTTCATCCATCGTAGCGGCTTCTCTTATCTTGTCTAATTTCTTTTCACTTTCCATTTTCTTCTCTTCCAGCTGACGCGTACGATTTTCAAGGTCTTCCACGGCTTTCATTTTCTGCTGGTATTCCTCTTCCGTGATCTCTTTGGCTTCCTTTCTCATTTCCAGTTTCTTCTTAGCCTCATCCAGTTTCATTTTTGATTCATCCATCTTTCCCTCTGCTTCTTTCATTTTCTGCTCGGATTTCATCATACGTTCCTGTGCCTCTTTTGCTGAAGCGGCGCGAGCCTGGCCAAATTCCTTTCCTTCCATTTCTCCTTTGTTCTTGCCATAGGCATTTCCTTTCCCTTCGGCTTTTTCGACCATTTCTTCAGCTTTTTCTTCTCCTTTCTTTACTTCCTCCTCGCCTTTTTTCTCCATCTCTTTCATTTTTGCCTCGCTGTGTTTCATCTCCTGCTCACCCTTTTTCTCCATTTCTTTTGCATGCTCTTTCCCTTTCTCCATTCCCTCTTCCGCTTTTTCTTTTTCTTTATCAAGATCGGCTTTCACGGCTTCTTCACCCTGCTTCATCTCCTTTTCTATCTTCTGCTCACCTTTTTTGATCTCCTTTTCAACCTGCTCTTTATTAGCCTTTTCTTTCCCTTTTTTCTGCTGTGCATTTACTTCTGTGCCAAAGCAGCAGAGGGAGATAACCATTACAAATAATACGAATTTTTTCATGGCGATTCTATTTTAAATGTTTTCCAATAAACTATCTACTTCTGCAGCAATATTTTCGGCTTCCTCGCCTACTTCGTCAACAACAGATTCTACCTGTTCAAGAGCTTCATTAACAACAGATGTTTCTTCTTCCGTTGTTGTTCCGTTAGCCTTGTCGGAGTTTCCGCCACATGCAAAAGTAAACATGGCCAACATCAGGATTACGAGCGTTTTTTTCATTGTTTCTGTTTTTTAGGTTGGTTATTCAAATTTAATGTAAGTTATAGTCCGTCTGAGTAATAACAAAGCGAAACGTTAAAAGTTTTTTAACTTATATTCCATATAACTCAACATTTTAACATATTAAGGAATCTATATAACTTACTGCGATGCTCCTGAAACCAGGTCAACACCAATCTCCTCTTCGGCATATGCCTGGTCATAGTCATATGCACGTACCTTCAGGGTGAAATGACCCGGATTCTCTTTGTATGTCAGCCAGGTATAATTATACGGGGATACCAGGTCCTCTCCCAGTAGCACCCCATTTACATAAAACCAGACCACATCGATATCTCCATCCGGATCCATAGCCTCGGCGCTTATCGTAATTGTTTCACCAAGCTCGAAGGATTGCCCATCTATAGGTGAAATGATACTGCATACCGGATCCTGGTTCTTTTTACAGGCCACAAGTAAAAGAATGAAGGCAACAGCCAGGTATATTCTCATCTAACTAAGGTATTCCTGTTTAAAGGTAACAATTTCAGTATCAGTCGGAATAAATTATCTGTTTTAACTTCGAATTGTGCAACCATTTCACCCGAAAACCGTTTTCATAGTGTGACTAAACGAAAACCCACATGGATGGCGGTGGTATTTATAATACTGTCGCACACTGCTATAGCTCAAAAGGGCGGATTCCTGGATCACCTTCGCATAGGGTTCGGGGCCGGAGCCAACAGTGCCCATATTATCGATTTATCCCCATACTCCATATACGAAGACCTGACAGGACAGGAATACCTGAGTGAATATTCCGGCATGCTTCGAAATATCGGCAACCAGTATTTTGTCCAGGCAGAATGGTACAATGATTTCCTTATTGTTGCCTTGAAACCCGGTACCTATTCCTATCACTTCAGTAAGCTGAACGAGGTAATGTTTACAACTGAAACGGTTGAAGAACAAACGCCATACCTGTTGCGATACCTGACCGTTCCCGTGGAAGTAAGATACAACTACGACCTGCGTCGTTTCAGGCCGTATGGCGGTCTTAATCTTGCATACAGTCACCTGTTGGGATCGCTTGATCCTTCAAACCAGACCTTCCTGCGTACCAAACTTACTGCCGGGGCAGAGCTGGGAACATACATAGACCTGAGGTATATCATCCTGGATATAAATCTCGGATATCATAGCGGGCTTCACAATATCGCCAGCAAAACAGACCGGTTCGGCACCGGGGGAGGAACCTCTTTTGCCCAGGACGACCTGCTGCTTAATGATCTTCAGCTGAGTATCTCAGTTCTGTTCAGCCTGCAAAAGCAGCGAAACTATAGCAACATTGAATGTTATTATTGATCCCATGAAACGAATTATTCCCTATATACTGCTGGCCGGACTACTTACGAATGGCTGCGAGATACTTCAGAAAGACATACTCCCTGAAGAAGGTTTTACCAAGATTTATAATCACCCGGAAGAAACCCTGTCTTTTTACCCGGAGAGTGTAATTGAACTGGGTGGAGACGGATATATTTTCGTGTCTGCGGTAAAGGATGAGGAATCGGAGGTGGAATACCCATATGCATACCTCACCCGGGTAAATGCATCCGGGGAACTGGAATGGTCGCTTGAATACAGCTGGCTTTCACCCTGTTCCAATCTCATTAAACAGGGTAATTCCACAGGATTTATCGCAATGAACCAGCAATTCCAGGCATATTTTGTCGAGATTGATCCCGCCAGCGGAGAAGAACTTTCGAGCACCTCGCTTGGAATGACCATGCCTTTATATGCATTTTCAGACAAAAGCGGAAATATTGTTGTACTTGGATACGATTTTGTAAGCCGGTCATCCTGGGTAGCGAAGTACAATAGTAATTTAACCCTGGAGCGAAGCACGCTTCTTTCCATCAACGATGACCTGGAATACGAAGTTCAGCGTCACCTGAACAAAACAGGTCAGAGCTATCCGTTTTTTATCGGCGAATTTGATGGAACAGCCGGTCCGGGCTACTATGTAAATTGTTTTTATAATTATACACTCCGCTGCGTTTTCCTGGACGCTTCATCCATGGGAACTACCGGGAACCTTTATTCATTCAGAACAGAAGAAGGTATCAGCTCCATGTTGTACAAATCCGGTTCATTGTTCGGAATGACCAGCTATTATGAGGGAAACAATTACATCCTTCCGGAAACCGAGGTGAATGTAAACAGTTCGGATAATATCAAGGACTGGCCTGCCAATCCACTCTATGAATTAACCTTTAAAGCAAAGGTGCTGGCAGGAGAAATTGCCACTGATTCAGCCGATTATGAATTGTTTGTCTCCCAGACCAATTCCAATTCCCTGGTCATGTACAAATATGCCATGGAGTCCGACAGTCTCCTGGCAACAATCTACAAAGAGTTTGATGAGCGGCTGGAAGTAAAAGACTTTATTCAAACCGCCGATAAGGGGATTGTGGTACTGGCGCGTATTTACATCCTGGGAAAATACCAGCGTCCGATGCTGATAAAGTTCCCACCGGAAACATTCCTGCCTGAGAAAGAAAAAGGTCTCTTTACTAAAAATTGATTCTCAGAGTTTCAGGAAGCGATTCTGTATGGATTTGCCATCCTGGACCATTTGCATGACATACATTCCGGCCTGAAGATCGGAAACATTCCAGGAATGGGTATTGGGACCAAAATGGCCATCAAGCCTGGCAGACTTCATTCTTCTTCCTGATGTGTCGAAAACCTGTAAGGTCACATCTCCCCTGGAAACAAGGTTAAACTGGATATACAGCATATCCTGCACCGGGTTCGGGTACAGGTGTAAAGATACAGGATTCTTTCCCGGTGTATAATCCTGGATTCCGGTTCCCGCCACGATATGCAGCCTGGTATTTATCCATTCTGAAAATCCGGTTTTTTCCAGGTCCTCATCTTCGGCTTCGAACCAGTCCTGGACCACGGAGGTGTATATTTGCCGGTAATCGATATTGTAAACCAGGTTCCCGTTATGAAGATCGTCCGGGCCCAGGCCGGGATTCACTCCATAGATGCCCGCGTTCAGTTTTGTTCCGAATACGAAGACGGGTGTTGCGGTTCCATGATCGGTCCCGTAGCTGTCGTTGGAATACGCCCTGCGTCCAAATTCAGTGAAGGTCAGGGATAACACCTTATCAGCTATTCCCCTGGATTCCAGGTCGCTGTAAAAATCCTGTACCGCGGTTGACATTTTATACAGCAATTCGGCATGCAGCCCCAGGCTCGGATCGTTTTTATCCACCTGGTCGCCATGGGTATCGAAACCTCCTATCCTGCAAAGGAATATCTTGGTTTTTACTCCTCCGGCCAGTAAGCGGGCAATTAGTTTAAGTTGACTGGCCAGGTTATTTGCCACTCCGGGCGAGGCGTATGGATATCCTTCCCTGTATTCGACTGTTGATTCGCTGGCAGACTCGTATACTTCTTTGAGTCGCTTAGCATACTGGTTTGATTTCTTCTCAAATTCCATGATATATTTCAGCTCCTCACCGGCATGGCTACCCGGAAAAGCGATGGGTGGCTCCACACCAACACTGCTGATCAGCTGGTAAAACTGGTCTGGATTACCAATATTCAATCCAATGGGTATCCCGTTCTCCCTGTGGAACG
>ERZ795048.3447-NODE-3447-length-11769-cov-4.206932_pt1 | contig 11769 bp, 12 predicted proteins | sample MGYA00375132_ERZ795048 | MGnify/ENA primary metagenome ERZ795048 (study PRJEB30177, sample SAMN05720225) | activated sludge metagenome | isolation source: Anaerobic digester | place: Hong Kong | collected 2014-12-17 ...
GATCACTTCCTGCTGCTGTGTATATGGAAGACACATCATACGAGCTTGCATTGGTCGTGACAATGACACCCGTGTCAGCTGTTCCTGCAACTGAGGCTGCTGCTGCCTGACGCGCTGCCTCTTCAGCTGCACGTCTTGCTGCTTCCTCAGCCTCTCTTCGGGCTTCCTCTTCCAGTCTTGCAATCTCTGCGTTCTGTTCTTCCAGCTTTCTTGCATATTCTACTGCTACTGCTTCTGCAGATGCTATCTGCGCAGCATAATCATCTGAAACAGCCTGTAATTCCATGATTACACCTTCCATATAGGCCTGTTCCTCTTCATAATCAGACTGCATTGCCAGCATTTCTTCCTTCTCTGCTTCCAGACTAATCTTCAAATCAGCTACTTCCTGTACAGTATTCTGATACTCCTGCAGCATATTTCGATCATATTCATACAAGTCTTCTATGTAATCTGCCTTGGTCAGCATTTCCGAAATACTGCCTGCCTCCATCAGCATAGCTACATAATCCGGATCGCCCGCTTCGTACATATACTGTATCCTTATTTTCATAGCTTCATACTGCTCATTCTCTTTGATGAGCGCATCATCATATGCAATCTGGGCAGTTGCAATCTCGGCCTCCTTATCAATCAATCCAAGTCGAAGCACCTCTACTTCTGCCATCACCTGCACCAGGGCATCATTGATTTCTTCGATTTCCTCTACGATTCCTTCCTGTTCCTCCGCAAGTTCTTCAATCGAAGCATTCACGCTGTCAAGAGAATCCTGTGTATCGTCTCTCTCATCTGTCACTTCATCTATGGAAGGATCGGCATATGCGGTCAGTGCCTCTGAACCAAGAATGGCACACATGCATAGGGAGATCACTATTTTTTTGGTATTGCCAATACTCTTTCTCATCCTGTTTACACCTCATCAAATTCCATTTTATTTTAACACAACGATACATGCAATTCAATCTGATGAAGTAAGTTATAAAATGGGTGAAAGCAACCTTGCGAGACATTCCCGCGCCTTTGTGACAATATTCCTTGCATCTTATGCTTCCCTCGTTAGTCTGACGGAACGAAGCAGATCTCTCTCAAATTGTTCTCTCATCTGTCCCACTTCTTCTCTTCCATAGATTACCGCATTGATCTCATAGTTCAGCAGAAAACTTCGTACATCCATATTGGCTGTACCAAAAGACATCACTGCATCGTCTGCGATAATACCCTTCGCATGCAAAAATCCCTCCTGATACTGATAACACTCCACTCCGGCAGCAAGCAATTCCCCATGATAGGAAAGTGTTGCCTGATATACCACCGGATGGTCCGGTTTACATGGGATCATAATACGAATCCTTACGCCATGTTGTGCCGCACATAGCAAGGCACAAAGGATGCTCTCATCCGGAATAAAGTACGGGGTCTGAATATCCAGACTATGGGTTGCTCCAACAATAATTCTGAAGAAATGGTTTCTTATCGTCTGTACACGCCGATCCGGTCCACCCGCTAATAATCTTATCTTCGTGTTACCATTCTCACAAGCCGGCTTTTTCGTCCCGACGCTTCTGTGGATATCTGGAAATTGTTTATTTGCAGCACTCTCCCAGTCACTGTCAAATTGCTCCGATAATCCCTGCACAGAATCTCCCGTGATTCGAAGATGTGTATCACGCCAGCAGCCTAATTTCTTATTCAGGCCAAGATATTCTCTCCCTATATTAAATCCTCCAAGATAACCTATACAATTATCAATTACCGCAATCTTACGATGATTACGATAATTCAATCTAAGGGGAAGCTGCCTAAGCGAACAGGAAAAAAAATCCGATACTTCTATTCCACTTTGCTTAAGATTCTTTAACCATTGCAGATTTCTTCTCCCCAAAACGCTGCCTCCAAGGCACCCCATTCCATCATACAGCAATCGGATACGCACCCCTTCACTCGCTTTTTCCTTCAGCAGGCTGATAAGTTCATAGGAGAGGAAATCGCGCCTGATAATGTAATACTCCAGGTCAATACTAGTCTGCGCATTTTTGATATCCTCAAATAGATTTGCAAATTTATCCAGGCCGCGGGTTATAATCTCGATCTTATTATGTTCAAAGAGTCTGGGTTCTGTATATCTTGATCGTTCATGAACCGGCTCCGTCCCAAAAAGCAGGTAGATTACAATTCCAATTCCAGGCAGCGCAAACAGAAGTAATAACCATGCCCAGATTGCCCTCGGATTTTTTCTCTGGAAAAACAGGATCATCACTGCGAATATGGCATTGATTACAAAGATTGCATATTTCATCTCTCATTCCTGCCTTCCTGTTATCTATATATTTACTGCTAGTATAACCCGCAACGAAAATTTGTATAAATAATTGCGCTTTTATGGAAAGAATGCTACAATCAAGGATGTGCAGCCAGTCTGCTCATATGAATGAATTTGGAGGTCCACGTACTTGAAACCTATTTTTGTTGTACTTATTGTAGTAGCTGTAATAGCAATTGGACTTATCATCGCACTTTATTTCGTTGGTAAGAAGATGCAGAAGAAAAAAGACGAACAGGATGCTTTACTGGCAGCCAACAAGCAGACAGTTTCTCTTCTGATTATTGATAAGAAACGCATGAAGATTAAAGATGCCAATCTGCCGGCCGCCGTAGTGGAACAGATTCCCAAGTTGTCTAAGAACATAAAGGTTCCTCTTGTTAAAGTTAAAGCAGGACCACAGATTATTACCATGTTCTGTGAAGAACAGATTTATGATCTGATTCCGGTTAAGAAGGAAGTCAAAGCAGAGATCAGCGGTATGTATATTATCGGCGTTAAGGGTGTTCACGGAACACAGATTAAAGCAGAAGAAAAAAAGAAAGGCTTCTTCAAGCGTGCTTTGGAAAAAGCGCAGGAAAAAGCCGGAGCAAAACCACTTAAATAGATTTACTTTTAGGATCGGAACAATACCGATCCTTTTTCTTTGGAACAAACATCAATAGAAATAGAACAATTCGCTAAAAACTCATAGTTCACATCCATTCGATAATCAACCTTTACCTGCATTCGATCTGCCTCAAGAAGAAGCGACATCCTGTTTGTTTCAACGCCAATCACAATTGAACCAAACGGAGTACCGTAACTGCTCATATTCTTCTTGTCTTTTATAAACACCATATTAACATTACTGGCACCTCTTTTTATCAGTTCCAGCTCATGGTTCTTAATCTTTAACATGCACTTTGTTGCACCGGCATCTCCATCCTGAGGTTCCTTATATCGTATGTAATGTGTGTCATTTTTCAGATAGTATTCCCCATTCGTAATAATCTCTAACGGTTCTGAATTCTCATCCACCGGTCCGTCAAATTGCACTCCCTTTAATGATATCAGTACTTCCTTTGTCAAATGTTCCTCCATTCCTACGTCTTATTACTTAAAAATATGCAAAAGCCGTAAGTCAAATGTTAATTCCTCTGTTGTATAGAGGTTCTCCATCAATTCTTCACCGGATAACGTAATCACATTGCCCTGCTCATCTGTTACCTCTACTGTATCCTCGTTCCAGATACTATCCGGAAACAGCACCCCAATCAATACAAATCCATAGAGTAAAGCGGTTCCCATCCATGTTCTCCAGTGTTTCTCTATCCTTTGTACAATCATCCATTTCTGCATCATAGCATCCTCCTTATTCTGACAATCTCTCATAAGGATTGACCCGATACAGGATTTCTATACTTATAAATGCAGTTTTCTTATAATAGACTGCTCCTGTTTCTTGATATGAAGCAGTACCGCCTTCTTTGCACGGTCTTTGTCTTTGTTCTGAATGCTCTCATACATTTCCTTGTGTTCCCTGATCAGTTCCGAGTGCATCTCCTGGTCCTTCACACACTCATAGCGGTAACGGTAGACCTGCTCCGAAAGATTCAACACCATCTGCTTTAATTTCTCATTACCAGTGGCGTCCACAATAATATCATGAAAATTAACATCAGCCTGTGCCATACGCACTTCACTTTTTGATCTGATCGCCTTCTCAAATTCCACCATGGCAACCCGTAATTCATGAAGCTGTTCCTCACTCATCCGGTCACAGGAGAGTTCAATGGCCATAACATCCAATGCTGATCTTACCTCAAGAACATCCTTTAATCCCTTGGAAGTAATCTGTGATACTTCTGCTCCCCGTCTTGGAATCATAGTAACCAATCCCTCCAGTTCAAGCATACGAATCGCTTCTCTGATTGGTGTCCGGCTAACACCCATCCGCTTGGCAAGATGAACCTCTAAAAGACGTTCTCCCGGCGGAAGATCTCCCATCAATATTGCCTTACGCAACGTCTTAAATACAACATCACGAAGTGGAATATACTCATCTGCTGTTACCTGTAAAAAATCTCCCATGCAATCCTCCTTTACTCTGTGATACATCCGGCAGCCCGGATGAACACTTCCGGAAATTGTGTTTGTAATCTATTCTCTGCCTCTTTAGCCAATTCCATACTGGTAAATAGGCCAAAAACGGTCGGTCCGCTTCCGCTCATCAATGCACCGTCCGCACCGTTTTCAAGCATTGCCTGCTTTAATTGTCCAATAATACTGTATTCTTGTGTTGTTACACTCTCTAATACATTACCAAGTCGCCTTGTCACTTCCATATAATCCCGATTGGCAAGAGCCTTAATCATTCCATCCGTATCAGGATGTGTGAGATGTTCCCTGTCCAAATGCTGATAGACATATTGCGTCGAAACATCAATTGGAGGTTTGGCAATAACAACATACATTGTCGGAATAACTGACAGCTGTGTCAGTTGCTCCCCGATACCTTCTGCCAATGCACTCTTACCGCTTATGCAAAAAGGAATATCAGCTCCCAGCTTCACACCCATTTCCTGTAATTCCTGTAAAGTAAGGTGAAGCTCAAACAAATCATTAATTCCCTTAAAGACTGCTGCGGCATCCGCACTTCCACCGGCAAGTCCTGCTGCTACAGGAATCCTTTTTTCAAGGTGTATACTGACGCCTTCTTCTATATGGTATTTCTGCAGAATCATTTGCGCTGCACGGTACGCAAGATTAGACTCATCTACCGGGATTGCAGTACTATTGGTTGTAAAATGAATTCCACTTGGGATTTTCTCTATCGTTATAACATCAAAAATATCAATCTGCTGCATGATGGAGCGCAGCAAGTGGTAGCCATTGTCCAGCCTTCCAACAACATCCAGTACCAGATTAATCTTTGCATATCCTTTGATCGTAATTTTGTTCATAGAAATCTCCAATCCTATTGCATATTGTATACAACATACATTATATCTTATTTTTTCATATTTACCTATACTTTTTTTCATTTCCTATTAAGTATACCTTCTTATTCTCCGATACTAATGATATCCAATATTCACGGATGAAGTTTGGAGCAAACACGAAACACATTCAGAAAGATGAGGTATTTAATATGAGCGTAAATGGAATTACGGGAAATGTATCATCAGATTACACCGGCTATCAGAAGCCGACCACCGACGCAAAGGCTGCAGAAGCAACCGCATCAACGCAGGCAACCGACTCTACCGGAGTTGTTTATGAGACTAAAGCACCAGAGCAGTCTGCCAAAACTTATACTTCCGATACTAATCTAATTGCCAAGATGAAAGCCGATTCCCAGGCAAGAATTCAGCAGTTACAGGACATAGTTGAAAAACTCATGACAAAGCAGTCCACCGCTTATAGCCAGGCCAATGGACTGAAGAATTTATTTTCTTCTCTTAGCGTTGATCCCGCTACCAGAGCTCAGGCAGAAGCCGACATTGCAGAGGATGGATACTGGGGTGTGAACCAGACCAGCGACCGCATCTTCGATTTTGCAAAAGCACTTTCCGGCGGAGACCCCACAAAAATGGAAGAAATGAAAAATGCATTTTTAAAGGGTTATAAGAAAGCTGAAAAAATGTGGGGAGATGCACTTCCCGATATCAGTAAGAAAACGTATGATGCTGTACTTAACAAATTCGATGAATTTGCCAAAGCACAGGATTCTTCTACAGAAACAACTGAGAACTAATTCCATACATACGATATAAATGTTACCTCTCATGCATACGATACAATAGAAATACTTCGTAAAGATTCATTCGAACTATTCTATTTTGAAGTATTCATGGGAGGTTTTTTTAATGGAATTCACCAAGCGTCTCTTACATATGGAAAAAGAAGATTGTGCTGCTTCTTCCCAGTTCGTTCTGGAAGAGGATCTCATCATTCCCGACTCCCGTCCGGATGTTCTTCGCGTGTTACTATACAAAAGCGATGTGATCAAGGAGGAGCAGCGCATACTCGAGAATCACATTATTGTAAAGGGCAGATTAAACTACTGCATTCTCTATCGTGCCAAAGATGACTTCAATGTCCTCTCCTATGTGAAGGGAGATATTCCATTTGAAGAACAGCTTTTTATGGATGGAATACAGAATAGTGATGAGATTGAATCGACACTTACCATGGAAGATCAGAATATCAATATGATTAATTCCAGAAAGCTCAATCTTCATGCACTGCTTTCAATTTGCGCTGTAAGAACAACTCTGTACGATGAAGAGATTACAACTTCACTGGAGGCTGACGAATCTGCATCCTGCTCCGGATGCGAGACCAGACAATCCAGAATGGATATACTTGAGTTAAGTGTGTTGAAAAAGGACATTTGTCGAATTCGGGAAGAGCTGGAACTTCCAAAGAGTTTCCCCAATATTGCGGAACTGCTCTGGAGCCGTGTAGACGCCGGGGAGATGGAGATTCGTCCTTTGGATGATAAACTGTCCATCAAAACGACGTTATCTATTTTCCTGATTTATCGAAGTGATTCAGAAGATTCTGTTATTCGATACTATGAGACTTCTATTCCCTATAGTACAACGGTAGAATGTGATCGCAGCGATGACGCAATGATTCCGGCCATCACCTATAACATTAGTCACTGTGAGACTGAGGTGCGTCCTGATTTTGATGGTGAAGAACGTGTCCTTGGAATTGAGCTGATCCTTGATCTGTCAATCAGGCTGTATCAGGAGACTGATGTTGCATACCTGTTTGATGTCTACGGTACTACCAAGGAGCTGTCCCCTGTTACCAAACAGTGTTCCTTAAAAAAACTCAATATCTACAACCTAAGCCAATACAAATTAAGCACCCGACTTGCACTGGCAGAAGATGCACCTCCAATCCTGCAATTATGCTACTGCAACACCTTTCTCAAAACAGATGATCCCAAAATAACTGACGGAGGTATTGAGGTCTGTGGATTATTGGAGCTTCAGGTTCTCTATCTGACTGGTGATGACGATTCTCCGTATTACTCCTACACAGAGTCTGTACCCTTTTCACATACTATAGAAGTTCCAGACATAAGTTATCATTCCATATTCCATGTGAGAGCCTCTCTGGATCAGACCAATGTAACACTGCCAACCGCACAGGAGCTGGAAGTCAAATCCAGTATTACCTTCCAGACCTTTGTCTATGAACAGGTTCCGGTAGAACTCATTACCGATGTCGTTGTACAGGAAATGGACCCGGCACGAATAAACTCCATGCCAAGCATTATTGTGTACTTTGTTAAAGAAGGGGAAAGTTTGTGGCAGATTGGTAAGAATTATTCTGTTCCCATTGCTTCCATCATGGAACAGAACGAAATGACCAGTGAGAATATACAGGTTGGAGACCGGTTGTTTATCGTTAAATAATTGTGTCGCCCGGCGGCGACACATTACGAGAATTACAGAGTTGCAAAGCAACTTTGTAATTCTCCTTAACATACGAAACACATCTGCATTACTGCTTACATAACTATAACCGCTATAATACCTGATAAATTACTATAATAGCTGCATTGCCTGCTACATAGCAATCGCATCTGCATTACTGCTTACATAACTACACACCAAGGTAGGCTTTCTTTACGTTCTCGTCTTCCATCAATTCCTTGGCATCACTGGTTAATGTAATCTTGCCGGTTTCCAGTACATAAGCACGATCTGCGATTCCGAGTGCCATCTTGGCATTCTGTTCTACAAGAAGGATGGTAATTCCACTCTCATGGCAGAATTCAATAATAGAAAACACTTCTTTGACCAACAATGGACTAAGTCCCATCGAGGGTTCATCCATCAGAATCATCTTTGGGCTGCTCATCAGCGCACGTCCCATTGCAAGCATCTGCTGCTCGCCACCACTTAAGGTACCTGCCATCTGATTCTTACGTTCTTCCAGTCTTGGGAAATGTTTATAAATCATCTCCAGATTCTTGGCGATTTCGTTCTTATCCTTTTGAATATATGCACCCATCTTCAGGTTCTGATAGACGGACAAGTTAGCAAAAACACGTCTGCCTTCCGGTACATGCGCCATTCCCATAGAAACTATTTTGTGTCCCGGAACCTTTGTTATGTCTGTTCCTTCAAAGACAACCGACCCTTGCTTAGGCTGAATCAATCCGGTAATCGTATGAAGAATCGTCGTCTTACCGGCACCATTAGCTCCAATCAGCGCAATTACTTCACCCTGATTAACTTCAAATGACACTCCTTTGATTGCCTGGATCATTCCATAATATACTTCCAAATCTTTCACTTCAAGCATTGCCATAATATCTGCCCTCTCTTCTATTCCCCAAGATATGCCTTGATTACTTCCGGATTGTTCAAAACTTCTTTTGTCTCTCCCTTGCACAATACATGACCAAAGTTTAAAACAGTCAATTCTTCACAAATTCCGGATACAAGTTTCATATCATGTTCAATTAACAGAATCGTCATCTTGAACTTATCTCTGACAAAACGAATTGTCTTCATCAATTCTATGGTTTCATTTGGGTTCATTCCAGCAGCCGGTTCATCCAGAAGCAACAGCTTAGGATTGGTGGCAAGAGCTCTTGCAATCTCTAATTTTCTCTGCTTACCATAAGGCAGATTGCTTGCCAATGTATCTGCTTCCTTGTCAAGATCAAACACCTTCAACAATTCCAGTGATCGTTCCCGCATCTCTTTCTCTGCTTTACGATAGGACGGAAGCTTAAAGATACTTGCAAGTGTTGAATATCTAATCTGATTATGAAGACCAACCATAACATTTTCCTGTACGGTCATTTCCTTAAACAAACGGATATTCTGAAACGTTCTTGCAATTCCTTCCCGATTGATCTCAATTGTCTTCTGTCCTGTAATATCTTTGCCGCCCAGGAGGATATGCCCCTCATCCGGCTTATATACACCTGTCAGAAGGTTAAATACAGTTGTCTTACCTGCTCCATTGGGTCCAATCAGACCATAAAGCTCGCCTTCATTAATCGTTATTGAGAAATCATCTACTGCTCGTAATCCGCCAAAGGAAATACTTAAATTGGTAACTTCCAACATTGCCATGTTATTGTACCTCCTTCTGATTCTTTTTCAATTTACCCAGAATCCTGACCTTCATTTTTTCTTTCCATGCCTGTGCTTTCGGGCTCCAGTTAAATAACATCATACCAATCAGGACAATAGAATAAATCAGCAAACGATACTCAGAAATTCCTCGAAGCATCTCAGGCAACAATGTAAGTAAGACTGCTGCGATAATAGAGCCTCGCATGTTGCCGATACCACCAAGTACCACAAATACCAGAACCATAATGGACATGTTGTAACCAAAGTTGTTGGTCGCTGCTTTAATATTGTTAAAGTTATGTCCGTAATAAGCACCTGCAGCACCAGCCAGCGCAGCTGAAATACTAAATGCCATTAATTTATACTTTGTAATATTGATTCCAACTGATTCCGCTGCAATCAGATTATCACGAATTGCCATAATTGCTCTTCCATCTCTGGAGTGAACCAGATTCAGAACAATAAAAAGTGTAATCAGAATTAAGAGAATACCAATTGTAAAGTTCGCATCCTGCGGCATTCCCGTAACACCCTGTGCTCCCTTAATAATTACAACACCCTCCGGTTCCATACCAAGAGCTGTCGTATCTGTAGTTGAAATATGAAGCCCCTGTGAGTCTTTGCCAAGATAAATTACGTTAATTACATTTTTAATTATTTCACAAAAGGCCAGCGTAACAATTGCAAGATAGTCACCTTTCAACCGAAGTACCGGTAAGCCAATCAGGATACCCACGATACCTGCAAACAAGGCGCCCAAAATAATCGCAAGAGCAAATCAAATCCAGGATGCAGCGATCACATTCTGCATACAGATAGAAAAGACGGTGCCTGTAAATACACCAACGCAGGCGAATCCGGCATGCCCTAAGCTTAACTCTCCAAGAATACCGACTGTTAAGTTCAAGGAGATAGCAAGCATAACGTAATAACAGATCGGAACCAGAAGTCCCTGTAATTGATTGGACAAAAGTCCGCATAACATCAGAATCTCGACAATAATATACGTAATAATTACGATTCCAAATGTAATCAATGTTTTTTTCGTTTCTTTGGATTGCAACAATCTCTTCATCATTGGCCTCCCTTATACCTTTTCCTGAATCTGCTTACCAAGAATACCTGTAGGCTTCACCAATAATACGACAATCAACACAGCGAATACAATGGCATCCGAAAGCTGTGAAGAAATGTACGCCTTACTCAAAATCTCAATCAATCCCAGAAGGATACCACCAATCAAGGCTCCCGGGATAGAACCAATTCCACCAAATACTGCTGCAACAAATGCTTTGATTCCCGGCATTGCTCCTGTGTATGGGGAAAGCGACGGGTATGCAGAACACAACAGCACTCCGGCTATTGCAGCCAGTGCAGAACCAATTGCAAAGGTTAGTGCGATTGTTCCATTTACATTGATTCCCATTAGTGCAGCTGCACCTTTATCTTCGGATACTGCAAGCATTGCCTGGCCTGCTTTGGTTTTGTTAATAAACAGCATCAAAACGACCATAATAATGATACAGGCAACAATGGTAACAATCGTCTCACCGGAAATCGTCAGTGCTCCATCGGCAAGCTTCAGCGAAGGAATGGTTACCACTGATGTAAATGCTTTGGGAGATGAGCCATATATGATTAATGCAATATTCTGCAGGAAGTAGCTCACTCCAATTGCGGTTATTAAAACAGCCAGAGAAGAGGCTGCATTACGCAATGGACGATAAGCAATTCTCTCGATTGTCATACCAAGGACTGTGCAAAATGCCATAGAACATAGAATACTCAGAATCGGATTGATTCCAAGACCACTCGCCATTGTGTAGACGACGAATCCTCCGACCATAATAACATCGCCATGCGCAAAATTAAGCATTTTGGCTATACCATATACCATGGAATATCCAAGCGCAATGATTGCATAAACACTTCCAAGACTTATTCCATTAATTACATATGAAATTAAACTCATATTAATCTCCATTCTTGCCAACACACCGAAATCGTGGAGCGTGAGCACTATTTATTCGGCTTTCTATCATCATTACTTTATGAACTCTATCAGTATACCAATATCACGGTTAACTTGCAAGTATCGTAATCCTGCATTTCTCTTGGCAAACTTATCCTGAATAGAAAAAAAGGGGTTGCATAAAGCAACCCCCTTGTTGTACTGATTACTGAAGGTTGGTGTACTCGCCATTAACGATAACCATTGCCTTCGGCTCTTTAGCAACTTCTCCGGTTGCTGCCCATGTCATACCTGTACCTGTTAAACCATCTACAGAAATTGTAGTCATAGCACCTGTCATTTTATCACAGATTCCTGAGATACCATCTGCAGGTGTAGCT
>ERZ795048.3450-NODE-3450-length-11764-cov-28.749338_pt1 | contig 11764 bp, 6 predicted proteins | sample MGYA00375132_ERZ795048 | MGnify/ENA primary metagenome ERZ795048 (study PRJEB30177, sample SAMN05720225) | activated sludge metagenome | isolation source: Anaerobic digester | place: Hong Kong | collected 2014-12-17 ...
AGTTTCTCGCTCAAACCCTTATCCTCAAACGCTTTCAGTTTCTTCACTCGGTTATCGATAAGACCTTTGGGGAAAACGTTGCTCTCCTCAAAAACTCCCCTTTTGGCTTCAAGAACCTCAGCCGATTCGAAGCACGACATGGGCAGCTGCTTTAGGCTTGCCAATTTCTCCTTAAACTCTGGTTTAAAAATATTTACATCAACATAAAGTTTCTCGGCTACAGCCAACGAGTCGTCAGTCATTAAGCCCTTCAGCGAGGTAACCACCAGTCCGGCCAGAGTAAGGTAAATATCTGCTGAACCATCAGGAACCCTGAACTCAAAGGTTTGCTTGCTTTCACTCTTGTTTTTTTCGGGATTGCAAGTTGGATTAGCATCGTGAATCATGTTGTTTGCACCAGTCCAACCGAGTGGTACACGTACCACAACGGAACGGTTCCTGTCGCCCCAGCAGATGTTTGTGGGAGCTTCCTGATGAGGAACCAGTCGCAGGTATGAAGTTGGTATGGTATTACCAAAGGCAGTAAGCGCATCGGCCGACTGCAGAATTCCCGCAATCATTTTTCTGGAAACATCGCTTAGCTTTCCATCCGCGTTTGCGGTAATGTTCTTCCCATCCTTCTCCACCATCATGTGGAAGTGCATTCCGCTACCTGCTTTACCTACAGTAATTTTTGGTGCAAAGCTAGCTACCAATCCGTACTGATTGCAAAGCATGCGAACAATCCACTTGGCCAAAACCATTTGCTCGGCTGCCTGCACAACCGGAGTTGGAAGAAACTCTATCTCGTGCTGTTCGTAGTAGAACTCATCGTCGGAGAAGCAACCAACTTCCGCGTGACCGTACTTTATTTTTGCACCGGTTTTGGCAAGTAACCGCAATGCTTCGGTACGAATTTCGCCATACTTGGCGAAAGGTGCGCTCGAATGGTAACCCTTCTGATCGACACTTGGGAAAAGTTCATCCTTCTCGCCAATTACGTAGTATTCAAGTTCGCCCAGAGCCTTAAACTTGTAGCCAGTTTGGCGGGTAAACTCCTCGCTTGCCTTACGAAGCACGTAACCCGGGTCGCTCTCAAGCGGTTTACCTTCGTTATTGTAGAACGAGCATAAAATATCAAGGGTAGGAACCTCGGTAAAAGGATTTAAAAAAGCTGTTTGGTAGCGTGGAACAACGTACAAATCGCTACTTCCGGCCTCAATAAACGAGAAAAGGCTGCTTCCGTCAACTCGTTCGCCCTGCGACAGGATTGTATCGAGGTGCTCCTTTGAGGTGATGATAAAGTTTAGGGTTTTGAGCCTTCCATCTTCGGCAATATACCTAAAGTTAACCATCTCAATCTCATTCTCCTCGCAAAACCGAATAATGTCGTCCTTTGTAAACTCAGTAGCGGGTTTTCTAAGATACTGAACCAACTCGTTAGGGTTCATGATAATTTCTGAATCCTTCATATTGATATGCGTTTTTGTGTTCGAACAGGGTAAAAAAGTCTTCAAAACTGCTAAAGAACTTGCACAAAAACAAGTTAAAAGGAATGTTTTAAAACAGAATATGAAAAGAAACCTTCCTTCTCATTAAGAATTACACGTGTATTCCCAGTAGAAACTAAAGGACTAATCAATAAGCGCCTCAAAATCAACATCAAGAGGTTTATCGTCCACGTAATCGAAAAGGGTTAGCCTGCGCATGTTGAAATAGAACTGCCAGTAGTTACGCATGGCAGATATGTACTTATCGCGTGCATTATCGCGCTCGGTTTGGGCGATATTCAGCTCAAGCACATCGATTTTCCCAATAAGGAAGCGTTGCTTTGTAACATGAAACCGGCTTTGGGCTATGGTATCGGCCTTAGCCGCGAGTAAAAGCTGGTCGTCCTGAAGGTTAAACTGCATAACTTTTAGAAAAACATCCTGCTCAAAATCAACGATTGACTGTTCAATGTTGGTTCGCACCACCTCACGGCTCGATTCGGCCATTTTTACCCGACCCTTGCCCAAGCCCCAATCGAGAATAGGAACGGCCAAGCCAACTCTTAGACCCTGCTGATCCAAAGGATCCTTATATGTGTCCAACAATTCGGGAGCCTGCTGCGTTAGCCCATACGTTGCGTATAAGCTGGCGCTAAAACCTCTATTTGCCTTTGCCTGAGCAACATCTCTATCAGCCTCAATCAGGTTTCGCTGGTACTGCAGCATTTGTGGATTATTGGAGCGTGCATGCTCCAAAACATCGTCGAATTTCAGCTCTATTTTGGGAAAATCGGTAGGTACCACCAGCTCAAGGTCATACTGGTCATTGAGACCCAGGAACGATTTTAATCGAAACTTTTTAAGTTGAAGGTCTATTTCTGCTTCGTTCACGGAGCTTCCTGCGTTCAGGAAGCTAAGTTCCATTTGTAACAGCTCGTTTTCGGCAATGGTTCCGATGTTGTACCGTCCGCGGGCAATCTGAAAGAGGGTGTCGGTATTGTTGTAGTTCAGCTGTGCGGTTTTCACGTTCTGCTGAGCCAGAATAAGGTCGAAGAAAAGCCGAACCGCCTCGCCTGAAATAAACTCCATGGCCTCGAGGTACGAACGTTTGGCTTCGAGATACTTCAGTGGTTCAATCTTCTTTTTCCATTTTAGCTGGTTGAAACCGAATATTGGCTGTTCGAAGCCAATCATCACCGGATCGGACTTATAGTTTGAGCTGCTGTTCTCACCAAAAATATCGACCCGTTCGAGGTTCGACTGAACAAAAACCCGTCCTCCGGTAAGGCCAATATTCTGGTTCATTGTTAGTCCCAGCGATAGAGTATTTGTGTTCGCCTCAACGTATTTGTAGGTTCCATCAACGTACTCTTGAGTAATAACTCGCCGAAAGCTAGGGAGAGTCCCGTTGAGCGAAAGGCTTGGTAAGTACTCGGCCTCGAAGGTTCGATGCTCCCAGTACGCTGCCCTAAACTGATGTTTGGCAAGCATTGCCTGAGGCGAATAATCGCGGGCCATTTCAAGCACCTCGTCAAGGGTTAAGGTGTTAACCGGAAGTTGTGCAAAAACTGGGCTTGACGAAAAAATCAAGAAAAAGAGAATATATTGAATCCGTTTAAACATACCTTGAAAGTTCTTTAATATTTTTACAATGTCAGATGTCAGATGTCAGATGTCAGATGTCAGATGTCAGATGTCAAAAGTTAAATGTTTTTATATGTTTCAAATAACTTAACACATTTGTCATTTGCCATCATACTTTTGACATAATTTCCTACTCGTACCTTAACGATTCAATCGGGTCCTTCTCAGCGGCACGCTTAGCTGGTGAGAGACCAAAAATTACACCTACCGCTGCCGAAACACCAAACGCAATAACCACTGAAATGGGTGAAACTATTGTAAGAATTCCTGCAAAATGTGTAATAAGCATGGAAAGAATTACGCCAAGGATTACTCCTATAAAACCGCCCGTAACGCTTATAAGAACCGCTTCTGAGAGAAACTGAGCAATAATATCGGCTTTTTTTGCACCAATAGCCAGTCGGGTTCCAATTTCCTTTATGCGTTCCATAACCGAAGCGAACATGATATTCATAATTCCAATGCCTCCCACAACAAGTGAGATGCTGGCAATGGCACCCAGCACAATGTTGAAAATATCCTTGGTTCGCTGTTGCTGCTTAAGAAGCAGCTCGGGAACCGTAATCTCAAAATCCTTCACATCGGCATGGCGACGGATAAGCATTCTGCTTAAAATATCGGTTGTGCTGTTAATTTGCTCTGTTTCCTTAACCTGCACAATAATTCGGTCGAGCTGATGGTAGTTTTGAGGAGCCTGCGATTCCGTGGAGCCTCCAAAACTTATGAAACCTCGTCCAAAGCGAATGGTTCCCGATTCAATTTTGCGGGAATTCACCAACGCACGGTTCTTGTATCGCATCAGCATGGTTTTCACCGGAATGTAAACATTGTCGTTGTACACATTTACCCCGGCGCTCTCGAAACCGGTTATAGTAACATCGGTTTTTTGCAGAACCCCAATTACCTGCAGCCAAACATCGCCGAACTTTAGGTACTGTCCAATGGGATTAACGGTGCTGAAGAATTTATTTTTTATGTTCGCCCCAATTATGCAAACGGGAATACCGTGTTCTGCCTGATTTTCAGTAAAAAAAGCACCCTCTTCCAAGGGAAGAGTGAAGAGTTCGAAGTAGTCGGTTGAAACTCCCATAATTTTCGCAGGCATCCGAAGGGCCTCGAACTGCACAAAGGAGTTCAGACTAATTTCGGGGCTAATCCGCTGCACGGAAGGAACTATCTCGCTGATGGCTTCCACATCGAGCAGCGTTAATCCCGGAGAGAATTTACGTTTCTGAGATTCGCCGTTTTCACCATTCTCGGAGGTTTCGTCGGTTTCCTCAAAAATTGGATTGATAACAATGTTGTTTACGCCCACCATCTTAATCTGGTCGAGAATCTCCTTCTGGGCTCCGTTTCCAATGGCAAGCATGCTAATTACCGCAGCAACGCCAAATATAATGCCCAACGCCGTAAGTATGGACTTTAACTTATTGGCCAGAATTGACTCAATGGCGATAACAACATCGTGTATATACCGTTTATACATGCTAAATTTTGCTTATTGCTACTGTTTTTCCTGAGGTTTAGCAGGCCTGTCTCCCCTCTTTTTCCGCGCTCGCTTGGTGGTATCGGTGCTTGCTTCGGCCGCAGGTTTTTGTTGAACCTCAACCTTTACCCCCGAGGTTTTTATTTTTTCGAGCTGCTCGGGGGTTAGCTGAAAGCTTCCGCCATTCTTCCGCATGCTATTCTGCTTTGCGTCGGCAGCCTTTTTCTCCTCCTCCTTTCGCTTTCGTTCAGCCTCACGCTGCTTGATTTCGGGGATTAGCTCTTCGCCGGTATAGGAAAATTTTTCGGCGTTCTCGGGTGTACTAAGGTAAACCTCATCGCCGAACTTAAGGCCTTTCTCAACTATAATGAAGTTTTCGTTCTGCTCTGAGGTAATAATAATTTGCTTCTTTCCTTTGGTTAGGTAAACAAAACTTAAGCTGTCGTTGGCATGTATTGCCTCAAGCGGCAAGTATAGCACGTTATCGAACGATTGGGTAACAATTTGGTTGCTGGTTGTCATGGAAGGGCGAAGGATTGGATCGTACTCGTTCACCTTGATGGTAACCTCAAAAACTTTTGCATCGGTATTTGGGAGTTGCTCGCCAATATTGGCCACTTCGGTAACTACACCCGTGTACTTTTTCTCGGGGAAAGCATCCACGCCAGTTCTTACGGGTTGATTGACCTTCACCTTACTCACGTCGATTTCATTCACGTAGGTTTTTGAAATCATAATCGAGAGGTCGGGAAGAATGGCAACCGTTAAATCCCAAGGGCTAACGCTGGAGCCCACTTTCCGCTTCTGTCCGCTCCACTCACGGTGGTAAATTACCATTCCGGGTTTGGGTGCCTTTATAACGAACTTGCTAAGAACATCGAGCATATCCTGCCTTTCACGTTCCTGACGTGAAAGATTAATGGCCACCTCGCGCATGGAGGCAACCGATTGGTCTTTCTTTATAGTATAGTTATTCTGAGCCTGTTCGTAGGCGCGTTGTGCCCTTTCGAGGTTTATCTGCGCCTGACGCTGTGTGGCTGGTGGTTCGTACTTCGACTGGTCGAGAACGATTTGTCGTTCTTCCAGCTCAAACTTCAGGTTAATGAGCTCATCGCGCAACCCACGTAGAAGGAGCGTTGTATCGAGCTGGGTTTTTAGGTACTGCTGCTGACTTTTCTCCAGTTCATCCTCTATCTCCTTTAACCTGTTGCTAAGTGCACTTCTGTCGAGCGTAGCAACGTACTGACCGGAGTCAACAATTGTACCTTCGGCAACCAAATCCTGAATTTTTATTTCTGAGAACCTGAAACTTCTGCTTTGGCGCAGCTCAGCCGGCGCCATAATATCCTCCTTGTTCTTTGCCTGAAGTTCACCGGTAACATTCACAACCACTTCGAAAGGTCCCTGCTCAACCTTAACGGTTTGAGGGGCAACCTTCTGTTGGCTCGACGAACCGAATATTAGCACAAGCAGCACTACTACTGCAGCCAAAGAAACAATAATGATAACCCTTTTATTTTTCATGCTTAAATAACTATAATGGTCTTAATAAATTGCACTAATATGACTGTAAACCCAGCTATGAGTTTAAAAAGACAAGAAATAAATTTGGAAATACTACAGGAGCTCCTCTATTTCTCCAATCATTTTAGTTGCCAGTAATGTGGCCTTCTCGGCGGAGCTACTCTCGGCGTAGATTCTGATAATGGGCTCGGTGTTCGATTTTCGCATGTGCACCCACTCACCCTCAAAATCGATTCGTAATCCATCCACTGTATTTACCTGCTGAGCAGAGTGTTTTTCCTTCAACTTTTCAAGAACAGTATCGGGATTTACTCCTGCTTTAAGTTCAATCTTATTTTTTGAGATAAAATAGTTTGGGTACGATGCTCTCAACTCAGAGCACTTTTTGCCACTTTTTGCCAAATGGGTAAGGAAAAGAGCAATTCCAACCAGCGCATCGCGACCGTAGTGAAGTGCGGGGTAAATAACACCACCATTCCCTTCGCCACCAATAACTGCGTTTGTTTCCTTCATTTTGGCAACAACGTTCACCTCGCCAACTGCTGATGCAGAATACTTTCCGCCATGTTTTTGTGTAACATCACGAAGTGCTGCTGTGCTGCTGAGATTTGAAACTGTGTTTCCGGGAGTGTTGCATAGAATATAATCGGCAACTGCAACAAGTGTGTACTCCTCGCCAAACATGGTTCCGTCCTCGTTAATAATTGCAAGCCTGTCAACATCGGGATCGACAACGAAACCAACATCGGCCTTTTTTTCAACTACAGTTGAAGATATTTCAGTTAAGTGCTCGGGCAATGGTTCAGGATTATGCGGGAACTCCCCGGTTGGTTCGGTGTAAAGCTCAACAATATCGTTAACTCCTAACGCCTGTAATAATCGAGGAATGGCAACTCCACCAACTGAATTCACGCAGTCGATGGCAACCCGGAAGTTTGCTTTTTCAATAGCCTCCTTATCAACAAGTTTAAGTTCTAAAATTTTATCGATATGAAGATCGGTAAAATCATACTCGCTTAAAATGGTTCCTAAATAATCAACCTCTGGGTATGAAAATGTATCATTCTCGGCAAATTTCAGAATCTGTTTCCCATCGGCATCGGAAAGGAATTCGCCACGCTCGTTGAGCAATTTCAGCGCATTCCACTGACGAGGATTGTGGCTTGCCGTGATAATAATTCCACCCTGTGCAGCTTCGTGGGTAACAGCCATTTCAACGGTTGGCGTGGTTGCCAGCCCAAGTTCCACAACATCAACCCCACAGCCAAGCAGAGTTCCAACAATAATTTGGTTTACCATTTCGCCGGAAATGCGGGCATCGCGCCCAACAACTACCTTGCAAAGCATGTTATTGTTTCGCTCCTTGAGCCAATGGGCGTAGGCGCTTGTAAAAAGCGCAATATTTAATGGATTCAACCCATCGTGGTGGGTTCCACCAATAGTTCCTCTTATTCCTGATATTGATTTAATTAGGGCCATGTTTCTGCTTTTTGAATTGGAAAACAAAGGTGGAAAAAGTTTTCGTGCGATACAATATATTTTGCAGAAATAAACCCGGCAACAGCAAACTAAACCTTTTTGCTTGGCGCCAAATACTTATTGTAAAGCAGCAAACCAATAATTGTTAGTATTCCTATTCCGCTGAACATGAGCCAGAGTATGCCTGGGCGACCCATTTCGGTAACAAACCTCACGTAGGTGAATGCGCCAAGTACGCCTCCTACTCCGCTGCCAATTACTCCGTACAGGAATGAATACCCAAGGTAAAGTGCTTTTTTATCGGGTGGAGCAATTAGGCCAACATAGGAAATAAACTTTGGATGGGCTGTCATTTCGCCAATTGAGAAGATGGTTATTCCCGCAATAAAAACCCACGCGTGGGTGGAAATGGCCAGGATTCCCATACCAATTGTGCCCAAAGCTATACCTGTAACCATTGTAGGGAGAGCCTTTGTGTTCTTAACTATGGTTGAAATAATTAGCTGAAGCAGAATAATTGTTCCAGCGTTGATTACAGTAACGTGTTCGGCTTCGAACTTCCAGCTGGGATTCTCAGCGAAAAGCCCGAGGAAGGAGTTTACAACGTTGTTTACCGGAGTCATATCCATGTACTCGGTTAAATACCAAAGTACTGTGTCGAACATTTGGAAGTATAGAATCCAGAAACAGGAGTATATTGCAATCATTATTACGAAACGGTAATCCTTCAGTACCATTACTGCACCTTTAAGTACCTCGCCTATCTTTTTCTGAACGGCCGGGCGTTCAGGCTCGCGGTAAACGAACAGGGCTAAAATCAGCAGCCAGCCAGTTCCAACGGCCGCCATAATGAAAATGTAGTTCCAGCCAATTTGCTTGAGGTAAGGAATTAGCAGCAACGGAAATATGAATGCGCCGAGGTTAATTGTCCAGTAAAAAATTCCGAAGCCAAGTGTTGAGTTACTTTCATCGGTGCTGCGGGCAATGGTTCCCGAAATTATGGGTTTGAAGAACCCAGCACCCGTAACCATAAGCAGCAAGCTGGCAAAAACGAAGTAGTAGCTGGTGCTGAAGCTGGTGAAGAAGTAACCAACCGACATTACGATAAACGAGAATATTAGCGTTTTTTTGTAGCCAAACTGGTCGGCAATGGCACCGCTAAGAATTGGCAGGAAGTAGAGCATTGGCGTAATAACACTTTTTATTACCCCCACGCTTTCCTTGGAAAAACCGAGTCCGCCCTGAGAAATATCGAGCACAAGGTACACCGACAGGATTGACATAACCCCGTAGTACGAGCCACGCTCGAAGAACTCCATGGTTATAACAGTCCAAAAATTTCGTGGGAACGAAGCAATCCCCTTCTTCTTCAACTCGTTACTCATAATACAATTCTATTTTATTCGTTTTTGTTGGTGGCTAAAATAGTAAAGTTATTTTGATATGAAAGTTTGCCGAGGGTTTAAGCAGAGAAATCGTATTACATTTGTATGGTTTTTGAAAAGTTGGTTTAGAAACATGTTACGATTCCTTACTACAATACTGCTTTTTACTTCAACCTTCGATGCTTTTTCGCAGCATACGCTGCGGGGAAAGGTTATCGACAGCCAAACCGGCAAGGCTCTTCCTTTTGTTAACCTTATTTTTAACGAGAAGGGACAAGGTTTAACAACCAGTCTTGAAGGAACTTTTGAAATATCAACACAGCAAAGGATTGAATGGCTTAAGCTAAGCTATGTAGGCTACGAGCCAAGAACTGTTACCGTCAATCCTGATAACTATAAAAAATCGATGATAATTGGGCTTGAGCCCGTATCATACAATCTGGATGAAGTTGTTGTGACTCCAGGAGTAAATCCGGCTCACCGAATTATAGAAGCAGTATACGAAAATCGTGAAAAGAATAATCCCGAGCAGCTGTCGGGTTTCAGCTACGTAAGCTACAACAAGATGTTCTTCACTTTTAAGCAGCCAAAACCCGATTCGCTTTTCAAAAACGATAGCGTTCCGAATATCGATTCGCTGGCCATTAAGCTCGACCAGATGAAAAAAAAGCAGCATATGTTCATGATGGAATCGGTTACGCAACGAGATTATCTTTACCCCGACAGGACCAACGAGAAGGTTCTGGCATCGAGAGTTTCGGGATTAAAAGATCCTTTCTTCGTATTTCTTGCCACCCAGTTCCAGTCATTCTCATTCTACCCTGAACTAATTACGCTGGCCGGGAAAAATTTTCTGAACCCAATTAGTAAGAACAGCAAGAAACGGTATCTTTTCATACTTGAGGATACACTATTTACCCAGCAAAATGATACGCTGTTTGTAGTTTCGTTCCGTCCGCTGCGAAATAGCAATTTTGATGGATTGAAGGGTGTAATGAACATTAACTCGAATGGTTACGCAGTGCAAAGCGTAATTGCTGAACCAACTGAGGGACTTTCACCAATTTTCAACGTAAAAATTCAGCAACGGTATGAGTTTATTGAAAACAAACAATGGTTTCCGGTTGAGCTCAACACGGATATTATCTACAACATGCTGAATGCTAACGCGAAGGATAAAAAAACAGGAAAGGAAATTAAGCTCGAGATGGTTGGCGTTGGCAAGTCGTACATTAAAGATATTGAACTTGGAACCAACCTAAAACCAAGAGATTTTAGCCATATTGAGCTTACCTTCGACCCCCACGCATCGGAGCAACCTGAAATTTTCTGGCAACAATACCGAAACGACAGTCTTACACAGCAAGAATTGAGAACTTACAAAGTTATTGACAGCATTGGGAAAGTTGCGAATCTCGATAAACGAGTTCAGCTAATTGAGACACTAATGACAGGAAAAATTCCTGTTAAAATGTTGAGTTTGGACTTAAACCAGCTGCTGCGCTACAACCAGTTCGAAGGAATTAGAACCGGACTTGGATTAGAAACCAATCGTAAAGTTTCAGAAATTTTCACAGTTGGCGGATACTTAGCATACGGTTTTAAAGACGAAAAAAGTAAATACGGAGGATTTGGAAGAATTAACCTCAGCAAAAGGCAACAGGTTTCCATTGAGGGCCGATACCAACTTGATGTGCGTGAACCCGGAACTACCAAATTCGAGAAGCCTTTTGGGCTAACAAATACTGAAAAGCTCCGCGATGTAAATATCTACCAAATGGATTACCAGGAGCAGTATCAAGCATTACTAAACTTTAGAGCATTTAAAGATTTTACGTTTAAGGTCATCGGCCAAAAAAATCAGTTCGATCTTGCTTCAGGAAATTACTTCATAGCTAACACTCTCGACACAATTTCACACTTCAACACAACCGAAGTTGGCGTTGAGGTTAAGTTTGTTTGGAAGGAGAAATTTATGGAGACTCCCCGCGGATTAATCCCCCTAAACTCAAGTTTTCCGGTAATTTGGTTAAACTACTATCGTGGAATTAGCGCCCTAGATGGCGATTTCACATACAGCAAGTACGAGCTGAAAGCAACCCACAACATTCCTTTTAAAACAATTGGTAAAACTACATTTACAGTTTCAGCAGCAATGGTCGATGGCGATGTTGCCCCTTCCCTGCTATACTTCGCCCCGGGAAACCTCGATAAGTACTACCTCGATGCCGACAATACATTTGGAACAATGAATCTTTACGAGTTTGTTGCCGACAGGTACGCGTGCCTGTTTATCCGCCACGATTTGGGCAATAACCTAATAAAAACCGGAAGTGAAAAGTGGAAACTTAAATATTACCTGGTTCAAAATATGGCCATTGGCGAATACACAAAAAAACCTGAACATCTTTTTGCCAATCCATCGCCCAAAACTCTGTCGAAAGGATTCTTTGAATCGGGAATGGTTATGAATATTCTGCTGTCGTCAACTTTCTCCGCTCCGGGCGTAGGAGTTTTCTACCGTTACGGCCCTAATTCAAGCAGTGACTGGAAGGAAAACTTTGCATTCAAACTCTCGGTGGGGTACAATTTTTAAATCTGCATTCATTGATGAATGGATGAAATAGTAGTTGTAGGAGTTTACTGTATTGTCATCCTGAACCCGCCTGTCTACCGACAGGTAGTTCGAAGGATGACTTGTTGAAAATTTACACTTCGACAAGCTCAGTGTGACAAAACCATACAACCCAACCCGTCTGACTGCTTGGAGCGGTCTG
>ERZ795048.3452-NODE-3452-length-11762-cov-4.020501_pt1 | contig 11762 bp, 2 predicted proteins | sample MGYA00375132_ERZ795048 | MGnify/ENA primary metagenome ERZ795048 (study PRJEB30177, sample SAMN05720225) | activated sludge metagenome | isolation source: Anaerobic digester | place: Hong Kong | collected 2014-12-17 ...
CAATTTATTTTTATCTTGATACTCAAGATGTTAAAATTGTAAATCTTGATTTTAATTCTTCTGAAGAGTATTTTCAGAAAAAAATATCTAAAGTTTCCAATTTTCTATTTAATATAAGTGCATTTGATAAAACAGGTTATTATAAAGGAGTAGCGAATCTTTATAGTATAGATGCTATAAAACCTTATTCAACAAGAAATATTGATTTTATCGTTTCAAGCGATAATTTGGCTCCGGATATAAACTATATTCCTTCAGGAAGTAATACAGAAACGTATTCGGATAATAATATAAGTGTTGAAACAACATCTAAGGTTTACAGCGTTAATTTTGATATTTCTGATCTTAAAGATTACGGAAATGATGGTATTTATTCTCTTAAAGCCTATATATATAAAGATAATACAGGAGAAGAACTTATTTTTGATAAGAAGTATCCTTACAGATATGAAAAAGAGAAGCTTAATGTAATTCTTGATACAGCATATCCCGATCAGATTGTAAAAATAGTTGCTGAAGATTATGCCGGTTTTATATCAACAAAAAATTATAATATAAAAATAAATAAGAAAGATGCCGAGGTTTCTCTGAGACCTGAGTATGTTAACGGTGACAAACTTACGGAAGATACTAAAAATAAATATTATCTTTATGAGAGTACAACTGATAAGAAAGTTGTAAGGCTTGTTGCAGGTATGTCTCTTGATGCTTCATACACAGCAAATACGATTTATTCTTTTTCTATAAAACAGAACGGCACAGTTCTTACAAAAGACGGAGTTACTTACAGTGCTACAGGTCTTACACAGAGTTCTTATGATTTTCCGTATTATGAAATAGATGAGGGAGACAATTATCTTCAGCTTGAGGCCAAAGCTCTCCTTGAGGACGGAAGAACAATAGTCGATAATGATAGTATAAATGTTTATCTTGAGGATAAAACCCCTCCGACCATTTCTAATATTACTATAACCGTTGACAAAACAGGGCAGAAATATTCTTTTAAACCTGATATAACTCAGCCTGGTTCTGTTACGTATCCCGGTGTAAGCAGTAATTATTATTTTGATATTACTTTTAACGATAAATCAGGTCTTTCTTTCATAACAAATAATGTTATTGCTGATGTTACATCACCGGGAAATTCAGATATTGAAACTTGTGATTTAACTATTAAGCTTTATCAGGGAAACAGCAATACAGCAACGGTTTCTCTTCCGAAAGATAAAAATCTTGCACTTATTCAGGGTTCTTATACTATAACTATTCCGGGAGAATATATTGGCAATCCTCAGATTTCTGACGGTAAGGGAAATTATCTCAGTGACGGTAAGGATTATGTTATAGATTTTGAGGTGAGATAATGAGAAGGAAAATAGGTTTTTCTTTACTTATAATAATTTCAATGTTAATATTTAATGGTTGTGTATTGTTTAATGATACACAACCACCGGTTTTTATAGAGAAACCGTATATTGTTCTTTCTGGTACTCAGGGAGTTCCGAATAAACTCGGAGAGGTTGTAACTTTTAAACTTAATATTGAGGATAACAGAGGTATATCAAAAGTTGAACTTAGCACAAGTAATTCTGCAACGCCTTTTGAAACTCTTTATTCCGGTTCCGGAAGAACAAAGATAAATGATTATGTTTCGTTTAATCTCGTACCTTCTAATTCGATGTATAACGTTAATATTCAGGTTACTGATACAAACGGCAATACAAATATTCTTCCCATTTCTTATGCAAATGACGGAGGTGTTGTTAATTTTATATCAAAAGACAACATTGCACCTGTTATATCAGGTTCACCGGCGCTTATAAAGAATTTTAAATCAGCATCAAAAGATGTTCTTACATTTTCTCTTAAAGATATAGGGTTCGGATTTCAGAAAGTTACGGCAAAACTTTATTATAACGGAAGAGAAATGTATGCCAAAACTCTTAATATATCCGATTATCCTGATTTCGGAAATTTTTACGTACAGAATGATTCTTACTGGGAAGTTTCAGGTACAGCTTATATGGAGCTTGCAATTGATATACCTCCGCTTAATTATGATCTTAAAATTTATGTTTCGGATAAAGAAGGAAATATGCCTCCCGGTGAATTTCTTGAAGGAAATGTAGATCTTTCCGGTGATGCTTCACCTGAAGATAATTTTCTTGCCGAAATAGATACAGTTAAAAATGTTGTTATTAATTCTAATTACAATATAACAATTAAAGCATCTTCTGATAATTATATTACCAATATAACGCTTGACGGAAGAAGTGTTTATCCCGGAGATAACAGAATACTTAAAAATGTTATTCTTACTGTTCCTCAGAAATCACCTTCGTTTGTTTCTGATGTTCCGGTTAAACATAAAATTGTAATTTCAACAACTTCCGGACATGCTTATAATTATACGAGAGAAGTGACGGTAAAAAGAGATAATTCACCTGTTCTGGGATATTTCGGAGTTTATAAGAAAGACGGGGAAAATTATGTTTCCGCCGCGGCAACCGATGTTTATCTATACGATACTGTTTATGTACGTTTTAAGATAACTGATGATATAAAACTTAAATCGGTAAAAATGTTTTACGGAAGTGAAGGTAAGTATAATGAATATTCGGTATTTTCTGAGTCTCCCGACGGAACTGATTATAATGAATATCTGGAGATAAATGATTCTATTATTGTTGATTCCAATAATTTTAAAATAGGTCTTGTTGCCGAAGATTCAAACGGTAATGTTATTTCTTATAAGAATGACAGTTCACTTGTAAAGACTGTTAGAGTTAAGGATGAAACTATTCCTGCAATAAGCAGTATAAGAATATTAAATACTGATTCCGGAAGAAATATTTCTCCGGAAGGTAATGTGTTTAAAGTAGCAAAAAATAATGAAGTAAAGTTTAAGATAAGAGTGGAAAGAAAACCTTCGGAAATTTCTTCCGTTATAATAACATTAAAAGATGAAAATAATGTTTTTATGCAGAATCTTTCAACTGTTAAATCAGAAACCGGTTTTGACTTTCAGACTGATAATTCTTTTGTTGTACCTGATAAAACCAATATGTATTTTGATATTAAAGTTGTTGATGCCAATGGTAATATAAGAGAGGAAAAAGGCTATGAGATGAGAATTTTTGATGATGCCAGCCTTATTTATATTCCTAAAATAACAACTGATCAGTTTAATAAAATAATACTTCCGGGAGAGCCTATAGGTCCTTTTTCAGGGAGTTTTAGTGATGATGGTTTCCTGAAGAAAACATATATTCAGGTTCTTAAGAAAAATGATGACGGTTCGGTTTCCCCTGTTAAGAATGATTTGGGAATAGTTGATCCGACTACACTTATTTCGGAAGGCGGGGATGAAAATCCGCTTAATGTTTCTTACAGTCAGCTTTCTCTGAACACTTGGAGTCCTTATACCGACGGTGCTTATGTTATAAGATTTTTTGCACAGAATACTGAAAATTATATTGCAATAAAAGATGTTGAGGTTGATGTAAGAAATATTACTATACAGCTTGTTAATCCACCGGATAAGAATATTTACAATTACGGCGGAAGAATAGATCTTGAAGTAAAAACAATAGATAATTCACAGAATTTCCTTTATATATATTTCGATTCTGATAATGACGGATTTTTTGATGAAGATGAAAAAACATTTGAAAAAGAGCTTTCTACTGATGATATTTCACCTGAAGGTGTTATTTACGATTATGTTGATACAACTGATTATTCTGTATTTCCGAATATGGGTAATTATATGTTTAGGGTAAAAAGAGTTTATAAAGGTTTTGAAACCTATGATAATATAAATATTACTATTGATGATATAACAGAATTTGATTTTGCAGAAGACGGATTTGTTATAAGAAGTGATACTGGTATAAATAACGAAGTTGACGGCGGTTATTATGACAGTACGGGAAGGATTTACTATATTCCCGTAAAATTTGACGGAACAGTAAATACAAGCCCGGTTTTTAATTTCAGTATAGAAGGGTACAGTAAACTTACAGAAGTTATTTTTACCGTAAACGGTAAAAAATATACAATGAATTATTTAAGTCAGAGTGTAAATACGGATAACGGTAAACGTGTTTATAATTATAATGCAACTGTAAGCAATCAGGATATAAATCCCGAAAGTAATACAGTAATTATTCAGATGATAGCCAAAGCAGGGGATCCTGCAAATGACAACAGATATTTTTATAATGATACCAATTTTAGTTTTAATATGGTTGCTATAGGTACAAATAAACCACAGATAACAAATTTTGATCTGAGTGTTCAGAGAGACGGTAGAACTTTCAGATATGATGAAACAGATTATTCGGCACAGCTGAACGATTATATAAAAAATACGGTTTACAATATGAGTTTTAGTAATATTCTTTTTACAGATCTTTATAAACTTTCCGGTATAGAATTTTACTGGAATAATGTTGTAACTAAGGTTAAAACTATGATAGCAACAAAAAATATTAAAATTGAATCTCAGAGTTCGACAAATCCTTCTGATTTTAATATTAACAGTGTGGATTTTAAAACACCGTCAGAACAGGGAAGATTTGAGCTTGTTATTAATCTTAAAAACAGAAATTACAGAATAGTTGAGGAAAGCGGTCTTCCGGATTATATGAACATTCTTAAGGATTATACTTCGGCTAAGATTATTATTCCTGTAAATATTACAGAAGTTCTTGATATTATTACCAATATAGTTTTTGATTACGACAGTCTTAATAACCTTGGTAAAGGTGTTATACCTGCAAGAACTTTTTACCTTAATCTTATAGTACAGAATAAGGATTATCTTGACAGAAGTTCTATCGGAGCACAGATTGTTCAGAACGGTGTAACTTATGATCTGAGCATTATAGGAGAGCCTGCCGATCCTAATAAAAACGATCCTGATAAGAATCTTGTACTTGCCGTAAGTATGGGAGATTCTGTAAAAGACGGAGATGCAAAGATTATTGTAAATCTTTCAAATACAAACGGTAAGAGTTTTACTGTTTCCCGTGACACAGTTATAGATATTATTCAGAATTATCCTGTGCCTAAGCCTGTTTATGATTCATCACAAAACAGTATTTATGTTGAAATAAATGCTTCACAGGCCTATGATATAAAAGATGCTTATTTTGAATTCCGTGATAAAGGAATAGTTCAGAAAGCAAGTCTTAATACAGAAACACTTTTATCTAAGAATATGAAAATAAGTATGAATACAGTAGATTTTTATCCCGGAAGTTATGATGTAAGGGTTGTTCTTATAGATCAGAACGGTAATTACTTTATAAACAATGAATACGAAAATATTACCATTAAGTCTTCCGGAAGCAGTGTTTATAATTTAAATAATTTCGGTATATTCAGAGGAATTATAGCGCTTAATCCGGCCGACAGTATTTATTTCTACAATGATAACGGATTTAAGGATATAATGCTTGAAACTCCTTCCGGAATAAAGAAAGTATCAGGGTTTGAAGCTTCTGACGAGGAGGTTCCTTATGATATTTTAGCTGATTATCCTGCCGTAGCGGAAAATGTTTCCGGACATCTTGTTATAAATATGATGGATAATCTTTCCGAAACACCTGCTGTTAAGGATGTTTATCTGTACAAATATACTGCCGATATTTTAAGCATAGATACTAATACTGATATTTTTTCAAATAAAAATTCCGGACTGAAAACATTTAATGTAAATATTCCCGGTAATATAAAGGTAAGAGCTGTTTCGGTTAAGTCTACCGACATTTTTCAGAACGATTATATTTATTTTATGAGAAATAAAGGCACTGTCAATTCTTTTGAAATAGTTCTTCCGAAAATAAAAACAGGAATTGAGGAATCAAAAAATATTAATATAGATGTTTTTGATATTTCAGGAAGAAAATACAGTTTTGTTAAGCCTTTAAATATAGATACCAAAAAACCTGTTTACAATTCTTTTTCACTTTCAAACGCAACTGAAATAAGTCCGGGAGTTTATACGGTTAATTATGACCAGAGAAATAATGTTAATATTAACTGGAATATAACCGATTCCGATATAGATGATTCAAAAGGTGAAGTTTCCGTTATTATTAATAATCAGTATATAAATATAACAAGTTCTAAAAAATCGGGAACTTACAGTCTCGGAACATATAAACTTCTTAAGGACAATGAATATGAAATATACAGTGTGGCAAAAGACAGCACGGGAAATATTACAAGCAGCAGTAAATTGATTCTTAAAATAATAGACTGAGGGGGTGAAGAGAATGAAAAAAATATTTTATTTTGTCGTTATAGCTGTTATAGCATTTGTCTTCACCGGGTGTATGTTAAAGGATAATACCCCTCCTGTTTTTACTTCTGATCCTGTTATTGTAAATATAGATAAGGGTATTAATATTTTTCAGGCAGGAAAGGAAATACTTATAGATTTTTCTGTTTCTGATAACAATGCCGTTAAAAAAATAAGTTTTTTCAGAAGTACAGATCTTAAAACACCTTTCTTTATAGCCGAAGATAATATTGATAAGGCTAAATACAGCGTTAAAGGGTATAAAATTAATTTACCTTATGACCCTAACAGAAGAACATATAAAATTTATGCTGAAGCCGAAGATTATTCCGGTAACACTGTAAGACGTGAAGTAGGTATAAATAACAGTTTTAATATATATGATTCTGTTCCTGTCAGAAGAGTTCTGGAAAAAGGTGTTGAAATTACAAAAGTTACCGAAGACGGTTTGTATAAAATAAAATTTTATTTTCTTGAAGAAGGAAGCGGAGTAAAGGTTTTTAAGATATCCGGTTCGGAAAAATCTTTTCTGATTTCAAAAAAATTAACTCAGGATTCCGAAAACTATGAAAATTATTATGTTGTAACTAATTCCAATACATGGCAGCAGGAAGGATATGTTGTTTTTTTCACTCAGCTCAGTCTCGGAGATAATAATTTTGCATTTACAGCTGAAGATATTGCAGAAAATCCGACACTTCAGGATAATTTTTCAGTAAGAATTGATTCGCCGGATAAAAATTCTGTTCCCGAAATAAATATCGATTACACACCTTATTATGTTATAGATGAGGTTACCGGACTTACAACAGATATTAAGTTTACAGTTACTGCATCAGATGCTGTTTCTAATATTTCAAAAATAGTTATAAGTCAGGAAGGCGGATCGCAGAAAACAGTTTCTGTAAATCCTTCAAAGCCTCAGTATAGTTTTGAATATAATGAATTAGGTAAAATTTCATCGGAAAAAACGTTTAATTTTACTGTAAGTGCTTACAATACAAATACAGGATCAGCACCTGTTCAGAAAAAATTCAGTATATCGGTTATAAAAAACAATGTACCTTCTGCCGGTATAGATATAGATAATATTACTAAATCTGACGGTAATGATTATCCGCTTAAAAATTATATAAAAGATAATAATGTTTTTATAGAAGATAATGATGTTATAAACACAGTTTTTAAAGCCGAAGATAAATTCGGTATAAAAAATATTGTACTTGAATCTGTGAAAGACGGAATATCAAAGGTTCTTTATGAACCGGCAGCTACAGAAACAAGCGGTATAAAACAGTTTTCAGGTAATTTTAGCTGGACTATACCGGATAAGGGTGTTTATAAGCTCAGATTAAGAGTTACAAATGTAAACGGCAGGGAAACAGTTTATTATTATCCCAAAGATTTTGTTTACAGTGATGAAAGTTACAGCTTTAATAATATGAAACTCGAAGTTTCTTTTTCCTATCAGAGTAACAGTATAGTTCAGAAAATAGGTTATAAAACAGTTAACGGCAATAAACAGTTTACTGCGGCAGACGGAACAAAAATAAAAATAGTTTCGGATATTTATTCAAAATACAACAATATAGCCGCTATATATTATATTCTTGATAACGGAACTGTTTCTGATGAGCTCAATACTGAAAATTATAATAAGACAAGACCTCAGGAATGGCAGAGTATAAGATCTGATGTTATTCTTGATGATGCTTTTACTTACAGTATAAGAGTTAAAATAGTTGATACTTTCGGAAAAGAGTTTATTTTAAACGATGTTTATTATATAAATGTTTTGGCAAGTATAGAAGCAGCTTTCGGTTCAAAGTCAAAAATAGATTTTATTACGAACAATATTAATGTGACACCGGGAGATACGGTAAACATTGTTTATACTCTCGAAGATGATTTCGGCCTTAGTGATTATTATGTTAATATATACGAAGTTGCTTCCGACGGAAGCAGGGTTCTTATGGACGGTAATCCTATTATTTCCGAAAAAACAGATGAAAATGTAAAATCAGTTAATAAAAACAGGGAATGGACACCTTATAAATCTTCTCAGTATGTTCTGAGAATAACGGTAAAAAATATACTGGGAATAACTACTTATTCGGAATCGGCAATTCTTGATATTGATAATCTTTATATAAATATAGTAAGTCCTTATGAGGATACAGTAATAAAGACCATATCGGAAAAAGAGGTTAATTTTAAATTAGATGTTTCCGGAGGGGCTTCAGTAAGTATATTTGTTGGTGAAAATGCTGATAAAACAAGAATTTATTCGAATTATCTTGTGAATTCAGCAAACAGATTCAGCAGATATGATATTTATCTCAATCTCGGTATGCAGTATCCTGATGATGTTGCCAAAACCGGTTATGTTTTCAGTAAACCGGGAGATTATCTTCTTACTTTTGCTGTTTATTACCCGGGAAGAACATCGGTAGAAGTTACAAAACTTCTGAGAATAAGGGATAATACAGATCCTATAATAGAAAACATAAAAATTACCTCCGAAGATATAAAAACGAAATATCCTACAGTTGCCGATGATTTTGTTAACGGTGTTTATGAAAAACAGGATATAGGAAATGACAGATATTATCTGCCGGTTGCTTATGAAAACGGCATTAATGAAACAGGTCTTTATTTTGAATTTAAAATTATAGATTTCAGCCAGCCGAGTAAAATAACGGTTAATTTTAATAATAAACTTTATGAAATTTCTTCCCCGGCAACTATAGATTCTCTTAATTATTCGCCGTATGAAGGTAAAAAAAGATATTATTACACAGTTGAAATAGGTAATCAGGAAGTAAAAATAGGAGATAATTCCTTTGTGTTAAGTGTTTATAAAGATATATCAGAAGATACAAGGTTTATAAAAAATATGGATATTATTACCCTTGACTGTATTAAACCTGATATTAACGGATATTCATTTGATATATCAGATGTTGAAATAACAAAAGATCAGCCTTCAAGGAAATATTTTATAATAGGTAATCATAATCTTATTTTTAATAGTGTTTCCATTGATGATAATGATGCTGTAGGCGGTATTGATTTTAATCTTTACAGTGAAAATGCAGGTATTTATACTGATATAGATAAATCTCTTTACGGCGGTATAAGAAAAACAGTAAGTTATCTTAAAGAAATAAATATGAATAATATAAAAACCGCTTTCGGGCAGCTCGGACTTGATATATCAAACTTTGAATTTGACCTGGGAATAGGTTATTACAGAGTTAATTTCACACTTTATGATAAGTCTTATATTTTAGGACTTCAGTCATCAAGTCAGGTGGTAAAAGATCATATAAACAGTTTTAATAAAAATGAAGAATATATATACATATATCTTACGGAAAGCGTAAAGGCAAAGAGTATAAAACTTATGCCGCTTGATGATAATGTTATTAATTCAAAGTATTTTATTACCGAGCTTGAAATAAAGGTTCCGGATTCGGTAAATCTTAATGAACTTATAGATAAAGATTCCGTAAAAGCCGAACTTATAGGAAAAAGTACGGTGAATCTTACAAACAGCGTAACTTACAAAGGTTCTAACAAGTATTCAGTTGAGTCTGTGATTCAGAATAATGATATTACTGACGGTAATTATGAGTTAAAAATTTCTTTTAATACAAAATTAAACAGTAAAACAGAAGAAATTTCCAAAAATGTTATTCTTGATATTGATACGGAAAGATCTCTCGGGGTTATAGACAGAAGTTATGTCCAGGGAGTCGGAAATGCCGCTTTCAGTATAGATATAAATACAACAAATATAGGAAATCTTACTGAGGATGTTAAGGATTCTTATTTTGAGTATAATCTTAAAGGCAGTACAGTAAAAACAAGAGTTAACGGCAGTATAATGCCTCAGGATAAAAAGAGTTACGGTTATATAAGCGGACTTAAAACAGGTATTTATGAGCTGAAATATGTTCTTTCCGATCTTACGGGAAAGGAACTTTCAAAAACTTCTGAGTTTACGGTTGAAAGTAATAAACCGACAGTTGAAAATCTTACAACTGATACCGGTGACAGAAACAGAAATATTTTTGCTTTTAATTCCGATGAAAGATTCAGAAATGAAACAATGACTTTTGATGACGATACAGGTCTTTATAAGTTTATTTTTGAAAAATCCGGTAATATTTTTGCTGAAACACTTGGCGGATATGAAAAAAATAAAGTTTTTAACGTTCAGAATATACTCGGAAAACTTAATGACAGTACATCTTTTAATGACGGTGAAAGTTTTACACTCAGAATTATGGGTATGGATATAAATTCAAATTATTTTGATAAAACTGTTAGGGTTTACAGGGATATAACAGCTCCTTCGTCAGTAAGTATTAATAATATACCGGCTATTCTTTCGAATAGTATACTTCCGATTAATATAGATTTAAATGTAAAAGATAATGTTGCAGCAGATAAGGTTGTTATTAAGAGCCTTTCAAATATAGAAAGAAATATTATAACCAATGCGGATATGAGTAAACTTACTAATGTTCCCGGAGCAGAGGACTGGAGATATGTTCTTTCTTCACTTCCGGATAATGTAGACGGTTATTATACACTTAAAGTTACTGCTGAGGATATTGCAGGAAATTCCGACGATCTTGAGCTTTATCAGAAAATAAAAATTGATACAAAAAAACCTGTAATAAGTTTCGGAACTTTCGGTATAAACAATTTCGATGATATTTATTATGTAAATGATAATACTGTTCAGTGCCTTACATGGGAAGTTTCTGATTTCTCTGTTGACAGTGCTGATTCGGGAAGAGTTTATTTTAAGGCAGGCGGAAGCGAAACAAATGTAACGGGTGCCCAGAAACTTGCGGGGTCACGTTCGCTCGGCGATTTGGGGATTACTGCGGAAAAACAGTATGATATAAATTTTAATGCAGTAGATGCTGTAGGGCTTAATTCCAATAAAACTGTTTCTGTGGTTTATGATAAAACAAATCCTGATTTTGAGGCAAGAACTTCGGGAGGAACAGTTTTGAATTCAGGTGCTCTGAATACTCTCGGTACTGATACAGTTACTGTTATTATAGATTATACAGAAAATTATCTTGACGGTACAAATATAGCTGTTAACTTTAACGGCGGTAATATGGCTTATACTCATAATGTAAATGCAAAAGAGATAATAATAAATAATGTTTCGCTTAGTGACACAGTTACGAGATCGCTTACAGTAACATTAACGGATAAAGCAGGAAATTCAGATTCAAAAAGTTATGATCTTATAAAATAAAACAGGCTTTAAGCCTGTTTTATTATTTTACAAGATACTGTGTATCTCTTGCTATCATTAATTCTTCATCTGTAGGAACAACTATAACTTTTACTTTTGAATCCGGAGTTGAAATTTCTCTTAATTTACCTTTGAAATCATTTTTTTCTTTATCTATTTTTACAC
>ERZ795048.3453-NODE-3453-length-11754-cov-8.142063_pt1 | contig 11754 bp, 15 predicted proteins | sample MGYA00375132_ERZ795048 | MGnify/ENA primary metagenome ERZ795048 (study PRJEB30177, sample SAMN05720225) | activated sludge metagenome | isolation source: Anaerobic digester | place: Hong Kong | collected 2014-12-17 ...
GATTGAACAGGTGAACAACCTGTAGCAGTTCCGGTCTTCTGTACAGTATCCGGTGATCATTCGCCGGTATAACAATGAAACACGATATCCCTTTCCCGGTTTCGGGGGAGGGATGTTTTTTTATAAAGGTTTCCCGGACCTGCCGGGATCTCGCGAATTATATAGTTATAATATCCCTACTGTGTATGTTTTCACATCAGATAAATATCATTTGACATCTTCATGAAAATCTGTTTCTTTATGACCAGTGGACGTATCTTGAGAAAGAACAGGGCTGATTATAATGAATACAATCATCTTTAAAACAAAACTGCTGAAATTATTCTGCTATGCAGTCGTTGTGCTGGCAATATCCGCCTGTTCCATGCAGGAGGAGCTCTTTGACCTGGCCGAAGGTAGCAATGCAATTGCCGCCCTGGGGTGGGACGGGTCCACGGTGAAAGTTATAACAGTCGAGCCGGACCAGGATTATATCCGTTTTCGCGATACAAGTGTTGCACTTGCCCCGCCGAACGGGAGCATTAAAATATCGGGTAACAAAAAAATATGGTTCCTTGTAGGGGGTAATGTATACAAATGGGACAATCTCGACAGCTCGCCGATGTTAAGTAAAACGCTTACATTCCCGGGAGCATTCTGTGTTTTTGATGACGGCAATGCGCTGGTTCATGATGTCAGTGATATTTACAGTTCCGCAGACGGATGGGCTGCTTCACTTCAGTTGATCACATCAGCATCAAGCTTTTCATCCGACCTTGCGTTTTCCTCAGATGGAGGAGGGTTTCTCATAGATTATTCCACTTATTCAATATATTCCATTACGTCAAGTTCCTGCACAAGTTATTCGTCGGCGGGTTTTACTCCTGCTCTTTCCGGTACGATAATGTTTTTCACACGTGTAGATGGCGAGTTTTTTGTGGGGACAACTAATAGTCTTTATAGAGACTTTTACACAAACGGCACAGGGTTCCTGCAGTTGGCTACCGGTTTTAGCGCAGCAAACACATTCAGGCTTTCTTTTGCAGTGATTAGCCATGATCTCCAATATGTCGCGTATCAGACAGGTGCAGGGGCAAATATAGTTGTGGACCGCATTGATAACGGCGTTATTACACAGGTGGCCACAATAGGTGAAACAGGCGATGCCTATGTATCACTTGAGCATTATAAGGGGAATAAGTTAGTGCTCGGCATTGGAGGAACTACTTCCACGGCGAAGGGGCTTTATGTAATTGATGGCGAAAATAAAACATTCAGGCTAATTGATAATACATGCGAGATATATGATCTCTGCAGAATCAGTGAATAAATAATCAGGACAGTGTCATGAAGAAACTCGGTACACGGGGCCTCCGGTGGCTCAAGATTGCGCATCTTTTTTTTGTATCACTATGGGTGGGGGGCGCGATCAGTCTTCTTATTATATTTTTTCTCGCCCGCCCCTCCAGCGGCGATGAGCTCTACGCGGTAAATATGGCGCTGAAACTCGTCGATGATTTTGTCATCATTCCCGGCGCAAACGGGTGCCTTCTTACGGGACTTGTGTACGGTATCTGGACGAAGTGGGGATTTTTCCGGCACAACTGGCTGAAGGTGAAATGGGTAATGACCGTGACGCAGATTGTGTTCGGCACGTTCTGGCTTGGCCCCTGGCTCAACGGGAACGCGGCAATTGCTGCGGCAGAGCGCCTCGGTGCGCTGCAGAATCCGGTGTATATTCATAACTATACGATGAACGCATTCTGGGGCCCCCTCCAGGTTTCCCTCATCCTTGTGATGGTGTGGATATCTGTGGACAAGCCCTGGAAAGGGAACACGAAAAAACAGGGTACAGGGGGCGGTTGATATCGCCCTGTGCCATTATATCGGCCCCTATGAAAAAAAATAAACATTCCCACAGGCCCCATCGTTTTGATCTCTCACGTGACGTTGAGTGCAGTTTCGGATCACGGGCCGCGTCCTCCGCGTGCGGGGAACTGTTCCTCAACAGATATGATTCCGGCGACATTCTTGATATCCTTGATGATGTGGGTCTCACCGCGCACCTGAAGGGAAAGGGGTTTACAGGGGCTGCTGTTGATATCGACCGGGACGACGCCGGCATACATCATCTCAGGCTGTATGGTGATTATATCGACCGCAAAAATCTTCTCATTACCCTCCGTATTTCAGAATTCCCCTACATCCTTGACAGGGCCACATTGACGGGAGCACGGGGCGCATTGCAGATGCAGCTTTTTGTACTGGAGTGGCTGCAGTCCGGAAACCCCCGTGAGCAGTTCGGTGAGAACGATGTGCCCCTGCCGGGTCAGGATATCCCGCCCCTCGGCGCGGTGCCGTACCTTATGGAGGTTCTGCGGCGGTTCGGTGTAATGGAACACAAAGATGGTATAATGGATACCCCGGCGCACCTCCACGGGGCTGTGATGTACTCACGGGAATTCCTGTTTGTTGATCCTGTCCATGAGGGCATCCTGAGGGCCCTCGTACGGGATCTTACTACATATGGACTTTGTGATATGTCCTGGGGTATGGCGACGGGAACTATCATTGAAACAAATTCAGGGCTGCGGCAGCGTTTTAATCCGTCGCAGCAGATTTTCCCGCTATCTGTTCTGTCAAAACGATACTTCAATTCCTTGCGGTACAGAAAACGGGTGCGTGACATTATGAAGAGAAAGCGGTTTGTTCTGGACGAACGGGAAATGGTGCGGAAACGTACGGAGATGCTCAGGAAACGGAAAACATAATGATTCTGCAGTATTGTTCTTTTTCTTGTCCGGGTGTAGTACATGCTGTACTTTTTTAATGGTTGTTCCTCTTGCAGGGATGAACCGGCAGTGTAAAAAAACTGAGATTGCTTTTTTCGTTGATGAAATACATGATTTACGGGAGTCACCATGAATGGATATTTTTGTAGAGGACTCATTGTACTGCTGCTGGCGGGCGCCTGTGTCCTGAGTCTGAATGCGGAAGAACCGGCCTCCTTCGTGGTGCCGGAAACACGATATGGCCAGCATATACTCCCTGATGAGAAGTCCCTGAGGAACTGGAAAGTATACTCCACGCCCATAGTGCTGGACCGTGAAACCCTTGTGAAAGCGGTATACAGGAATGATACGCCTGAAGCGGCGGCGGTTTCTTTCTTCTCAAGCATCGCGAAAGGCAACCGGGAATACCTTTTACTGTTGTCGCCGAGGATCAGGCCGGAAATAAAAAAATCAATTGCAGTGCACAGTAAAACAGAAGGGGAATCATTCCGGAAAGTACAGATATTCGCGAAACTTGAAACAGATGTCGCCTTGACACTCGAGAAAACGGAAGGGTCATTTCTCGCGAACAAAGATGACATGGGCAAAGTGGTGAAACACTTCGGACCGTTCAATGTCGTGATATTTTTTGAAACCCCTCCCGGGGCTGAAGACGGATTTCTTCTGCTTGCTAAGGAGAATACTGCCTGGAAAATCCTTGCTGTTACCGGCTGGCTCTACAGACCGGGCGGGCATAAATAACAGTTTTGAGATGAAACAGGTCTTTTATTGCACCCCATATGGTTTTCATTCCTCATGACGTAGCGTTCATTGCATTCCAATTGACGTGTAACTTTTTTTGTCATACAATACATCAATTGAGAAATTCAGTTTTCATGTACGATGTATATGAGTCCGGCGTATCCGGATATCTGATTCAGTAAATGGTGATATTATTGCGTTTTCATGTATTTCCCTCCGGGGAATCCATGAAAACAAATGATCTCCTTGTCCTCCTCGCCCGGGCAACCTTCTGTGACATCCATAGCGGTTGTCCGGGTTGAAGTGCCACAGGAATTAGTGGAGCGGCAGGGTGTATATTGTTATCACAAGATCCCCTCTGTGGTATTCCTCCGCAGCCTGGCGTATTGCCAGTGCTGCGGAGTTTTTATTTCATACGATTCTGCCGCGACTTAATTGTAAATTCCCTTATAAAATATCGGACACAGGAACGTAGTAGTTTTAGAGCGTACGAGTATGAGGCAGGTGGTTGTTAACGCGAGTGTATGGTGTCGTTGTGTTTTTTCTGCAAGCGGACATATTTTTCCAGATCTTCGGGAGACAATATAGCTTTTTCAATGAAATACTGCCCCAGGGGTTTCTGCATCTGGCGTTGTTTCCCAAGGATAGCCATATACTGAAATTGCGTAATATATTCGTTGCGCAGCGCATATTCCCCGAATTTTTCACGAAAACTTCTTTTCTTCAGGATATTTTGTATATCGGCATGGGTAAGGATTCCCCACTCCATTGCGATCTGGCCGAATGAAGGCCGCTGCTTCCGCTGCCATGCAACAGCGTCAAATAACGTCTGCAGGGAGATGATGTGGTTGTAAAAAAGAAATTGTCCAAGCATAAGCTCGGTCTCCGGTATATGGAGATTATATCTTTTGCCGGGGGGTTCCTTGCGGCGGTTTGACCAGGTTTTATTGAAATTACGGTAATATTGCGCGGTGGAGGATCTGGTCTTTTCGGAAAAATTATTTCTTCTTCCCGGTGACTGTATGTTGGCAAGGATGTATTCGTTTAGTTTATTATAGGCGGTATTTATTTCTTTAAACCGTTCAGTAAGTTCCTTTTCGGGAAGCCCCAGGATCTCTGCACGGTCAGGGTGTACCTCAAAAACACGTTTTCTATATGCTTCTCTCAGCTTGGATTGCTCCAGGCAGTATATAAATTCTCCGCTTATCCTCGGATTCGCAGGGAACAGAACGTTGCATGCGTCAAGTATTTCAGGTTTTAATAGCATTTACCTGTGTTCCCTCATATTTGATCTGAAAAAAACCGGATGCATTTTCTCCCGGTTACATAATTGATATAAAGACAAAGTATCTCCCATAAGGATATATTTCGAGCATTTTTTCCTTTAACTGAAGTAAAACATATTATGGAAAGGGGAAAATAATGAGGTGTTAATTCTTTACATGTATCAAAGATGCCATATAAAGCCCGGCACGGATTTTATTGGTTGTGAACGATAAAAACCCGTGCCGGACATATCGGCTGCTGTAAATCATATATGATGTTGCGGTCACAAGACCTGATCAAGATCACTCTGTCCGATAATGTGAACATGCATTTTATCGTCTGAACCAATACATGCTTTCATGACATTCTCGGCATCTTCAACAGTATATATCTGCAGGGAATCCGGAATCACAACCCGGAGTCTGTTGAAGCCGGCGGTGTCACGTTCACTTTTCCCGTATTTAACGACCGCAGACAGTGTTTTACTGAGGTTCCCGTCCGGGATTGGTTCGGTAATATACACAAGGAGCCGGTTCCCGATATTGATTCTCTTCCGAAGTAAAATATCGCCTTTAATTCTAATGTTGTCTTCAGTCGAAATTTTCCTGAATACCTCTTCTTCACATCCGCATCCGAGAGCGTTACGTGCAAAAAGTTTTATCGCATCATGCATGACCATTATTAATACAATACCTCCTTTTCGGGAGAGTGTAGATTGAAAATGTGTTAAACGCCGGGATATTTTCTGTCTGCCGTTTAATGATCGCAGGCATTCTGTCCCAGAACCAGTGAGTTGTTAAGAAAATGTTCAACGACCTCCCTCGGTTCTGCTGAAGGAGCACCTGTCACAACCTTAATGTTGAATTCGTTGAATATTCCCTGTGCCCGGCCTCCCATGCCTCCGGCAATGATGCAGTGTGCACCTTTTTCGGCAAGCCATTTGGGGAGGATTCCCGGTTCATGGGGCGGCGGTGTTAAAAATTCTTCTCCAAGAATTTCCTTTGTTGTTTCATTTACTTCAAGTAATGCAAATTGTTCACAGTGTCCAAAATGCATACAGAGTCTGCCCTGTGCAACTGGAATTGCTATTTTCATTGTTTGTTTCCTCCGTTTTTGTCAGTAATTGTTTTGATTGTATCCACGATGTTTCGAAACGGCGCAACGGCGCCGGATTCTCCGAGAGAGAAAGGAGTACCGGAGTCCCCGTTATCGGAAATTCTGGTGTCAATCGGAATGCTGCCGAGAAAGCGGACATCCATCTCAGCAGCCATTGTTTCACCACCGCCTTTGCTGAAGATGTTAACGGTTTCACCGCAATGAGGGCATGTGAAGCCGCTCATGTTTTCAACAACACCGATTACAGGCATCTTAAGGCTTCTGCAGAACGATATGGATTTTCTGACGTCCGCCAGGGCAAGGTCCTGAGGAGTTGTTACGATAACCGCCCCGTCCGCATTTTCAATCATCTGGCATACGGATAAGGGCTCATCGCCGGTGCCGGGAGGTGAGTCGATTATAAGATAATCAAGTTCTCCCCATACAACGTCCTTAAGGAATTGCCGGATTGCGCTGAACTTCAGGGGGCCGCGCCAGATTACCGCATCATCAGCATTCTGAAGCAGAAATCCGATTGATATTACCTTCAGGTTTTCGTTGTACTCGATGGGGAAAAGTTTTTCGTCGCCATCTCCCGTGAGACGTTTCCCTTCAAGGTGTAAAAGTGTGGGAATGCTGGGGCCGTGGATGTCTACATCGAGAAGACCAACCCTGGCGCCCTGTGAAGCGAGAGTGGCAGCAAGATTTGCGGCAACAGTGCTTTTCCCGACACCTCCTTTTCCTGAAAGTACCACAATTTTATGTGTAATCAGGTCGAGGTTTTCTTTCAGCTGCTGTGCTGCCTCCTGTTCTTTTTCCTGCTTGGTTTTAACGGCATTTTCACCATTGTTTCCGTTCGTGAACATTAATATTTCCTCCATGCTCGAGCTTATAAAAAAAAGATTTATTACTAATGATTACCCGTATCACAGGTCAATCAAATATTTTTGAGACATATATGCCATACACAGGTGCGCCATGTTACAATTTTTTTTCCAGGGATTCCCACATTGACATTATTTCCCTTGCTGCGGGATTTTCAGGGGCATATTCAATTATACTTTGTGCTGCGATCTGTGCTTTCGTGATCTCCGCGTCATACGGTATTTTCCCTACCACAGGGATATTGTTCGCATTACAGAATTCTTCTGTTTTCCGGGTGATATCAGAATTGAGGTCGTATTTGTTGATGCACACACATGTGCGGATTTTAAAATGCCCCGTAAGTTCTGCAACGCGCTCCATGTCATGAAGTCCTGATACCGTGGGCTCTGTTACAATAAGCACAAGAGAGGCCCCTGCTATTGAGGCAATAACAGGGCACCCTATCCCCGGAGAACCATCAATGATCATAAGAGAAAGATTGTCTGCTTCAGCCGCTTTCTTCGCTTCATCTTTCACCCTGCTGACAAGTTTTCCGGAATTGTCTTCAGCAATGCCCAGTTTCGCGTGGATTAGCGGTCCAAAGCGTGTGTTGGATATAAACCATTTCCCGGATATTTTTTCGTGCATGGTAATGGCATCAGCAGGGCAGAATCTGGCACAGACACTGCATCCTTCGCAGCCGGTTCTGCTGACTGCATATTTATCACTAATGGCGCCGAATCTGCATACTTCGATACATTTCCCGCATTCAATGCAGGTGTCTTTATCCAGCACCGCAATACTGCCGCCGGAGAACTCCTCTGAAAACTGCACATCCGGATCAAGTATTAAATGTAAATCCGCAGCGTCTACATCGCAGTCCGCAAGTACCTTGTTTCCCGCAAGTGCTGCCAGTGATGCCACAATACTTGTTTTCCCTGTGCCGCCTTTACCGCTTATGACAACTAACTGCTTCATTGCGTCCTCCATGTTTCGAGAGTGCGGATGCCGGCGGATTCCAGTATTTTTTCCAGCACGTCGGGATAATTCTGAATAAAAAAATCCGCGAATTCACCACGTGAATATCTTTCGGCGATTTCACGGGAATCCGGTATGTGACTTATTATATGTATATGTTCGTCATTGCAATACTTTACAACTCTGTCATCCCCGATATCAGCTCTATTGATGACAATACCAAAGGGGATTCCAAGTTCACGGGCCATGTTTACCGCCAGCACGAGGTCATTAAGGCCGAAAGGAGTCGGCTCGGTAACAAGCACAAGGTAATTACAGCCCTGTACTGATTCTATAACAGGGCAGGATGTACCCGGGGGGGCGTCAATTATATTGATGCTGTCCGGCATAATATGCTTTTTCACCGCCTTGATCAGAGGAGGGGTTATTGCTTCGCGCACCCGTAATATTCCTCCAACGTATTGAATGTTGTCAATGTATCCTTCTTCGGTGGTTCCAATTTCCTTGTCTGTCTCGGCAATCGCTTTTTCCGGACATACCAGCATGCATCCTCCGCATGAATGACAGAGGTCAGGAAACACGAGAGGTTCCCCTTTGATCAATACAATCGCATTGAACATGCAGATTTTCTCACATTCCCCGCATCCGTTACATGACTCCTTATAAACCCGCGGGACAGGTACATACACGGTTTCCTTTACGGAAATATCCGCCTGAATAAACAGGTTCACGTTCGGCTCGTCAACATCGCAATCGAAAAGGTTAACGGGGACCCCCTTTGATGATATGTATGATGAGAGCGCAACGGACAATGTTGTTTTACCCGTCCCTCCTTTTCCGCTTGCAATAGCAATGATCATGTATGGCTCCCGAATAATTTTTTCAGTATATATGCTGCAGCCTGTACCGGGAAGGAAGAAGTGATGTCCGTCCCTGGAATCTTCGGGACGGACATCACTGAATTGTTAGTTACAGTCCTTCCACATGCTGTCTTACATCGCATTATTATGTGAACGCTGAACCAGTCTGTTACTATTGGTTACATATCCAGAACTGTATTGCATGTATCCCGCAAACAGATACATGCAGGCTTGAATCTTTCTACCAGTGTCCTTCGACATTGGCGTTTGAGGCCCTGGAAAGGCCGCCCTCTTTATACTTCGTAATAGCATCACGTACTGTTCCGGCGGCACCGCAGAATATTTCTATGGAGGCTGAATTCAGCGTTGCAAACGCTTTCGGCCCTACATTACCGGTTATCAGCACTGTTGCCCCCGAATCAATGATTCTTTTAGCCGACTGAATTCCGGCGCCCTGCATTGCAGAGAGGTTCTGGGCATTGTCTTCGTATGTGAAAGAATTTGTTTCATCATCAAAAATTAAAAAACCTTTTGCCCGGCCAAAACGTTCATCAACCGGACTTTCAGGAGTATCTCCCTGTGTTGATACTGCGATTTTCATGTGTATCTCCTCGTTAATTATTGTTCGTATAGATCCCGTATTTCAGAATAACGCGGACAACGACCATATTTGCACCCGGGACCCCTTTTTCTCCATTTGCATCCCGGCATTGCATATTTATCTATCTGCAGGGAGTCGGTTATACAGGCCTGCACAACTTCAGTTACATCGCCAATTATTCCCGGTATAAGCACAATGTCCCTCGAGTTGATTGAATCCATGAGATATTTACTGATTGCGCTGCAGATTATCAGGTCAATGCCGTGTGAATGCAGTTCACTTATTTTCTCTGTGGGGTTGCTGACAGTAATATGAAGCAGATTCTGACGTACTATATGGTCCTTTTCTGTTTCAAATAATACAAAACTGACTGCCACATCAAAAAGAGGCGCCACTCTGTTGTTGAATACTGGAACTGCTATTCGTTTCATAGTTGTATGTAATGCAGAATTTATGCCGGAATTTAAAAAAGAAGGAGATTCGTGCGGAAGAGTGAATTATTTTTATAGTCTTCAATGTAAAAATGCCATCATGTACGGAATCAGCAACATATTTCTCACCTTTGTGATGGCAATAAATTCTCTGTAATGGAATTTTTTTGCATTGAGGAAGTATTATATTGCAGATTGCCAAACTGTATACTGTAATCAATTGCAAATTGCAATTATAATGATAATAACTATTAGAGATATTTCGTTTTTTAATCGCAGAGTACCTTCACTAAAACAATAATGCAGATTGTATCATCACGGTGGAAGTGATGTTTCTTGTTACAGATGATCTGGTGGGGGCGTATCGTCTGTATAGATAGTAAAATAATTGTCCAGGGAAACAATTTCAAGGAGAAACAGAATATTCTTGTTGGGATTCATCAGAGAAAAATACCCCTTGCGTGCGTCCATTTCTTTTTGTGCGGCAATGAAAATTCCGAGCCCGGTACTGTCCATGTAATGAAGATGTTTCAGGTCGAATACTATACTGGGTGCATTTGAGTGAATCAGGGTAAAAAAAGAATCTGAGAGCTGTTTAACGTTATCTTTGTTGATAAAACCGTCAATTTCAATTATTTTATGGGGACCGTTGTTCTTTATTGTTATATCCATGACGGGTATATTGACTCCTGTTTGGATTTTCCGGTACCCCCGGCAACAGGTCTGCGGCATGAGATGAACAATGGTATTCAGGACTGATGAAGATACATCTCCTCGAATTCCTCTTTTGTGATTATTGAGAAGACGTCCTGCAGTTTGTATGTTGCAAAAAGTTTTCTCATGCTGCTGTTCATATCATAAAAAACAAGTTTAATGTTTCGGTGTGCGGCGTTGTCGTTGAGCCAGATTAGTTTTCCCAGTGCAGATGAGTCCAGGTATAGAATTTCTGCACAGTTTATGCCTATTATTTCAGGGTTGTGTTCCATCTGCTTATTCCATTCACCTTCGACGCGGTGAATATTTTTATAGCTGAATTCGCCGGCAAGATAGAGAATAGACACATTCCCTTTGTTCTCGGTATTAACGTGCGCGGATGTTCGTCTGAATGTCATTGTAACGGGCTGCCTTATGTTCCAATTGAATAGGTTTCTTCGAAATCAGATTTTGTTGAAAATGTAAAAAAATCCTCCAGGCGGGAGATCGTAAAAAGATTTTTAACAGAACGGTTCGGCTCAAGGAGTATAAGCGTGATGCCCGATTCATGAGCATCGTTACGAAGTTTGACAAGAACTCCTATTGCGACTGAATCCATGTGTGCGATATCAAAACAATCAATTGCAACAGTTTTCGGATTGCGGGAAAGAATCTGCTTCCAGAGCGCTTCCAGTTCATCTGTATTTTCAGAGAAGAGACTCCCGCTGATACCAAGAACAAGGACATCTTTATATGCATCAACATGCAGTCTCATTATAGCATTTCTCCCTGAAAGTTGTATTATAGTGTTTCATAAATGTTATTTTGTCAAGTAAAACAGGTATAACTGATGAACTCATGGTCCCTGTCGATAAAAAAGCTGGAAGAAAATCATGGTTTTTTGTACGATATCAAAAAATAATAAGGAGAAGTGAAATGCCATTATTTGAAATTAATAACAGAATACCCGTTATAGGAGAAGGCTCCTGGGTTGCTCCTACTGCGGAAATAATCGGGGATGTGAGGATTGGGAAAAACTGCTATATCGGTTTCGGGGCGATATTACGCGGTGATTATGGTACCATAATTATCGGGGACGAAACCGCTGTTGAAGAGGGTGTTATAATCCATGCGCGGCCCTTCGGAACAACTGAAATAGGGAAACGTGTCACCATCGGACATATGGCGATGATTCACAATGCGACGATACAGGATAATGCTGTGATCGGTATGCAGGCGATGATATCTGATTTCTCCACAATTGGTGACTGGGCAATTATCGCGGAGCAGGCCCTCGTTAAAAGAAACCAGGTGGTTCCCGGAATGAAGATATTTGCAGGGGCCCCGGCAGTCGAAAAAGGTGATGTCCTGGACCGGCACAAAGAGGAATGGACGCTCGGGAAGCAGATATATGTTGACCTTACAACGCAATACCGAGAGACGTTGCGGGAGAT
>ERZ795048.3455-NODE-3455-length-11753-cov-8.436570_pt1 | contig 11753 bp, 9 predicted proteins | sample MGYA00375132_ERZ795048 | MGnify/ENA primary metagenome ERZ795048 (study PRJEB30177, sample SAMN05720225) | activated sludge metagenome | isolation source: Anaerobic digester | place: Hong Kong | collected 2014-12-17 ...
TCTTCGGTCGCTGCACTTCCTCAGAATGACAGAATGGGGATTTTTCAACAGCCTCCTTCGCAGGAATGACAACAGAGAGGCAGATATGACAACGATAGAGACAGTGACAACAACGGAAGAGGTTGTTGAAAAAGTCGGGATTGCCGCGTCGCTCGCCGGGCGACAGGCCCGGATAGCTCCTCGCAATGACAGAACACAAAGCACGCTAGGGTGTTTTTCAACAAGCAGTTTCTCACGAAGTAAGTACGTAAGAGGACAAAAAGCAGGCGGTGTCTGCCTCCTCGCGATGACAGCAAAAGATGCACCAAGGTATATTTACAAACAGCTACATAATCACGAAGTGAGTACATAAAAGGACAAAGAGCGGCCTGGGCCGCTTTCAAAAGCGCCCCTTGAGCCGCCGGAGGCTATACCGAAACCTTCCAACCAGCCGGAGGCCGGCATGGGTCACACGCTGATGTTTTGATGGATATCGCGCAGCGTTGAAGCCGAGCCGTGGAGTGCCTTCTGCTCGGATTCATCGAGCGGGAGCGGGATTTTCCGCTTGATGCCCGTTCTTCCGATAACCGCCGGAATACTGAGGCAGACGTCCGATTCGCCGTAGTAATCTTCGAGCATAACGGATACCGGGAACACCTCGTTTTTGTCCCTGATGATAGCGTCGGTGAGTTGAGCGATCACCATGCCGATGGCGTAATAGGTGGCTCCTTTGCGCGAGATGATCTCGTAGGCCGCGCCGCGTGTCTGTTTGAAAATATCCTCCATAACACCGGGGTCATGTCCCGCGTGGTCTCGCAGCAGCACGCCGCCTATATTCGCGCGGCTCCACACCGGGAACTCGGAATCGCCGTGCTCGCCCACGATGTAGGCGTGAACGCTGGAGGGCGAGACGTCGTAGTGTTTCCCCAGCAGGTAACGGAACCGCGCGGAGTCGAGCGTTGTGCCGGTCCCGAAAACGCGCGAGTCCGGGAACCCGGAATACTCGATGGCGATGCGTGTCATGATGTCCACGGGGTTGGTGACGATCATGATGATGGAATCGGGGGCGGTTTCCGCGATCTCGGGTATCATTTCTTTGAAGATCGCCGCGTTTTTATTCACGAGATCGAGCCGGGTTTCGCCGGGTTTCTGCGCCGCGCCGGCGGTTATGATTACGATATCCGCCGCGCCGCACATACTGAACTTTTCGCAGTACGTGATTTTCGTGCCGGTCATGAACTGAAGCCCCTGTCCGAGGTCCATCGCCTCGCCTTCGGCTTTTTTGCCGCTCGGGTCAACCAGCGCGATCTCGTTCGCGATGTTTTTTATCAGCATGGCGTAGGCCGCGGTCGAACCCACGAACCCCGCTCCTATGATTGCCACTTTGCTCATTCGTCAGACCTCCACTGCATTTTATTATAATCGGGAATATTGCTGAAAAGTTCCTTCGATCTCAAATACCGGGGCAGGTTGCAACACGGTTCGCTTAAGGTATAAACCTACCCACCCATGCTCCTCCCTGACATCCTGCCCCCTGGATTCCGGGTCTCGGCCCGGAAGGGCTCGGTCCGAAAGGACAGGATTAATTGAAAGAATGCCCCGGGGCTTGCACCGGGGTAAGGATTGCCGGTGTTGTATAGCAATATTATGGAGAGAAGCGCGCTTGTCGCGCTTCTCGTCAATAAGTTTTGAAAGAGTGTGAGAAAACTTTTTCAAAAGTTCTCTCACGTATTTTAATTCTCCGTCCGCTTGCGGCGGGGTAGTTTCTAACGCAAAAGGTCATGCAGTTTATCGAGCAGGTCTTTGCCCGCCTGTTCCGCGACGCCCGCCGCCGATGCCAGGGCGCGAGCGGCCGGGTTGATCTGGATAGCCTCGAACGTGTTGCCCTCCGGGTCGAGAAAGTACGCGATCCGGCTGCCGCCGCTGACCTTCTGCGGTTCGAACAGGAACCGGATTCCATGCGCGCTGCACCGGGCGTGGAATGCGTCGATGTCTTCAACCCGGTAAGCGACGTGTTTTATGCCCGTTACCGAAAAGGGAACCGCGGGCTCCGCGTCTTTCGACGGTAAACACCTTTGCGGCGGTTCTGCGGCTGTTGTGTCGAGCGGGATGATTCTCACACCGCCGTAGAGCGGCGCGGCGCTGCCGATCCCGAAAAGTTCCTCAAGAAAATCGCATTTTGTTTCTATCCGCCACAGCCCCAGAATCTCGAAAAATTTATCGTAGCCTTCCGCGCTGCCAACCATTATACCGGCTTCTTTCAGCCCGGTGATGTGGCCGACAACCGCGCTGCGGCCTGATTCAAACAGCAGTACATGCACGCCGTCGGGGTCCTGCACCGCCGCGCATCTGCCCGAGCATGTTTCCAGCAGGCGCGGTTCCAGCCCGTGACCGCCCAGCCGTTCAATATAATCTTCGAAGTTGTCCACCCGGAAAGCGATGTACCGGTAGCCCGGTTTCGAGACGTCGCCGGCGTTGCCCTTGCGGGAAGGGTGACGCGGAAGGTGGAATGTCTCCATCCCGGCATCGCCGATCTGATACCATGAAATATGGTTCACCGCCTCGCGCAGACGGCAGGTCGTTTCCGCATGGGATCCCCGGCTCGTTGTTTCGGCCAGCAGCGGGATTCTCAGAATCTTCGAGTAAAATTCCCTGCTTTCGTTCCGGTTGTGTATCGTAATGCCGAAATGATGTATTTCTTCGAACAAGGTTTTCTCCCTGAGCATGGATCATGAATTTCATATCAGTATACCACACAACATAACAGTAATAATGATTCATTAATTTTTGATTTACTCGGGGCGCGGGGTCAAAGTATAATAGCGGGACACGGGGTGAAACCATGGAAGACATCGTAGCTTTTCTGGCAAAGAGCATTCCCATTGGTAATTTTAAAGTTAAAAACCGGCTGTCTAACCTGCCGATGGAGGCGAATGACGCCGAGCCGGACGGTTCGCCGGGCGAGCGATTGCGGGAGCGTTACCGAGCGCTCGGCGCAGGCGGCTGGGGCATCGTGTATGTAGAGGCGATTTCGCCGGACGACAGGGGAAAGTCGCGCAAGAACCAGATGGTGATCCGTGAAGACAATCTGGATGAATTCAAGAAGCTGGTAGATGCGATACACGGCGCGTCCGACCCGGCGCCGATGGTCATATTCCAGATCAACCATGCGGGCAGGTACGCGCTTGACCCGATGCCGGCATACAGGTCGGAGCTGCTGGATTCGACGTGGGACATAACGCCGGGCACGCCGGTGGCGACGACGGAGGAACTCGATGAAGCCGCGGAGCACTCCGCGCGTGCGGTCGGGCTTGCGGCGCGCGCGGGCGCGGACGGCGTGGACCTGAAATGCTGTCACGGCTATCTCGCGGCGGAACTTTTCAGGCCTGCCAACAACAGGATCGATAAGTACGGAATCAGGTTCGAGAACAGGATAAGGTTCTTCAAGTCCATGCTGACGGCTGCGGCGGAAGCGGCGGATGAGTTCGGAACTGTGTTCGGCTCGCGGATTTCGCTGCATGAGAATATTCACGGCGGAATCGGGTCGCTCGGGGTGGACGGTGATGAATTCGATTTCGAGAACCCGTCGGAACTGATCGATGTGCTGAAAGATTTCGGCGGCTCGTTTGTCTGCGAGACTATGGGGATACCATATTTCAACCCGGAGCTGGTGAGGCCGAACTCGAAACAGGAAGACAGGGAAGATGTGCTGGTGAGGCACCACGGCATAGCGGGTTATGTGAAATCGTATATGCCGGAAATGAAGGTAATCGGGGCGGGCTACACGCCGTTCGGGATGCGGTCGATAGCTTATGGCGTAAAGAACATAATATCCGGCGATGTGGACATAATCGGGTACGGGCGGCAGAGCTTCGCCGACCCGGAGACGGCGAAGAAAATCATCGATGCCGACCTGGATGCGATCAACTGGTGCGCCGCGTGTCCGAAAAACAACTGCTCGACGCTGCTGCGGGCGCAGTCGCGCGTCGGGTGTGTCGTATATGATCCGGCGGCGCGTGAAGAACTGAAAAAGCTGAGGAACGGATAGATGAGCCTGGACCTTAATGGGATAGTTCCCGCGGTTGTAACGCCGATGGACGGGAACGCGGAAATAGATGAGAAACAGTTGTTGGGATACATCGACTGGCTGAAGGGTTTCGGCGGGCTGAAGGGGCTGGCGGTCAACATGGACACGGGCGAGGGTCCGCACCTGACCGATGAGGAAAAAGCCCGGTTGCTGAAAATATACAGAGAGCGTGTCGGCGGCGATTTGCAGATACTGGCGGGTATCAGCGGGCGGTCGACGCGCGAGGCGGAGCAGCAGGCGCGAGCCGCGGCGGAAAGCGGCGCGGACGGGCTTGTGGTGTTCCCGCCGCCGGTTTTCGCGGGCGCGAAGCTCGGGCCGAAAATTCCGCTGGCGTATCACAAAGCGATTGCCGCCGCATCGGGGCTGCCGCTCGTGCTGTTCCAGTTGCAGCCCGCGCTGGCCGGGGCGATTTTCTCCGAGGAGACGCTGCTCGCGCTCGCGGACATGCCCGAGGCGGTCGCGCTCAAGGAGGCGTCGTTCGATTCGGTGACGTTCATCAAGACGCGCGAATTGCTGGAGAAGGCCGCGACGCCGATTGATTTTCTCACCGGCAACGATAATTTCATTTATGAATCGTTCGTGCTCGGCGCGACCGGCGCCCTGATCGGGTTCGGGACGATTGCCGTTCAGGAACAGATAGATATGCACCGCGCGGCGATGGAGGGCAGGTTCAAAGAGGGGCTGGAGATCTGGGAGCGGATACGCCCGCTCGAAGAAGCGATTTTCGCTGTTCCGGTCCGCGACTACCGCGCGCGCATGAAGGCCGCGCTGTGCGACATCGGGGTGATAAGTTGCGCCGTGATGAGGCAGCCGCTGTTCGAGGTAGAGGAAGCGGAAAAGGAAAAAGTGCGCGTGGAGCTGCGGAAGCTGGGCATGCTCTGAGCCGCGCCGGACGGCGGGGAGGCGGATCGAATGGCTGAAAAATTGAGGGTGGGGCTGATCGGCTGCGGCAGGTTCGCGGAGCCGGGCCACGCCGTTTATTACAGGCTCAACCCGAGGGCGGATTTCAGGGCCGTTTGCGATATGCGCGAGGACGCGGCGCGAAAGCTGGCGGGGAAGTACGGCGTACCGAACGTTTTCACCGATGCGGAGGAAATGATGGACTCGGGGCTGGACGCGGTGAGCATCTGCACGCCGACGTTCACGCATGCGCCGCTGCTCGAAGCCGCCGCCGCGCGGGGTATCCATGTGATGTGCGAGAAGCCGTTCTCAATTTCCGTCGAGGAAGCAGACAGCATGATCGCCGCCTGCGCCGGTGCCGGGGTGAAACTGCATGTGGGGTATCACATGCGCTGCGACAGGGGCATAAGCAGGGTGCGGGATTTCATCCGCGGGGGGGAATACGGCGATTGTTTCCACGCTGATATACGGTGGCACGGCCTGTCTACGATGGGCAACGTGCCGATGGTGAACCGCGGGCTGGAGATCGCCCGGATGCTCGGGATGTCGCTCGAAGGGTTCAGCCCGGAGTGGCGGCTGCATGACCCGCGCATCCCCGGCGGAATTCTCGAAGTGTTCTGCCACATCCTGGATATAGCGCTGTGGATTTTCGGGGAGCCGGACGGCGTGGAGGGCGACGCGCGCATCATTTCGGGCGAGTCGGAGAAGCCGGAGCATGCCACGGTGATGTTGCATTACAGCGACGGGCCGTCGGTTTTCCTGAACATGAGCAGCCGCACTCTTTCGCTCAGGGAAAAGCAGCAGGGGCGTTTCAACTGCACGGGCGGAAATATTATTTATGAAACAAGCTCGGTGCGGCAGACGGCGCTGCCGGCGCGCGTGACGGTCGAGACAGACAACGGGCTGCTCGGCTCGCGCAGAACGCTCGCGCCGGCGTTTGACGCGCGGCCCGCGCGCAACCTGCCTCATTACCGCAAGATCGACAACTTTCTGCTCGATGCTATGGGTGAACTGCCGCCAGAAGAGGAAAAACACGTCGCACGCGGCGAAGATGCGCGGGCCGTGGACGGGATTATTCAAAGCATTATAAAAAAATAATCGTACCTGATGGGGTCTCAGATGCCGGAATCAAAAGATTATATCTTTACAATTGACGCTGGAACGCAGAGCATCCGCGCGGTGCTGGTGGATCTCGAAGGCAATATGCGCGACAAGGTGAAGACGGAGATCGAGCCGTACTTTTCGACGCATCCCGGCTGGGCGGAGCAGAACCCGGAATATTACTGGGAAGTGCTGTGCAGGACGTGCCGCGCGGTGCTGGCGAAGACGGATGTGCCGCTTGAAGCGATACGCGGGGTGACGCTCACGACGCAGCGCGCCACGGTCGTGAACGTGGACCGCGACGGGCTGCCGCTCAGGCCTGCCATAGTGTGGCTCGACCAGCGGAAGGCGGAGATGGAGAAATGGCCTTCCGGTGCGATGCGGGGCGCGATCAAGCTCGTCGGCGCGCTCGACGCGGTAGAATACGCATACCGCGAGGCCGAATGCAACTGGATCCGGCAGAACCAACCCGACATCTGGCGGAAAACACATAAATATTTGTACCTGTCCGGCTTTTTCTTCCACCGTCTGACGGGCCGTTACGTCGACTCGGTCGGCAACATGGTCGGATACATGCCGTTCGATTACAAACACCACCGCTGGGCGAAAAAATCTGACGTAAAAAACAAGATAATGCCGATCGACCGGAAGCTGCTGCCGGAGCTTGTGAAGCCGTCGGAGCGGGCGGGTGAAATATCGCGCCCGGCGTCGGAGCAGACCGGGCTGCCGGAGGGCCTGCCGGTGATAGCGGCGGCGGCGGACAAAGCCTGCGAGGTGCTCGGCTCGGGCTGCCTCACCCCGGAGATCGCCTGTCTCAGCTACGGCACGACGGCCACGGTGGAAACCACGACGCGGAAATATGTCGAGGTCATCCCGATGTTCCCGAGTTATCCCAGCGCGGTGCCGGGCGCGTTCAACACCGAGGTCCAGATATTCAGGGGCTTCTGGATGGTGAGCTGGTTCAAGAAAGAGTTCGGGCACCCGGAGCTGCTCAGGGCCGAAGAGAGCGAGGCTATCCCCGAAGAGCTTTTCGACGACATGATAAAGGACATCCCGCCGGGCTGCATGGGGCTCGTGCTTCAGCCGTACTGGTCCGGCGGCGTGAAGGTGCCCGGCCCGGAGGCGAAGGGCGCTATCATCGGGTTCGGGGACGTGCATACCCGCGCGCACATTTACCGCGCGATACTCGAAGGGCTGGGTTACGCGCTCAGGGAAGGGCTCGAACGCACCGAGAGCAGGAACGGGGTTCCCGCGCAGCGGCTGCGTGTGTCGGGCGGCGGCTCGCAGAGCAGGGTTGCAATGCAGATCACGGCGGATATCTTCGATCTGCCCGTCGACCAGCCGCACACGTTCGAGACCTCCGCGCTCGGCGCCGCAATCAACGCGGCGGTCGGGCTGGGGTTCTATCCCGATTTCGAATCGGCGGTCGCAGGGATGACGCGCGTGGAGGGGACGTTCGAGCCGATACCCGAGAACAGGGATATCTACAACGAATTGTACAGCAGAGTGTATTCGAGCATGTACTCGAACCTGCGGACCCTGTACTCGGAAATACGCGACATCACGGGCTATCCCGCGTTCTGAGCCGGGCCGGCAGGCACCGGGACGGCAGACACCGCCTGCTGAAGCGTTACCTTAATGTAAAATGTTCTCTGGTGCCATGTACAAAGTGTCGTTCTTTGTGCATGCGAACCTTAATGTGTCTTTTTCGTTCTCATGCTTCGCGTTCATTAATTTAGCTGTCATTTCCATATCTCACTTCAACTTCGGGCGCAGAGCGCCCGGCTATCGCGTTACGACGCGGAGCATCGTAACGATGAAATATTATCCGGTGTGCCACGTACAAAGCGTCGTTCTTTGTGCGTGCGATCAACAATGTGTGTATTTAATTTGGAGTGCGAAAATTCATTTTCGCTTTCATAGCCGGGAATTCATTACCGGCACATAATAAAACAACGCGGCGATGAATCGCCGCAATCCACGCTCCCACCGCGGACTACGGTGGGAGCGATTAGTTTCTTCGTGGACAGTCCATGTCGGTGAATACACCTTAATATGAAAATATTCTTTTGTGTGCCATGTACAAAGCGTCGTTCTTTGTGCATGCAAACCTTAATGTGTCTTTGACGTGTCATTGCGAGGCGGCTACCAGCCGCTCTTTGTTCTTTTACGCTCTCACTTCGTAGACGGCTCAATCTTAAAAACACCTTAGTGTTATTTGTTTTGTCATTGCGAGGAGAGAGACATGCCTGTCGCATGTCGAACGACGCGGCAATCTCGACTGTTCTTTTCATACGCACAAGCTGCGCTTGTGTATGACACCCACAGTATAATGCAAAATATTCTTTTGTGTGCCATGTACAAAGCGTCGTTCTTTGTGCATGAAACGCCACCCGCTGAAGTGGAAACGGCTTCTCCGGATTCCGGCTTACTACATGCCGGAATGACGAGCGCGAGGGGGGCCGGAACGGCGAATGTGGGCCGTACAGGAATGTAACAGGTACAGGGAAGCTGCTCGTTGATAAATATTTGTTCTGCCGTTTCCCTCTTCACAAACATTTGCCATTGGGATATAATGCGGAACATAAGTATTCAGAAATATCGGTAACTGATAGTGGAAAAGGCAAAAACGCGGGAGCGTGGGGACATGCCGGGTATTAGTCTTCCGGCCCCGGAAATAAAAAGAGCGAAGAGTGGTTTCCGATGAAGAAAAGATATTGTATTTCAGTTGCCGTTTTATGCCTGTTTCTCATTCTCGCAGGTTGCGGCGGCGGCGGTGACTTTTACCAGGACATAATCGCAGGCACTGATCAGGTTGTGGCAAACAGGTACTGCGGCGACGGTGTTGAGGGCGCGGAAGAGTTGTGCGATGACGGTAACACAAGCTCCGGCGACGGTTGTTCTTCCGCCTGCATTATTGAATTCAGGGATTTTGGCTGGAGCAGATGGACGGGCAGAAGACAGGCTGCAGGAGACGACGACTGGGATGACTGGGACGAAAAAGACGAAGACGAAGAAGACGCCTTCGGGAATATATCGGAGAATACTTTCATAACCATTGATGATGTGAGTTATTCCACGCCGGCCTCCGGGCAGTTCTGTATCGTGACGGCAAGCCTCACGCTCTTGGACGAGGATGAAGAAGCGACAATCTATTCGGTAAGACTGGTATATTCGGTAAACGGCGGAACCGAACAGCTGATCGAGATGACGGATGCCGGAAGCGGAAACTGGATCGGGAGCATCCCGCCCAATTCCGCCGGAGCGAACGTCAGGTTTTACATCTGGGCCGGCGACTCGAACGGAAACGTCACCACCGGCGGCATATCGTCGGACTACAATCTGGTTCCCGGTGTGCCCGACATTGATAACAGCAGTGAAATAGTGGGCGACGACGCGGATATCACCAATATTGCTGTTAGTTACGATGACGATTATGTTTACGCGGCTTACAAAGTGCAGGGCGATATCACCGGCGGAACCGTCGATCCGCCTTACATTATGTTGTATGGAATCAAGATTACGAATCCGGACACAGAACAGGGTGAAGGTCTGATGGAGAAAAAGTTGTGGATAAACCTTCCTCTGGCAACAGATCCCAGGGTACAGGAAAGCTTCTTACCCATGATATCTCCGGTTTCGGAGGCTGACATTCCCCAGGAGGAAATTGACAGGTTTTATGAAACCGGAATGCTGGTTGAGGATATCCAGAAAATTATGGCCGGCAATATGGCAGAGGCACTATTATTTGAGGCGGAGCCCGAAGGCAAAGACGGCAACGGAATTTTCTATGGAAAAATAAAAAGGGCGCCGCTGGGCGACAACCCGTCCGGCTACATGCGCCTTATAGTTCTCACCGCCGCCAACGCTTCGCTTGACAGCTATATGCCTGCTCCGCTTAACTGCTCGAATTTTCTGACCATCTATTTTTCTGATTACGGCTATACGGTGAATTGAAGGCCGGCCTGCATTTCTGTACCCCCTCGCGCTCGTCATTCCGGCACCCCACACTCGTCATTCCTGCATGTCTTCAGCAGGAATCCAGGAAAAGATATTTCCACTTCAGCGGGTAGCGCTTCATGCACAAAGAACGACGCTTTGTACATGGCACACAAAAGAATATTTTGCATTATACTGTGGGTGTCATACACAAGCGCAGCTTGTGCGTATGAAAAGAACAGTCGAGATTGCCGCGTCGTTCGCAATAACATGGCAAAAGATATACCAGGATATTTTCGATCTGCCCGTCGACCAGCCGCACACGTTCGAGACCTCCGCGCTCGGCGCCTCAATCAACGCGGCGGTCGGGCTGGGGTTCTATCCCGATTTCGAATCGGCGGTCGCAGGGATGACGCGCGTGGAGGGGACGTTCGAGCCGATACCCGAGAACAGGGATATCTACAACGAATTGTACAGCAGAGTGTATTCGAGCATGTACTCGAACCTGCGGACCCTGTACTCGGAAATACGCGACATCACGGGCTATCCCGCGTTCTGAGCCGGGCCGGCAGGCACCGCCTGCTGAAGTGTTACCTTAATGTAAAATGTTCTCTGGTGCCATGTACAAAGCGTCGTTCTTTGTGCATGCAAACCTTAATGTGTCTTTTTCGTTCTCATGCTTCGCGTTCATTAATTTAGCTGTCATTTCCATATCTCACTTCAACTTCGGGCGCAGAGCGCCCGGCTATCGCGTTACGACGCAGAGCATCGTAACGATGAATGTTGCAACAGGCGTGGTTAATTTTCATACTCCATATAAACCACGCCTGATGCAACATTGAGCTGTCCACGAAGCAAGGACATAAGAAGACAAAAAGCAGGCGGTGCCTGTCGGCCGGGGGCTTATCCGGCGCAGAGGTTTTCGAAGAATTCGCGGACCTCGATGATTTTTCCGCAAGAGAACGAACCTTCGGGACATTTGCCGCCGACGCATGACGGGCCGGCTTTCGAGAAGATCACGGGCGCGGCGTTGCGGGCGAGACGCAGCATTTCGATTGCCGCGGCGCGGATTTCCCACTGTGCGCGGTTGCAGCAGCGCAGCCGGAAGAAGTGGAACATCTCGCGCGCATTCATGGTGGTGACGATTTTGGTGGCGCTGCCTTCCGGGAGCGCGTAGCGCGCGTCTTCCTTCGGGATGCCGAGCTCGATGAGTTCGGAGTATACGCGGAACGCGGACTCGTAGTGTTCGAGCAATTTGAGCCGCGCCTGTTCGTTGAGCCCGGCTGTAGGCGGCATGATGAATTCGCGGGTTTCGAATGTTACGTAACGCTGGCTCTGCTGTGAGAACGAGGCTATGCGATGGCGGACGAGCTGGTGTGTGGCGGTTCGCGATACGCCCTCGATGCCGAAGGTGAAAGAGGCGTGCTCGAACGGTGTCGCGTGGCCGCTGGTCAGCAGTTTGTTTATGAGTTTTTCAATCTGTGCGCGGTCGAGCCCGCTGCGGAGTGATTCGATGTCTTTCGCCGAATAGCAGAGCCGCGCGGCGGTTGCGACGCACTCGTCGGGGTCGGGCGTATGTCGGAGAAGCGTTACTTTCAGCATATCGGCTCCTGAAGATTAAAGTCAATTTTATACAATGTTAATCATACGGGCAGAGCGCTGTTAAATCCATACTCGGTATGCAAAAAAGGGTTAGCCCGGATTTCTCACAGAGAAATCCGGAAAATCGTGATAACACCTGTCCTGC
>ERZ795048.3457-NODE-3457-length-11749-cov-10.955618_pt1 | contig 11749 bp, 10 predicted proteins | sample MGYA00375132_ERZ795048 | MGnify/ENA primary metagenome ERZ795048 (study PRJEB30177, sample SAMN05720225) | activated sludge metagenome | isolation source: Anaerobic digester | place: Hong Kong | collected 2014-12-17 ...
CTACCTTGCGCCCATGGGCCGCGTGCTGGCGATCGATCATGGCAGGAAGCGCACCGGACTGGCGGTGACCGACCCCCTGCGGATCATCGCCAGCGCGTTGGATACCGTGCCCACCGCGGAGGTGATCGCCTACCTGAAAGCCTACCTGGCCCGCGAGGAGGTCGATGGCTTCGTGGTGGGGCTGCCGATGGGGCTCGACGGCAGGCCCACCGATGCCACCGCAGGCGTGGAGGCCTTCCTCAAGCAATTACGCAAGGCCTTCCCCGGGAAATGGGTGGAGACCGTGGACGAACGCTTCACCAGCAGCCTGGCCAAACAGGCGGTACTGCAGAGCGGCATCGGCCGCAAGGCCCGGCGCGACAAGGCCCAGCTGGACCGCATCAGCGCCACCATCATCCTGCAGGACTGGCTCTCACGGAAAGCTGAAAGGTGAAACCGGAAAGTTGAAAGGCGGCCAACCTGCAACCTCCAACATTCAACTTCCAACCTCCAACCTCCAACCTCCCCACAGTATTTTTGCGCCCCTCATGATCCTTCCCATCCGCGCATACGGCGATCCCGTGCTGAAGAAGGTCGCCCAGGACATCGAGCCGGGGCACCCGGGCCTGGAGCAGCTGATCGAGGACATGTTCGAGACCATGTACGCCGCGAGCGGGGTGGGCCTGGCCGCGCCCCAGGTGGGCCACAGCATCCGCCTGTTCATCGTGGACGCCTCGCCCTTCGCGGAGGACGAGGACGGCGATCCGGACGAGAACGCGGTGCTGAAGGACTTCAAGAAGGTCTTCATCAACCCCTACATCGTGGAGGAGGAAGGGGAGGAGTGGACCTTCGAGGAGGGTTGCCTGAGCATCCCGAACCTGCGTGAACCGGTGGACCGCCAGCCGCGCATCGTGCTGCAGTACCAGGACGAGCAGTTCAACGACCACGAGGAGACCTTCGACGGCTTCGCCGCCCGGGTGATCCAGCATGAGCACGACCACCTGGACGGGATCCTGTTCACGGACCACCTGTCCCCCCTGCGCCGCCGCCTGTTGAAGGGCAAGCTGCGTGACATCTCCATCGGCAGGACAGATGCCAAGTACAAGATGCGTTTCCCCCAAGTGAAATGAACGCCATGAAGAAAGCCCTGTTACCGCTCGTCGCCCTGCTCGTGGCCTGTGGTGGGTCCGATGGACCCGATACCACGGGAAAGGGTGAAGGAGCCGATATGAGCGCCGTCGAGATGACGGGTCGCATCACCGCCATGGAGGACAGCCTGTTCGCCAAGCCCTTCTTCGACGCCAAGGGCGCGCAGGCGCTGTTGGACGTCTACAAGGCGTTCGTGCGCAAACATCCGCTGGACACCATTTCCCCCGAGTACCTGTTCCGCGGCGCCGGTGTGGCCAAGGCGCTTGGACGGCCGGATGAAGGACTCCAGTTGTACGATCGGATCATCAAGGAATACCCCTCCTGGGACCGGATCGTGGACACGCACTACATGAAGGCGTTCACCCTGGATGCGGACCTGGACCGCAAGGGCGAGGCGGAAACGGCCTACCGCGAGGTGATCGATCGATACCCGGACCATCCCTTTGCCCGCGACGCCCAGGCGATGATCGACAACCTGCCCTACACGGATGAGGAGTTGATCGAGCGCTTCCGCAAGATGAACGAGGAACAGGCCGCGGCGGACTGAACGATGGACGCCGAGCATCGCGCCTCCTGGTTGTTGGAGAAGGCTGACCTGGGGGTCTCCTATGCCGCTTACCGGGATGCCGTACGGCAGGCGGTGGATGCAGGCCGGACCACCGGCGACCATCAGACACCGGCACTGGCGGAATACACCGTCCTGAACCAGGCCCGCATGGACCGGCTGGACAAGACCGTGCGATTGGACCCCGACCTCCGCGAAGCCTTGGAGCAGGTCGCCGCACAGACCTGGCTGGTGCTGAGCGAAGGCTGGTGCGGAGATGCCGCGCAGAACCTGCCTGTGATCGCGGCCATGGCGGACAGTGCCCCCGCGATCCGGCTGTCCGTCCTGGGCCGCGATGCGCATCCCGACCTGATGGACCGCTACCTGACCCAGGGCAGCCGGTCCATCCCGAAACTGGTGGCCATCAACGAAGCGGGCACCGAGCTGTTCACCTGGGGTCCGCGCCCCGGACCTGCGCAACGGATGATCCTGGAGAACAAGGCACTTCCGCTGGAGGAGCAGCTGCCTTACCCCGAGCTGGCCAGGAAGTTGCATACGTGGTATGCCCAGGATCGGACGGCCACCCTGCAGGCGGAGTTCATCGCCCTGCTGAAGCCCTGATCACACGGCGCCCACCTGCTGGCTGCGGAGCAGGACCTGACCCTTGGAAATGATGCCCACGGGTCGGCCGGTGAGCGGCTGGCCCAGCAGCGGGGTGTTCTGCGAGCGGCTCACCAGATCGTTCCGTTCCAGGTGCCATTCCTGCTCGGGCAGGAACAGGGTCAGCTCGGCCTCTGCACCCTCGGTGACATGCGGTACGGGAAGCCCCAGCACGGCACGTGGCCCGTGGCAGAAGCGTTCCACCAGGCGCCGCAGGGTCATCCGGCCCTTCATCACCGTGTTGGCCTCGGCGAAGCAGGTCTCCAGGCCGATCATCCCGAAGGCGGCCTGGGCGAACTCGAGCTTCTTGTGCTCCACGTCCTCGGGACGATGGTCGCTCACGATGCAATCGATGGTGCCGTCCTTCACGCCTTCCCGCAAGGCCTCGATGTGCGTCTGGTCGCGAAGGGGCGGCATCACCTTGTAGTCGGTGTCGAAGCCGCGCAGACAGCCATCGTCCAACAACAGGTGGTGGGCCGATACGGAGGCGCTGATCCGGAGCTTCCGGGCCTTGGCGGCGCGGACCAGTTCAACGCCCTCGCGGGTGCTCACCGTGGCCACGTGCATGCGCGATCCCGTGTAGGCCAGCAGGGCGATGTCCCGGGCCAGCTGGGTCTCTTCGGCCAGCGCAGGGATCCCCCGCATGCCGAGCCGCGTGCTCAGCGGGCTTTCGTGCATCTGGCCGCCAAGCACCAGCCCGGGGTCCTGGGCGAAGGTCATCACCAGCCCATCGAAGTTCATGACGTACTGCAGGGCCAGCAACATGAGCCGGCTGTTCGATACGACCTGCTGGTCGTCCGTGAAGGCCACGGCCCCCGCTTGTTGCATGTCGAACAACTCCGCCAACTGGCCGCCGGCAAGTCCTTTCGTCAAGGCCCCCAGGGGGAGCGCCTGCACAGCATGGTGCTGCGCCTTCCGCAACAGGTATTCCACGCCTGACCGGCCATCCATGGGGGGGGCGGTACTGGGCAGCACGGCCACGGCCGTATACCCCCCCGCAGCAGCGGCGTCCAGTCCGTTGGTGATGCCCTGTTTGTACTCCTCACCGGGGTCGCGGAAATGGGCGCGGAGGTCCACCCAGCCAGGGGAAAGGTGAAGGCCTTCGATGCGGACCTCCCTGGCCTTGCCGAGTGGGATGCGCCGCCCGACGCGCCCGATCCGGCCATTCTGGATCAGTATGTCCGTTTCCGTGTCGTGATGGTCCCCGCCAGGGTCCACCACCTTCACGCCGCGTAGCAACAGGTCCTTCATCCGGTTCTGATGGGTCTCAGGAAGATCGTTTCCAACGCCAGGAACACGAGCGCGGCCAGGATGCACCACCTCCAGAGCGGTGTGCCTTCATCGGCCTGCCTCAGGTCGATCGAAAGCCGGTCCCCGATGTCCGTTCCTGCCACCTGTACATGGGTGAGGCCCCTTGCGGAAAGCTCGCTGCGCAAGGCCTCCGGTGTCCAGAAGTCCAGGTCGGACTCCCTGCGGTCCACGTTCAAGGCCAGCAATTGAAGGGTATCCTCCTCCACGGTCACCGCATAGGGCCCGGGCGGCAGGTCCTCGTCATGCAGGAGCAGCCCGGTGCGTCCGGGCATGGGGCGCAGTTCCGGGATCAGGTCCAGCCCGCCAGGTCCAAGCAGATGCACCGGCCGGTCGCTCCTGGGAAGCAGGGTGTCCAGCAGAATGGGCCCCAGCTCCCCGAGTGAATGGTACAGCCTGCCCATCGGCCTGCTCAGTTCGGCCATCCGGAGCAGGCTGGTCACGAACAAGGCATGCCGGGTGAAGTTGCCTCCCTCGGAGGAGAGCGGTGCTGCGCAGAGGTAGGCCTTGCCGGCCCCTTTCGACCGGGAAACGAGGAATGGGTCCCCGTCCTGCAGGCGCAGCAGCACCTCGGTACCCGGAGGGGGGCGCAACCGGAGATGTTCCCGGACCAGGGGCAGGTCCACGTTCCTGGGCACGGTGCCGAACACGTCGCGATAGAACGGCCGGGTGAGATCGATGCGGTCGACCTTCACGGCACCGGTATCCCCCTGCACCGCATCGCCCAGGTCCAGGGCCACCAGCGCCGGCCGCAGGGTCCCGGGGTCCTGGCCGGGGGCGGGAAAGAGCGCCAGGCTGCCGCCCGCCTCCACGAAGGATGCGAGGGCCGTGGTCAATCCACTGGGAATGTCCTTGATCCCGTTCAGCACCACCAGGTCCACCCCGGGGAGTCGCGTGAGGTCCACGTTCCGGGATGCCGACCGGATCAAGCGGGTCAGGCTATCTGCCGTGAACACGGCCTCGATCGCCCGGTCACTGGCGGACGGCTGCGCCTCGTTCTCGGTGATCAGCAGCACGTCCATGGTCGAGGAGGTCTGCCAGGCGAGCACCAGTTCATCATCGAACCGGATGGGCGCGTCCATGATGGAGACCACGCCGTAGGTGGGCCCCACGGCATCGTTCCGGAAGAACAGGGTCGTGTCCACCCGGCTTCCTGCCGGCAGGGAAACGGTCGCCACGGCTCGTTCAGCTCCGTTCAGGGTGAACCGGATCGGAACGCCCACCAGGTCGTGATCCCCGTGGTTCGTGATGCCAACATGGAGCGTTTCCTGCTGCAACGTCCTGCGGACCGGTGTGCTGAACCAGGCGGTGTCCAGCGACAGGTTGCCCCGGTCCTGTGGGGTGATGGGCACGAGGGTCACTTCCCGGGTGGTGTCCGTGGCCCATTGGTCGGGATCGGTGATGCTCCGTTGCAGGTCGGTGAAGATCACCAGGCGTTCAGGGGCCTCACCGGATCCGGCGAGCGTTCCTCCCATGCGCGTGATGACCTGGGACAACGGACGAACCTGAGGGCCGGTCACGACCTGCGAGGCCGCGTCCAGCGCATCCTCCTGCCCCAGGAGCAGTTGTTGCCTGCCTTCAAAGGTGCCGTCCATGACCTGGAACCGGACCTTGGGGTCGTATGTGGAGATCACGTCGCTGGCCATGGCCCGGGCCTGGTCCAACAGCCGGCCGTTCGCGTTCTCCCCGTCCATACTGAAACTGTTGTCGATGTACAGGGCGATGGTACGCGCACCGTCCGCCGGCCCCGGGTCCCTGCCGGGCAGGTAGGGCCTCGCAAAGGCCAGCACGAGAAAGGCCAGTGCCGCGCAACGGGCCAGCAGCACCGCCAGGTGCCGCAGCTTCCGCCTGGCCCTGGAACGCTCGGACAGGTCCTTGAGCAGGTGAACGTTGGGAAAGTCCAGGCGCTTGAAGCGGCGCAACTGGAAGAGGTGGATGAGGATGGGAATGGCCAGAGCCGTCAATGCCCAGAGGAAGCCGGGAGTCGCAAAGGCCATGGCCGCCAAAGGTAGGACCTGGGAACGGCCGCGATCGCCGGTGATCGGGAGGTTGGTCGTCCTGCGCGATCGGGATCCGTCGGCATTTTATGTGAGTTGGTCGATCGTTTGGTGTAACCGGTCGAGATGGCCGGCCGTAGAAGGCCTCCAAATTCCATTGCGCCATGCGATCATTTCGCGTTCCAGTGACCTTGGTTTCCGTTCTGGCCCTGCTCAGCTCCGCCTCTGCCCAGTTCGTGCAGTCGGGCTCGCAGTTCGTGGAAGGTCCGTTGTCCCTGGAGGTGGTGGACCTGGACCAGGATGGTGACCGGGACGTGCTGCTCGGTGCACGCTCGGGGGTTTCCGTGCTCTGGAACCAGGATGGGCAGGGCGATCTGTCAGCACCTGAGTTGCTGGTGGCCACCGAGGTCACCGCCCATGCGGTGGATGTGAACGGTGATGGTGCTCCTGACCTGGTATGTTCCCAGGAAATGAACGGTGGCATACGTTGGTACCGCAACCTGGGCATGTTCGGCCTGGGGCCTGCTCAGACCATCGACGGCTGGAACGCGGCTTCCAAGATCCGCAGCGCTGATGTGGACCTGGACGGCGACCTGGACCTGATCCTCGCGTTGGAGAACAATTCCATCGTGGTGATGGCGAACACAGACGGCAACGGCACCTTCGGTCCCATGGAGGTGATCGCAGCCCAGGCGGGCATCACCGACCTCGCCTGTTCGGACCTGAACGGTGACGGGAACGTGGACGTTCATTGGAGCTCCGCTTCGGCCGGGCAGGTGCATGCCGCCCATGGAACGGGTACCGGGGGATTCGCGTCCCCGCAGGTGCTGAGCCCGATCGGCCATGGCGTCATGGCGGACCTGAACGGTGACGGCGCCAGTGACCTGGCCCTGGCGGACCCGCTGTCGGGGGCCGTTTCCTGGCGCAAGGCGCTCCAGGGGAACTTCGGCCCCGCGCTTCCCATCGATCTTCCCGGTGTTTCCTGCGATCGGCTGCTGGCCACGGACCTCGGCAAGGATGGCGGGTTGGACCTGCTGGTTGCCCTGGACGGCGGGGATGAGCTTGCCTGGTACGAGAACACCGATGCCCAGGGAGAGTATGGACCGAAACAACTGCTGGCCACCGGCTGGGGGGGCATCGACCTGCTGGCCGTGGGCGACCTGAACGGAGATGGCGACGCCGAGGTGTTCGCCGCATCCGGGGCTTCACAAAGCCTGTTCTGGTTCGAGAACCTGGCCGTGACCAACGACCGGATCGTAGGCCGGGTGTTCAACGACCTGAACGGTGATGGGGAGTTCAATGGCCTGGACCACGGGCTCTACAACATTCCCGTGCACGTGGCCGGACTCGGCACCACCTGGACGAACCACAGCGGTGTCTATCAATTGGCCGCTCCGGCAGGGACACACCAGGTGACCATTTCCACTCCCAGTGGCTGGGCGGTGAACGGTCCCTCCACGCGGAGCGCTTCGGTGGCGGCGCCGAGCTTCACCGCCTTGGACCAGGACTTTCCCATGACGACCACCACCATCCAGGGGAACCTGGACGTGGAGTTGACCAGTTCCCCCTTGCGGTGCGACCAGCAGGTTCCCTATTGGCTCACGGTCACCAACACCGGCAACCAGGTCTCCGATGTCTGGGTCACCCTTCAGCTGGACCCGCACTCCACCTTCGTTTCCGCTTCGCCGCAGCCCGACACGGTGATCGCCGGATCGCCGGCCTGGTCCATCCCCGCGCTGCAGCCCACCCACCACCGGGTCATCGACCTGGAGGTCCACCTTCCGGATTGGCAGTACATGGGTGTGCTGCTTTCCGATCAGGCCAGTGCCCAGGCATCGGTCCAGGGCTATCCCTTGGGCACCTTCCTGGGTCAGCTCCAACAAGTGCTCACGTGTTCCTATGACCCCAACGACAAGCGGGTGTCGCCTGCCGGACAGGGTTCGGAAGGGCTGGTGGCCGTTGGTACGAGCCTGGAGTACACCGTCCGTTTCCAGAACACCGGCTCGGCACCGGCCTGGGACGTTCGGATCATCGACCTCCTGGACCAGCAACTGGATCCCGCCTCGGTACGCGTGCTGGCTTCCAGCCATGCCATGCAGGCGGAACTGTCGGAGTCGGGCGAATTGAGCTTCCTGTTCGAGCGCATCAACCTGCCCGACAGCGCCAGCGACCCCAGTGGAAGCCAGGGCTTCGTGACCTTCCTGGTGGACCATCTGCCCGGTATCTCGGAGGGTGCGGAGGTCACGAACACGGCATCCATCTACTTTGATACGAACCCCGCGATCGTGACCAACACCGTGCTGAACACCCTCACCTACGGGGTCGTCGGCATCGCCGAGGCCGGTCTCTCGGGTGGACTCGAAGTGCACCCCAACCCGGTGCAGGACAATGCGGTCGTAAGGCTGGGGGAGGAGTTCCAGGGCCGGACCGACCTATTGCTGAGCGATGCCTTGGGCCGCACGGTGCGTGCCTGGAGCATCAGCGGCGATCGTGCCGAACTGCTGCGGGAGGACCTGCCGCGCGGACTCTACCTGCTGCGTGCCGTGGGCCGCGAAGGCACGGAGCGCGTGGTGCGGGTGCTCATGGACTGAGGTCCCCACCGGACACGCCCAGTCCGAACAAGGCCAGATCGAACCGGACGGGATCATGCGGGTCGAGCTGACGGAGCTTCTCCGTGAGCTCGACCACGCTTTTCCAGTCATCCTGTCCGCGCTTCAGCAGGCCCAGGTCGCGCGCCACGCGCCCGGTGTGCACGTCCAGTGGCACCATGAGCTCGGACGCGTTGATCCGCTTCCAGAGCCCCAGGTCCACACCGCGGTCGTCGGGTCTCACCATCCAGCGCAGGAACATGTTGATCCGCTTGGCGTTGCTGCCACGACGGGGATCGGCCACATGCTTCCGGGTCCGTGCAGGATGCTCCAAGGCGAAGAAGCGGTCCTTGAACCGGGAGATGGCCTCGCCTGCATCGCCGAACCGTCCCCGTTCCAGGAAGGCCCCCTCCAGACCTTCATGCTCCTTCACCAGGTGCCGCAGGGCCTTGACGAAGTACCGCAGGTCGACCCCTTGGAAGGTGCGATGCACGAAGCGGTCCAGGTGGTCCAGTTCCGCCTCCGACGCATCGCGGATGAAGGAGGCCGGCCGGTCGTCCAGCATCCGGGCCAACCGGAAGGCGTTCGTGATGATCGTGCGGCGCTGGCCCCAGGCGATGGTGGCGGTCAGGAAGCCGATGACCTCGGCATCCCTGGGGTCGGCAAAGGAGCGTGGGACCTGGATCGGGTCGTCCTGGATGAAATCGGGTGTGGCGAACCGGGCATAGGCCTCCTCCAGGAGGTCCTTCACATCCACCCGCACGCGGTGGCGCGGCATGCCGTGGCTCAGCGTCCGAAGGTGGGCATGGCGGTCATGTCCTGCACCTCATAGCCCTTGGTGCTGAACATGGCCTCGTCCACGGAGCCGGTCTGCAGGTCGCGCACGTACATCACGACCTTCTCGGATCCGGCGTTGTCCTGCCAGGTGGTCTCCAGGGCCAGGCCTTGGTACGGCATGTCCTGCCAGGCCTGGGTCTTGTTCCCCGAGCTCATCCGCCCGAAGGCCCGGTACAGGTCGAAGTCCAGGTCCTCGGCCACCCAGGCCTCCCCCTGTCCTTCCTCGTCCTTGAACGTGTACTTCCGGCAGGTGTGTCCATCGATCACCTTCGTCTCGTCGGTGCGCACCACCTTGCTCCGGTCCTCTTCCTTGGACGGGTCGTCCACGTTCACCTTCATCATCTTGGTCTTCAACCCGGTGCGTTCGCCGCGGTCGTCCGTCATCAGGGTGTACATCACCTTGTTCTTCAGGTCGAACACGGTCCGCATGTCACCGTCCTCCTTCGGGATGTGGGGGTGCATCGCCATCCTGTCGTCCGTGAAGGCCAGGTCCATGTGCATGGGGCTGTCCTTCTGCTCCTGTCCGTTCTTGAAGCTGTGCACCTCCATGCGGCAGCTGCCGGTGAATCCGAGCGGCTCGTAGGGGTCGTTGTTCTCCTCCACGGATACCTGGCCACCGCCCTGCTTCTGCATGGCCTGCTGCATCAGTTGCTGCAGGTCCTGGGCCTGAGTAGTGGAAGCGAACAACAGGGATGCCGAAAGGACGATGGGGAGGCGCATGGTGGTTCGGTTGGGACCCGAAAGTTAGGGAGGCCTGGAGAACCCCTCAGATCACCCCGTCCTTCATCGTGAGCTTGCGGTCGGCCATGCCGGCCAGTTCCTCGTTGTGGGTCACGATCACGAAGGTCTGCCCCAGTTCCTTCCGCAGTTCGAAGAAGAGGGCATGCAGTTCACGGGCATGCACGCTGTCCAGGTTGCCGCTGGGCTCATCGGCCAGCACCACGCTGGGGTTGTTGAAGAGCGCCCGGGCCACCGCCACGCGCTGCTGTTCACCACCGCTCAGCTGGTTCGGCTTGTGTTCCGCGCGAGCCGCCACGTTCAGGCGTTCGAGCAGTTCCTGGGCGCGCGGCCGGCACGCCTCCCGGTCGCGGCCGGCGATCAGGCCGGGCATCATCACGTTCTCCAGCGCAGTGAACTCAGGCAGCAGGTGGTGGAACTGGAACACGAAGCCGATGTGCGTGTTCCGGAAGGTGCTCAACGCCCTGCTGGAGAGCGTGCCCACCTCGGTGCCGCCGATGTGCAGGGTGCCCCGGTCGGCCAGTTCCAGCGTTCCGAGGATCTGCAGCAGGGTGGTCTTGCCGGCCCCGCTGGCGCCCACGATGCTCACCACCTCGCCGGTCTCCACGCGCAGGTCCACGCCCTTCAACACCTCCAGGTCGCCGTATCGCTTGTGGATGCCCCGCGCTTCGATCATGCGACAAAGGAAACACCCGGGGGCTTTCGGTCACCGGGCTTACTTTCGCACCCTCCCAACGGAACCCCTCCCTAGCGATGAACCTGCACGAGTACCAAGGCAAGCAGATCCTCCAGCAACATGGCGTCACCGTTCAGCGCGGCCTGGTGGCCTACAACGCCGACGAGGCCGTGGAACAGGCCAAACGGCTGGCCCACGACACCGGCACCAAATGGTGGGTGGTGAAGGCGCAGATCCACGCCGGGGGCCGCGGTAAGGGCGGCGGGGTGAAACTGGCCAAGAGCCTCGATGAGGTGAAGGAGCGGTCGGGCGACATCATCGGCATGATGCTGAAGACGCCCCAGACCCCGCCCGAAGGCAAGAAGGTGCACAAGGTGCTGATCGCCGAGGACATGTACTACCCCGGCGAGAGCGAGACGGAGGAGTATTACATGAGCGTGCTCCTGGACCGCGGGAAGGGTCGCAACATCATCATGTACAGCCCCGAGGGCGGCATGGACATCGAGGAGGTGGCCGAGAAGAGCCCCGACAAGATCTTCCGCGAGGAGGTGGACCCCCGCGTGGGCCTGCGCCCCTTCCAATGCCAGAAGATCGCCAGCAACCTGGGCCTCACGGGCAAGGCCCGCAAGGAGATGGTGAAGTTCGTGGCCGCCCTCTACAAGGCCTATGAAGGCTGCGATGCCGCCCTGTTCGAGATCAACCCGGTGCTGAAGACCTCCGACGACCGCATCGCCGCGGTGGATGCCAAGGTGCGTCTGGACGGCAACGCCCTCTATCGCCATCCCGACTACGCCGAGATGCGCGACAAGCTGGAGGAGGACCCGATCGAAGTGGAGGCCGGGGAGGCCGGACTCAACTACGTGAAGCTGGACGGCAACGTGGGCTGCATGGTGAACGGTGCCGGCCTGGCCATGGCCACCATGGACATCATCAAGCTCAGCGGCGGCGAACCGGCCAACTTCCTGGACGTGGGCGGTACCGCCGACGCGGCCCGGGTGGAGAAGGCCTTCCGGATCATCCTGAAGGACGACCGCGTGAAGGCCATCCTGGTGAACATCTTCGGCGGCATCGTGCGCTGCGACCGGGTGGCCCAGGGGGTGGTCGATGCCTACAAGAACATCGGCGACATCCCGGTGCCCATCATCGTGCGCCTGCAGGGCACCAATGCCGAGGAGGCCAAGCAGCTGATCGACAACAGCGGGCTGAAGGTGCTGAGCGCCGTGGCCCTGCAGGAGGCGGCCGACCGCGTGAAGGAGGTATTGGCCTGAGGACC
>ERZ795048.3460-NODE-3460-length-11738-cov-5.117264_pt1 | contig 11738 bp, 12 predicted proteins | sample MGYA00375132_ERZ795048 | MGnify/ENA primary metagenome ERZ795048 (study PRJEB30177, sample SAMN05720225) | activated sludge metagenome | isolation source: Anaerobic digester | place: Hong Kong | collected 2014-12-17 ...
AGAAGCAACAAGCCCAACATTAGGAATAATAGTAGTTGATACTAATTCAAATGACTATACTCAAGATTGCTATGGAGATGGAGTGACATTGTTTGATTTAACAGCAATTTTTGGTTCGGGTAATGAACCAACTCAAGCTTGGTGTGATGCCAACTTAGATTATTTTGATGGAATCCAAAATTTACATTTATCGCCATAAAAAAGAAGCTAATTAGCTTCTTTTTTGTTATAATGAAAAAGGTGATAAAATGAAAAAGCTAAAAGACTTTTTTAAAAACAATTATAAATTTTTAATAGCTGTTATATTGATAATACTATTATTTCAAGTAAATTTACCTTATGTGGTTTATACTCCAGGAGGATTAATAGATTTAAAGAATAGAGTAGAGATAGATAATTCTTATGAAACTTCTGGTTCTTTTAATATGTCTTATGTATCAATGATAAATGGTAATATTCCTTTTTTATTACTAAGTTATGTAATACCTAATTGGGATATTGAAAAGACTACTGATGTAACTTATGAAAATGAAACATTAGAAGAAACTTTAGAAATAGATAAAGCTTTATATGAAGAATCAATTAATAACGCTATTATTGCGGCTTTTACTGAGTCTGGTAAAGAAATAGTAATAAGCAAAGAAGATAATGAGGTAATTTATATTTCATCTTATTCGGAAACTAATTTAGAAGTCGGGGATATTTTATTAAAAGCCGATGGAATAGAAATTACTTCTTTAGATACTTATAAAGATATAGTTGAAAATCATGAACTAGGAGATGTTATAAATTTAGTTGTTTTAAGAGCTGACGAAGAAAAAAATATATCTATTGTAGTAAAAGATGATAATAGCGAAAAGAAAACTGGTATTGGTTTTGTTACTTTGAAAGAAATAGAAACAGATCCTACTGTCGAAGTTACCATGGCTGAAAGTGAATCAGGCCCATCCGGAGGCTTAATGTTAGCTTTAAGTATCTATAATAGTATAACTGAAAATGATTTGTCTAAAGGCTTAAAAATAGCTGGTACAGGGACAATTGATGAAGCAGGTAATGTCGGTGAAATAGGAGGAATAAAATATAAACTTCTAGGAGCTATTAAAAATGATGCTGATATTTTTATTTGTCCAGCCGATAATTACAGCGAAGCTAAAGAAATTTTAGAAACTGAAAATAGTAATCTAAAACTAATAAGTGTTAGTACATTAAAAGAAGCAATTGAAAAGCTAAGTTAAATTGCTTTTTTAGTCTTTAAAAGGTATAATAACTTTAGGTGTTTTTATGAAAAGAGAAGACGTCAATATAGACGAGTTAAGTCCAATGATGAAACAATATATGGAGATAAAATCTCGTTATGAAAATGAGCTTTTATTTTTTCGCTTGGGAGACTTTTATGAACTCTTTTTTGAAGATGGGATGTTAGCATCTAAAGAATTAGAACTTACTTTAACTGGTAAGAATGCTGGGCTAAAAGAAAGAATTCCCATGTGTGGAGTTCCTTATCATTCTGTTAAACCTTATATTGAAAAACTTATATCTAAAGGCTATAAAGTAGCTATATGTGAACAATTAGAAGATCCTAAAACTTCTAAAGGAATGGTTAAAAGAGATGTTATTCAAGTAATTAGCAAAGGTACTTTTGTAGATTTAGATTTTTTAAATGCATATGATCATAGTTATGTAGGTAGTTTACTTGATTTTAATCATACTTATGTCTTAACATATGCGGATATATCAACGGGTAATTTATATACGTTAATGATGCCTCATATAAAAGAAAAGTTAGTTAACGAAATACTTAACTTAGGTTTAAAAGAAGTAATATTAGAAAATAACGAAGATTATGAGTTAATTGATACTTTAAAAAATAAAAATAATATCGATATTAATATATCTAGTGAATATTTAGAAGAAGAATATAAAAATTTATATAAGAATGTCAAAGAACCAAAACTAATAAGAGGTATAGAGCATTTATTATATTATTTAGTAATAAAAGAATTAAAAGATTTAAGTCATTTTAATGAAGCAGTTATTATCAATCCTAATTTATATTTAGAGTTAGATGTTCATACAGTAAGAAATTTAGAATTAGTCGAAACTATTCGACTAAAAGAACGTCATAATTCTTTAATATGGTTAACGGATAAAACTAAAACAGCTATGGGATCTAGATTATTAAAAAGTTGGTTGATGAATCCTTTAAAAGACATAAATGAATTAAATAAAAGATATGAAAAAATTGAAATTCTAAATAGTGAATTTTTAGTTAAAGAAGAACTAAGAAAAGATCTAGATAAAATATATGATATTGAAAGACTGTGTGGTAAAGTTACTTGTGGTAGTTTAAATGCTCGTGATTTATTACAAATTAAAAATTCTTTACTGGTTTTACCAAGTATAAAAAACAATTTAACTAATATTGGGTTTAAATATGAATTAGAAACTTTAGCAGATTTAAAAGATTTATTAGAAAAGGCTATTAATATTGATCCACCAATTACTTTACATGATGGGGGAATAATCAAAACCGGATTTAATAAGACTTTAGATGAATTAAAAAGTATTCGTAGTGGTGGTAAAAAATATTTAGCTAAAATAGAAGAAGAAACTAAAGAAAAAACCGGTATTAAGAACTTAAGAGTGGGGTATAACAAAGTGTTTGGGTATTTTATTGAAGTATCTAAAGGTCAAGTTAAAAATGTTGATCCATCTTTTGGTTGGGAAAGAAGACAAACTTTAACTGATAAAGAAAGATATATTACTCCCGAACTAAAAGAAAAAGAATCTTTAATCTTAAATGCTGAAGAAAAAATTATCAATTTGGAATATGAATTGTTTTTAGAAATTAAGGATAAAGTAAAACAAAAGATCTTTGATTTAAAAAAGATTGCTAATATTATCAGTGAAATAGATGTTTTGTGTTCTTTATCTGTTATTAGTGAAGAGTACTCTTTAGTAAAACCTAAATTAACTTTAAAAAGAGAAATTAATATTATTGATGGTAGACATCCTGTAGTAGAATATTTAAGTCATAATGAATATGTAGCTAATAGTTTAAATATGCCAGAAAATGTTCATACTTTAATAATAACTGGTCCTAATATGTCTGGTAAAAGTACTTATATGCGTCAATTAGCTTTAATAGTTATTATGGCTCAAATGGGTTCTTTTGTGCCTGCTAAAGAAGCTACTTTGCCAATATTTGATAAAATATACACCAGAATTGGGGCTAGCGATGACTTAGTAGGTGGTGAATCTACTTTTATGGTTGAAATGAAAGAGGCTGAGAATGCCATTAAAAATGCTACTAAGGATAGTTTAATTTTATTTGATGAATTAGGTAGAGGAACAGCTACTTATGATGGGATGAGTTTAGCAGAAGCTATTTTAGAGTATATTAATAATAAAATAAAATGTAAGACTTTATTTTCGACTCATTATCATGAGTTAACTGATTTAGAAAAACGTTTTTCGGGTATTAAAAATGTTCATGTAAGTGCTTTAGAGGAAAATGGTAATATTATATTTTTACATAAAGTAAAAAACGGAGCAGTTGATAAAAGTTATGGTATTCATGTGGCAAAACTTGCTAAAATGCCTGATGAAGTAATTAAAAGAGCTAGTGAAATATTAGCAACTTATGAAAATAGTGAAACTAAAAAAACAAAGAGAAATGAAAATCAAATAACTTTTGATTTTGCCGAAGAAAAACCTAATCCTGTTAAAGAACAACTAGATACTATTGATCCACTTAAAATAACACCATTAGAAGCTTTAAATATATTATATGAATTAAAACAAAAGAATAAATAAGGAGGATAATATGAAAGAATTAAAAACTATTTGGGGTAAAAAATTAGATTTAAAGGATAAAAAGAAAAGATTAAAAAATTATCTTTTAGAATCATTAATCTTTGCCGGAATAATGGCTGTATTAGATGTTTTAGCTATATTTGCTACAAAAAACAAATCAGTTTTCTTTTTTGTTGATAATTACGCAATTAACTTTATTATTACGGTAATTATTACGACTGTTTTACTTTTTTTACTTGCTTTTCTAATTGATTACTTGGTTTGTGAAAAAAACATAAAGAAAATTAAATAAATGATATAATGGAGTAGGTGAATTATCATGGGTAAATCTAGAAGTGAATTAAGAAAAAAATGTATGGTTATTTTATACCAAGTAGAACTAATGAAAAAAAGTAACATTAGTTATGATTTAGATGAAATAATTAAAAATAATTTAGATATCGATAGCGAATTTGTTAAAGATATTATTTATGGTGTAACTACTCATAATGATGAGATAGAAAAAGAAATAAATAAATATTTAATTAATTGGAGTTTAGATAGATTAGATAAAATAGGTGGAGCTATATTAAAAATAGCTACTTATGAATTAATGTATACTGATACACCTCCTATTGTTGTTATAAATGAAGCGATAAATTTAGCTAAAAAATATAGTGATGATTCAATTCGTAAAATAATTAATGCTTCTTTGGATAGGATGATGAAAGATTATGAATGATAAGTATCAAAGTGTTAGTGATATTAATAAATATGTCAAAAATATTGTTGATAAAGATGCTTTTTTAAGCAAAGTATATTTAAAAGGAGAAATATCTAACTTTAAATTTCATAGCCGAGGTCATTTATACTTTTCTTTAAAAGATGAAGAAAGCAAGATAAATGCTGTTATGTTTGAATTTAATCGTTTAAGAGGACTAGATTTTGAACCCGAAGACGGAATGAATGTCTTAGTAGAAGGCAAAGTAAATGTTTATGTCCCTAATGGTGCTTATCAAATATACGTCGAAAAAATGACTCAAGATGGTCTAGGTAATTTATATATTGAGTTTGAAAAACTTAAAAAGAAACTGGCAGCTAAAGGTTTATTTAATACCGAACATAAAAAACCAATTCCTAAGTTTCCTCATAAAATAGGTATTATTACAGCTAGTACTGGAGCAGCCATAAAAGATATTTTAAGTACTATAAAAAGACGTTATCCTATTTGTGAAACAATTTTATTCCCGAGTTTAGTTCAAGGAGATGGAGCTAAAGAAAACATTGTTAAACAAATAAAAGAAGCTAATAACTATGACTTAGATTTAATTATTTTAGGTCGTGGTGGTGGGTCTATAGAAGATTTATGGGCTTTTAACGAAGAAATAGTTGCTGAAGCTATCTATGAATCTAAAATACCGATAATAAGTGCTGTTGGTCATGATGTTGATTATACAATAAGTGATTTTGTAGCTGATTTAAGAGCACCAACTCCAACAGGTGGAGCGGAAATGGCCGTTCCTAACATTGAAGATTTAAAAGAATTATTAAAACAATATCAAATAAGAAGTTATCAATCTATTAATAGTTATTTAAATAATTATATTAGTAAATTAAAAGCTTTAAAGACGTCATATATACTTAAAAATCCTTTAGCATTATATGAAGTAAAAGAGCAAAAATTAAGTAACTATATAGATAATTTAAATACTTATATTAATAATTTATTAGATAAATATAAATTTGATTATAAATTATTATTAAATAAAATAACTTTATTAAATCCTTTAAATATTTTAGAAAAAGGTTATGGAGTTATTTCTAAAGATAAAAAAATAATTAAATCAGTTAAACAAGTAAAAATAGCTGATGAAGTTGTTATAAAATTATATGAAGGCAAATTAAAAGCCCAAATAAAAGAAATATTATAGGAGGTAGTTATGGAAAAGAAAGAAGTTAAATTTGAAGAAAAATTTAAAGAGCTAGAAAAAATAGTTAGTGAATTAGAAAATGGTAATGTTGATTTAGATCTTTCAATTGAAAAGTATACTAAAGCCATGAAACTAGCTAAAGAATGTGGGGATAAGTTAACAGAAGCAACTAATAAAGTAAATAAAATACTAGAAGATGGTAAATTAAAAGATTTTGATATTGAAGATTAATTTTTAAGTAGGGGGATTTATGGAATTACAAACAAAACCTAATCTTATAATATGGGATATAGATGGAACGCTTACATATTATTGTACAGTAAGATATCATTACAAAGATGTTCTTATTGAACTTGGTATTGAACCAAAAGAAGAATATGTTGATGAAATATTAATGACGATTGCTAAATTTTTAGAAATGGCTACTATTGAGCATTGCTTTTCGCAAGATTATTTTTCTAAATATAATGAAACTCATTTATATTTCTTGAGAGATTCTGGTATTAGTGGAACTGAGTTTTCTAATAAAGGTAAAGAATTACAGCCAAAATATTTATTATCACATATAGGAATGTATAGGTTATTAGATTTTATTTATGAAAGAACTGAAATAACACAAGTAGCTTTTTCTAATTGGTTTTTAGATGTTCAAGAAGAAAAATTAAGAAGTTTTGGTTTATTGCCATTTATTTCTAAAATTTATACTCCGGAAACAATTTTTGCTAAACCAAGTACTGAAGGATTTAATTCCATTTTGGAGGCGGAAGGAATAGAACCGAAAAAAGCGATTATGATTGGTGATTCAGCAGAAGATTTAGGAGCAAGTGGGGCAGGAATACCTACCATATTAATAGATCATTTTGGGGATAAACAAGATTTATATTCTCAAGCAGGAGAAGTAGCGAGAACACCTAATGATATAAAAGAATTAATACTAAAAAAATAAGCTTAATGCTTATTTTTTAATACTTATTAAACTAAGTAAGCAATTACCATAGCTACTACACCAGCAACCATAATTAGTAATGCTATCCAAGAAACAATCTTTAATGTTTTCTTATTCATATATTCACCTCTTAAGTATCACTAATAATTTAACACAATTTATTATTTGTGTAAATATATTAAAGCTGATATAATTTCTTATAGAGGTGTTATTTACTATGAAAAAAAGAGTAGTAGTAGGACTTAGCGGTGGAGTTGATTCAGCAGTTGCTGCTTATTTACTTAAAAAAGAAGGCTATGATGTAATAGGCCTTTTTATGCGTAATTGGGATAGTAGTATTAATAATGATACTTTAGGTAATCCTAATATAAATAATAATATATGTCCTCAAGAACAAGATTATAATGATGCTCAAGAAGTAGCTAATAAGTTAGGCATCCCTTTACATAGAGTAGATTTTATTAAAGAATATTGGGATGATGTTTTTACTTATTTTTTAAAGGAATTAAAATTGGGTAGAACTCCTAATCCTGATTTAATGTGTAATAAATATATAAAATTTGATTTATTTGTTAAAGAAGCTTTAAAATATAAAGCTGATTATATTGCTACTGGTCATTATGCTAAAACTAAAGATAATCATTTATATAGAGGAACTGATCGCAATAAAGATCAATCTTATTTCTTAGCTCAGTTATCTTCTAAACAACTTAATAATGTTTTATTTCCAGTAGGTGATTTAACTAAAACAGAAGTAAGAAAAATAGCTAATGAAATAGGGCTTAATGTGGCTATTAAAAAAGATTCTACCGGCATTTGTTTTATTGGGGAAAGAAATTACCAAGCTTTTTTAAAAAATTATTTAAAACCTAATCCAGGGGAAATTATTGATATTGAAACTAACAAGGTGGTAGGGGAGCATACTGGTTTAATGAATTATACAATTGGCCAAAGAAAAAATGTTGGGTTAAGTGGTGATAAAGAAAGACATTTTGTAGTTGGTAAAGATATAGATAAAAACATTTTATATGTAGCTTTTAAAGAAGATAATAGATATTTATATTCTGATGCTTGCTTAATAGATAGTGTTAATTTTATTAGTGATAAAAGGCCAGAAAAATGTACGGCTAAATTTAGATATCGTAGTACCGATATACCAGTTAACTTAGAATATTTAGATAATAATACTATTTTAGTTAAATACCCTAATAAAGCTAAAGCAGTAACGCCAGGACAAGCTTGCGTATTATATTTAGAAGAAGAGTGCTTAGGTAGTGGAATAATTAAAGAAATATATAAAAACAATACTAAATTATGGTATTTATAATACTATTTTTCGTTGACAATTAACTGTTAAGTAATATATAATTAGTATGTAAAATAGAAAGTAGGGAAGTGCTAGATGGACAGGTTAAATGATCTATTACAAGAATTAGGAATATCAAAGGTTAGATTGGCTAAATACTTAGGTGTATCGAGACAAATGGTTTATAATTATTTAGAAATGGATTCTATAAGTAAGTGGCCTAAAGAAAAAAAATTATTGTTTTTAAAATTATTAAATCTTCAAGATGGTAATGATGATACTATAAAGGAAATTAAAGTAACTGCCGACTATATAATGGAAGTTGAAGGAAGATTAAATCAAGGCGTAAAAGACTTTTCTGATTTAGATAGTTGTTTTGATTTGAAAGGATTAAAAAAAGAAGAACAAGAATTAATAGTTGATATAACTGCAGTATTAAAAGAAAAAATGTTGGATGAAAAACATGGTAAGCAAAATTTTATAGCTTTTACATATCTTTATCATCTTTTACAAGCATATGATAATGTTCCTGAAATTAAATATATCTTTGGTTATATGTCAAAAGCTACAGGATTTACTAATCCTAATCAATTTACTTTTGATGAAGATAAACAATTTATATTTGAAGGAATACTATATTCAGCTTTAAACCTTTATAATAGCGGGGGAACCAGCAAAAGTAGATTGATTGATTCTCATAAAAGATTTGTTCAAGAAATTGAACAACGTAATGAAGAGAAATTATCTCGTACTCAACAATTAAATACTATTAAAGTTCAAGCTTTAAAAGAATTAAATTATACTACCATAAATGAACAAAATGCTGCAGAAGTATTAGAAAAGATGGCCGAAATAGAAGCGAGAAAGGTTTAATAAATAACAACATATAATATATATTATGTTAACCAAATAATAAAACAAGATATAAATAATTACTAAAAAAAGACTAATAAAATAGTCTTTTTTATAGTATATATAATATATGTTATGTAAAAAAAATAAATTTAAAATAATATAATTTAATTATTTTTATGACTATGAGGATGATATTCTGTATAGTCTTTTTTTAGTTGCTCATTAACTAAATGAGCATAAATTTGAGTTGTGGTAATATCACTATGACCTAATAGTTCCTGTATTACTCTTAAATCTGCTCCATTTTGTAGTAGGTGGGTAGCAAATGTATGTCTAATAGTATGTGGTGATATATCTTTTTTAATATCTTTTTTAGCAGATTCTAATTTAATAAATTTAAAAACTGATTGTCTACTAATTGGTTTACTATAACGATTTATAAATATATATTCGGTATTTTTATTTTTAAGGATAATAGGACGATACTTATATATATATATATCAAGATGTTTTTTAGCTTCACTAGTTATAGGAATAATTCTTTCTTTACTCCCCTTCCCCATAACTTTTATAAAATCGTTTTCAAAATCAATATTATTTATTTTTAATTTAATTAATTCACTAATTCTAATACCAGTAGCATATAAAAGTTCTAAGATGGCTTTATTACGAAAATCATAAGAATTATGACATTTTATATCTAATAATTTATTCATTTCATCAACAGTAAGATATACTGGCAACAATTTATCTTTTTTAGGCATTTTAAGACTTATACAAGGATTTTTATCTATTAAACTATCATCTAATAGAAAATTATAAAAACTCTTTATAACAGTTATTTTATGACTAATAGAAGTATTTTTTATATTAATAGTGTTTTTTTGAATATATTGTTTAATTTCTTTAGTATTAATATTTAAAATATTTTTATTTTTAAAATATTTAAAAAATTCCTTTAATTCATACATATAACTATTTATAGTATTATTAGAATATTTACATTCATATTTTAAATAATCTAAATATTTTGTTAATAAATCATTGTTATTCATATAACCTACTCCATATTTATTATAACACATAAAAAAAGACTAAATAATTAGTCTTTTAATTATAAACTATTTACTTATTAGAGCAGGAGTTTCTTCACTTGATAATTCTATTAAAGCTTGCTTTTTAGCTTTTTCAATTATATCTAAAGCAATTAACTCTTCTCTATGGGCTTTTTCACTGTTATCTATATCTTCATTTGTAAAAGATTCACCATTTTGCGGATCTGGGAAAAATGTGTCTCGGTCTGCACCTTTATCACTAATTTCTACACCAAATTTCTCACTTATTTTCGTTCTAATTTTATCAATTTCTAAATCAATTTGATCAATTTGTTCCCAAGCTTTGGAAGACTTTTGATTATATGCTTTACAAAAATTTTCATAAAAATCAGGTAGTGGGTGTGTCTTCTCATCAATAGCTGCTATGTCATCAATATAATGGATAAAGTCATCATAATCGCCAGAATTAAAACCCAACCCTTCTAATTTAGTTTCAAAATCTTCAACCATTGATTCTTTTCTAAAACGATTTTGCCTTTCTATTATATCTTGATATATACTATATATATGTTTTAAATATCTATGTTCTGTTCTTTTTATTTTTCCTTTCATTAGAAAACTAAAAAAACTATCTTTCATTTCTTCTATTTTTTTAAAACTTGTTTTTAAATCTGTAAATTGTTCTTCTGCAATAAAAGGTTTTAATCCTCTTTCAATAAAAAGATTAGGAGATAACATACCATTCATAAAAATGCAATCGCTCCAACCTGGATAAGGATGAACTTTATTGATACTTTCTATTTTCTTAATAAAATTTTCTATTTTTATTCTTATTTCACTAGCTAAATCATTTTCTACATCAATTTCTGCCCAAAGATAAAATTGTTTTAATATTTTATCCTGCTTTTCATCTGGTAATCTTTTTAAAAATGGGAAAGAATTTAAAAATAGCTCTTTTATTTCAGAAGGCGAAATTTTAATTTTTAAAAGTTCTTCTTTTTCTTTTCTTATTTGATTATATCTGTTTGCTATTGGCAAAATTTCTTTCCTTTTTTCTTCATCGGATGAAATAGCTGAAAAGATAATATTTCCGGGATCTATTCCATTAACTGCTACTCTTTCATATAAATTTTTTGAATGCTCAATCTCGTCTTGTTTCCTAGGAAGAACAACAGTTTTTATTTCTGCATCTTCAATTAGTTCATATAACCTTTTCTGGTATTCTTCTGCTAAAATATCTCTTAACTTTTCGGTACTAACAGTATTTAAAAGCTCTAATAACATAGTTTTATGGGCCAACTTTATTTCTAATAAACCTATTTGTTTGCCTAACTCACTATTTTCAGTTTCGTTAACAAAATCAAGAATTTCATTATCACTTAAACCATTATTTATTTGAGCTTCTAATTCTTTAATTTTTTGTTTTATTCTGGCAATTTCAGCTTTAGTTTCAGTAATAAATTTTGGTCTTTCCGCTTCTATTTCTTGGTCTGTTGCTTGCATAACTCTAGTATGTGCAGCTAGAGATATATTATTTAGTAAGGTTTTTTTATTCTTTCTAAGTTCTGCTATTTCTTTAGGAGTTAATCCTTCAGAATTAGCTAATTTTTTATTTATTTCTTTTATTGTTGCTAAAAAATATTTAGCAAACGAAATTGTTGGGATTTTAACCATTATTTTCGTCCTTCCTTTCAAGATTTTCAATTTTAGAAATAAAATCATTTACTTCAGTTAAAGACATTTTAGCAAATGTTTCTTTTAAATCATCTTCGCTTAAAGACATAAAAAGTTGAATGTTTTTATTTAACTCTTCTTGACTCATAACAATACCTCCAAATATACATTTTCTA
>ERZ795048.3461-NODE-3461-length-11737-cov-4.147149_pt1 | contig 11737 bp, 11 predicted proteins | sample MGYA00375132_ERZ795048 | MGnify/ENA primary metagenome ERZ795048 (study PRJEB30177, sample SAMN05720225) | activated sludge metagenome | isolation source: Anaerobic digester | place: Hong Kong | collected 2014-12-17 ...
CGGGCCGGGCTGCGCCCGCCCCTCCTCCTTGACTTCCGTGGGAGGGTGCCCGCCGGCCTTGGCCTGCCACCGCCCCGGTATTCGACGGTCGAATACCGCTGGTGCTTCCTGCCGAGGACAGCGGGTACCCTTCCCCGTAAGTAAAGGAGGAGCCGGCGGCGCCAGCCGACGGCGGGGGACATGGAGGGGAAGGGTACCCGCTGTCCTCGGCCCGCTCGGTCATCGCACGCACACCGAAGACCGAAGACACGGGCAGGCGAGTGGCGCAACGGACCGAAACCAAACCCTCGTCGGTCCCCGATGCCATAGCCCTTCCGCATGAGACGCCTCCTCGCCCTCGTCCTCTGCAGCGTCGCGCCACTGGCCGCAGGGGCGCAGACCACCCAGCCTGGGACGGTGCCGCTTCCGGCGCTGGCGCCGCTGGCCGGTGCCGGCGCGCGGCCGAATCCACCCTGGGGCTACGCCGGGCTTCCGGACCAGAAGCCGCCGGCGACGCGCTACGACATCGTCGAGCTCGACGGCCGGCGCGTGCTGCGCGTTCGCGCCGAGGCCTCGTATGGCAACCTCGTCCATCCGCTGCAAGCGCCTGCCGGGGAAGGTGGCGGCGGCAGCGCACGCGCCGCGCCCGCGGCCGCTGTCCCCGACGGGCCGCTGTGGCTCGCGTGGCGCTGGCGCGTCGAGCAGCCGCTGCAGGCGGCCGACCTGCGCCACAAGGCCGGCGACGACGCCGCACTCAAGGTCTGCGCGCTGCTGGATCTGCCGCTGGACGCGTTGCCGTTCTGGGAGCGGCAGAAGATGCGGCTCGCGCGCTCGGTCAGTGGCCAGCACCTTCCGGCGGCGACGCTTTGCTATGTGTGGGACCCGCGGCTGCCACCCGATACCGTGTTGCCCAACGCGCACTCGCCGCGGCTGCGCTGGTGGGTGCTGCGCGGGCCGGAGTCCGCACCCGGGCAGTGGCTGGCCGAGCGGCGCGACCTGCGCGCCGACGTCCTGCGCGCATTCGGCGACGAGACGCGCACGCTGCCGCCGCTGCTGGCGATCGGGTTGGGCGCGGACGCCGACAACACCGGCGGCCGCAGCCTGGGCTATGTCGACGCCTTGACGCTGGGGCCGTGAGACCGCGCGCCGACCACCATGCCCGGCCTGCGCGGCGACCCCGGCCGTCGCCGCGCCGTGGCCGCGGCAATGGCCGCCGCGCATGAAGCAGCTGCTGCTGGCCGGTGGCGGCCACGCGCAGGTGCACGTGCTGCGCGCGCTGGCCGCGCAGCCGCTGCCGGGGGTGCGCGTCACGCTCGTCACGCCGTACGCGCGCCAGATGTACTCGGGCATGGTGCCGGGGCTGGTCGCCGGGCACTACGCGGTCGGGCAGTGCGTGATCCCGCTGGCACCGCTGGCGCGCGCCGCAGGCGTGGACTTCGTCGAGGATGCGCTGGTCGGGCTGGACGCCGACCGCGGCGAGGCGCGGCTGGCCGGCGGCACCGCCCGGCACTGGGACGCGATCTCGCTGGACACCGGCCCGGTGATGGACCGCGACGCGCTGCCCGGCGCGCGCGAGCACGGCCTGTTCGTGCGGCCGATCGAGACCTTCGTCGAGCGCTTCGACGCCTGGCGCGCGCGCGCCGCCGCCCGGCCCCTGGCCACGGTCGTCGGCGGCGGCGGCGCCGCCGGGGTCGAGCTCGCGCTGGCGCTGGCGTACCGGCAGCGCAGCGGGGGTGCGCCCGGCGGGGGCGTCGCGCTGGTCGCCGGCGGCCCGGTGCTGGCGGGGTTTGCGGCCGGCGTGCGGCGGCGCGCGGTCCGCGCCCTGCGCGATCGCGGCATCGCGGTGCACGAGCTGGCGGCGTCTGCGGTCGGCATCGACCGCGTCGTGCTGGCCGACGGCACCACGCTGCCCTGCGACGCCGCGGTGATCGCGACCGGCGCCAGCGCACCCGCGTGGCTGGCAGGCAGCGGCCTGGCGCTGGACGCGCGCGGCTTCGTGCTGACCGCTGCGACGCTGCAAAGCGTCTCGCACCCGGCGGTCTTCGCCGCCGGCGACGTCGCCACGCGTGCCGACCGGCCGCACCCGAAGAGCGGTGTCTACGCGGTGCGCGCCGGGCCCCCGCTGGCGGCCAGCCTGCGCGCGTGGGCCGAGGGCCGCGCGCCGGCGCCGTACACGCCGCAGCGTCGCACGCTGTACCTGCTGTCGCTCGGCGAGCGGCGTGCGATCGCCTCGTGGGGCCCGCTGGCCGCCGAGGGCGACTGGGTCTGGCGCTGGAAGGACCGCATCGACCGCGGCTTCATCGCGCGCTACGGCGGCGGTACGTCGCCGCGGTGAGCGGGCGCGCGAGGCGCGCGCGCAGCCGCAGCCGAGACCGCAGCCGAGACCGCAGCCGAGACCGTAGCCGAGACCGCGGGCGAGACCGGTACCACCCGGCGGCGCTTCGCTTGCCCGCAGGCGCCCGAAGGCCGGCACGTCCCGCGCCGTCGCGACGCCGACGGGCTATTCGGGGCGGAACCGGATGACGATGGTCGGCGGCACGCGGCCGTCGGTGTCGCGCGGCAGCTGCGCGGTGCGGTCGACCGCGCGCAGCACCGCCTCGTCCCACACCGGGTTGCCGCTGGATCGAAGCAGCCGGCGCGACAGGATCGTCCCGGTCGACGAGGCCCGCACCTCGACCTCGGCCTCGAGCGTCGGCGGCAGCGAGTCGGCCAGCACGATATTCGGCTTGATCGCGGCGACGAGACGCCCGGCGTAGGCGGCCGACGGCGCCGCGTCGCGTGCCGCGCTGCCGGCCGCGTCCGGCGCGCCGGTGGCGCCCGCCTGACCCATCATGCGGCGCAGGTTTTCCTGGCGCTGTGCCTCGAGGGCGGCGGCCTGGCGCTTCTCCTCGGCACGGCGCTTCGCCTCGGCGAGGCGCTTCTCTTGCGCGAGGCGTCTTTCCTCCGCCAGCCGCTGCTCCTGCGCACGTCGCCGTTCCTCGGCGACGCGCTTCTCTTCGGCAAGACGCTTCTCCTCGGCGACGCGCTTCGCCTCGGCCGCACGCGCTTCCTCGGCGCGCCGTTGCACTTCGGCGGCGCGCTTCTCCTCGGCCAGCCGGGCCGCCTCCTGCTCGCGGCGAAGGCGCTCGGCGGCCTCGCGCTCGGCCTGCTGGCGCGCGAGCTCGCGCTGGCGCTCGATCGCGATGTCGGCTTCGCTGCGAACCGCGGGCGGTGCGGGGGCGGGGTCCGTGGTGGGGGCGGGCGGCTGCGCCTGTGGCTGCGGTTGGGGCTGGGGCGGCGGCGGCTCGGGGCGCGATGGGGTCGGCGCGGGTGGCGTGGGCGGCGCCGATGGCCGCGGTGCCGCCTGCTGCGGCAGCGCGGCCCAGATCTCGGCGCTGAAGGTCTCGGGCGCGCTGCGGCGCCACTGCACGCCGGCGGCCAGCGCGACGACGAGCAGCGCGTGCACCGCCAGCGCCAGCGCCGCGCCGCGGCCGAGCACGTCGGGCGGCTGCGGCAGCAGCGGGTCGCGTGCCAGTGTGACGGCGCTCACCGCCGCGGCCCTGCCTCGGAGCGCGTCGACATCGGCACGCGGGTGCGATCCCTGGCGCGACGCGCTCTCAGCGCCCCTGCGCGACCGACAGCCCGACGCGCTGCACGCCGGCGCGCTGCAGCACGCGCATCGCACCCATCACGGCGTCGTACTCGACGCGGCGGTCGGCGCTGATGACGACCGGCATGTCGGCCGCACCGCCCTGCAGCTCGCGCACGCGTGCGGCGAGCTCGCCGCGGGTGACCGGCCGCGGCTCGGTGCCCTCGGCGCCGCGCACGCGCACCGCGAGCCGGCCGTCGCGCTCGACGATGACCTCGACGACACGCGCATCGGCCTGGCGCGCGGCGCCGACGGTGGGCAGGTCGACGACGCCGGCAGTGATCAGCGGCGCGGTGACCATGAAGATGATCAGCAGCACCAGCATGACGTCGATGAACGGGACCATGTTGATCTCGTTCATCGCGCGGCGGCCGCGGCCGCGGTGGACGACGCCGGGCATCGCGCTCAGCGCCTCGCGGCGACGCCCGCCGGGGCCGCGCCGCCGGCGCCCCCGCTGCCGATCGCGCCCCCGGGGGCGATCGGCCCGGCCGCGGCCGCCGGGGCCGCCATCGGCGCGCCGGCGTGGCGTTGCAGGATGTTGAGGAACTCCTCGATGAAGGTCTCGAGCTGGATCGCGATGCGGTCGATGTCGCGTGCGAAGCGGTTGTAGGCCACCACCGCCGGGATGGCGGCGAACAGCCCGAGCGCGGAGGCCACCAGCGCCTCGGCGATGCCCGGCGCGACGGTCGCCAGCGTCACCTGCGTCAGGTTGGACAGGCCGACGAAGGCGTGCATGATCCCCCACACGGTGCCGAACAGGCCGACATAGGGGCTGACCGAGCCGACCGAGGCCAGGAAGCTCAGGTGCGTCTCGACGGCGTCGATCTCGCGCTGGAAGCTCGCGCGCATCGCGCGCCGTGCGCCGTCGAGCTGCACCGCGGCGTCCAGCCGCTTCTCGCGCAGCTTGAGGAACTCGCGCATCCCGCTGGCGAAGATGCGCGCCATCGGCGCGGCGTCGGTGCCGGTGCCGACCTGCTGGTGCAACTCGGTCAGGTTGCGGCCGGACCAGAAGTCGCGCTCGAAGTCGTCGCTGCCGCGGCGCACGCGCTTGAGGCCGAAGGCCTTGCCGAAGATGACGGTCCAGCTCGCCAGCGACACGGCGAGCAGCCCGGCCATCACGATCTGAACGACCAGGCTGGCCTGCAGCACGAGCGAGAAGATGGACAGATCCTGGTTCATGCGGGCAGGCGTTCGAGCAGTTCGGGGGGCAGGCGGCGCGGCCGCATCGTCGCGGCGTCGACGCAGCCGATGCGGATCTCGCCCTCGGCCAGCAGTTCCTCGCCGCGCCAGGCCTGCTGCGCCAGCGCGAGCGATGCGCGGCCACGCTCGGCGAGCGTGGCGCTGACCTCGATCCAGTCGTCCAGCCGCGCCGGGCGCAGGTAGCGCACGCGGGTGTCGGTGACGACGAGGATCGCGCCGGTCGCGTCGCGCAGCGCCTGCTGGCCGATGCCGAGCGCGCGCAGCCACTCGGTGCGCGCGCGCTCGAAGAACTTCAGGTAGTTGGCGTAGAAGACGATGCCGCCGGCATCGGTATCTTCCCAGTACACGCGAAGCGCGTGGCGAAAGGGCGCGGAGCTCGGCATGGGCAGCGCTGATTATGCGCCGCGGTGCGTGGCGCCCCGCGCCTGCGGGCCACGCGACGTGCTGCCGACGCGCCGTATGGCAACGCGTCGGGGGGGTGGCGCCGGGCGTCAGCGGCTGAAGCGGTGCGCGACCTCGGCCACACCGCCGGCGCTCACCTCGACCTCGGCGATGAAGGCCGGCCGGCCGGGGTGGCGAACGATCAGAAGGTGCGGCCCTTCGGGCAGCGTCAGCGTCGCGGTCGGCGCTGCGCGGCCGGCGGCGTTGCCATCGACCTCGACCTCGCCCCAGGGCTGGATCGTCATCCTCAGCTCGCCGGTGGTGGCGGCGGCCATCGTTCCCGGCGTCTGCGTCGGCGCGGCATCCGCGCTGGCGCCAGGCGACGCGCTGGCCGCCGACCCGGGTACCGTGCCGGTGCCGCCGGCCGCCCCGCCGACCGGCGCGACGGCACGCGGCGCGTCCGGTGCCTCGACGCCGCCAGGCCACGGGCCCAGCGCGAACGCCAGCGTCGCGATCGCGACGCCGCCCGCCGACGCCCACCGCGTGCGCCGGCGCGAGATCGGCCGCACCGTGTCGCCCCCGGGCCGGGCGGACTCGGTGCCGCCTGCGGCGTTGCCGCAAGAGCCGGCGTCCTCGTCGTGCGACGGCGACCGCGTGCTGCCGTCGCCGGCGCTGTCGGCGGCGACGGCCGGGTCGTCGTGCTGCCAGCGGCGCAGCGCCTGCGCCAGCTCGGCGGCGCTGGCGAAGCGGGCATCCGGGTCGCGCGCCATCGCGCGCGCGGCGAGCGCCGCCAGCGACGCCGGCAGCCTGGGGTCGACCGTGTCGGCGCGCGGCGCCTCGGCGCCGAGGACCGCGGCGTGGATCTCGTCCACCGTGCCACCGGCGTAGGGGCGCCGGCCGGTCAGCAACTCGTACAGCACGATGCCGAGCGCGTGCACGTCGGTGCGGCCGTCGACCGCCTCGCCGCGCAGTTGCTCGGGGGCGACGTAGTGCGGGGAGCCGGCGACGACCCCGTCGGCGGCGGCCTCGGCGGACGCGGCCCCGGGCGCACCCTGCCCGGGTTGGACGGCGCCCAGGCCCTCGGGCGCGGCCGTGTCCGGCCGGCCGCCGTCGCCGGCGCGCGCGTGCACCAGCCGTGCGATGCCGAAGTCCAGCAGCTTGGGCCGACCGGCGCGGTCCAGGAAGATATTCGCCGGCTTGACGTCGCAGTGGACGACGCCGCGCGCGTGCGCGTAGGCCAGCGCGTCGGCCACACGGCGCACCAGCCGCACCGCCTGCGCCGGCGTCGGGCGCCAGCCCTCGGCCAGCGCCTGGCGCAGGTCGCGCCCGTGCAGCCGCTCCATCGCGATGTAGACGCCGCGGTCCGACAGCCCGGCGTCGAACACGGTGACGATGTGCGGGTGGCTCAGGCCGGCGGCGGCGCGCGCCTCGGCCAGGAACAGCCGCTCCAGCGCAAGCCGCTGGCCGGCGTCGGCGTCCAGGTGCAGCGTCTTGAGCGCGACCCGGCGCGACAGCAGCGGGTCCCAGGCCTCGTGCACCGTGCCCAGCCCGCCGGTGCCGAGCGTGCGCTCGATCCGGTAGCGGCCGATGCACGCCTCGTCGCCGCCTTCGGACGGCGCGGGGGCGACATGCGGGTCCGGCGGTGGACGCAGCGCGACCACGGTCGTCTCGAAGTCGGAATCGGCGGCCGCCACGGCGCCGCCGCGCGCGGGGTCGGCTTGCACGGACGCCAGCATAGGCGGCGCGCCGGCCACGCGGGTGCCGGAAAAGCCCCGCGATCGGACGCCGTTACCCGTTCGTCACAACCCCATTCGCTCGGGTGTGGCAAATGAACGCGCGGCGCAGCGTTCGAGCTGGGCTGCGTTGCGCTTCGGGCTGGGCTCAGCCGGTCGGACGGCGTCAGCCCAGCTCGCGCCGCAGCCGCGCGAGCGCCTGCTCGAGCAGCGCGGTCGAGGTCGCGAACGACAGCCGGCAGTAACGATCGGCCGCCGCCGGCCCGAAGTCGCGCCCCGGGGTCAGCGCGACGTGTGCGCGCTGCATCATGTCGACCGCGAAGTCCCAGCTGCGGGCAGAGAAGCGCGAGACATCGGCCCAGGCGTAGAACGCGCCGTCGGGCATGACCGGCACCGTGAGGCCGATCGCATCCAGCGCCGGCACGACGAGGTCGCGCCGGGCGCGGAACGCGGCGCGGCGGCGCTCGTACTCGGCGATCGACTCCGGCGCGAAGCACGCCAGCGCCGCGCGCTGCGCGATGCTGCTGGCGCAGATGTAGAGGTTCTGCGCCAGCTTCTCGACCGCCGGCACCAGTGCCGGCGGCAGCACCATCCAGCCCAGCCGCCAGCCGGTCATGCTGAAGTACTTGCTGAAGCTGTTGATCGAGACGATGTCGTCGCCCAGCCCGTCGCCCAGCTCCAGTGCGGTGTGGCCGTAGGCCTCGTCGTAGCTCAGCCCCAGGTAGATCTCGTCGACCAGGGTCACCCCGCCGCGCGCACGCACCGCGGCGGCGATCGCGCGCATCTCGGCGCGCGCGATCGAGGTGCCGGTGGGGTTGGATGGCGACGCCAGCAGCACGCCGCGCGTGGCGGGCGTCCATGCCGCCTCGACCGACGCGGCGTCGAGCTGGAAACGCGCCCCGGGCCCGGCCGGCAGCAGCCTCGCCGTGGCACCCGCGGCGGCGACGAAGTGGCGGTTGCAGGGGTAGCTCGGGTCCGGCATCAGCACCTCGTCGCCGGGCTCGAACAGTGCCAGGCAGGCGAGCTGCAGCGCCGCCGACGCGCCGGCGGTGACGACGATGCGCGCCGGGTCGACCGCGACGCCGAAGCGCGCGGCGTACCAGCCGGCGATCGCCTCGCGCAGCCTGGGGTCGCCGGTGGCCTGCGTGTACTGGGTGCGGCCCTCGGCCAGGCAGCGCGTGGCGGCCTCGATCACCTGCGGCGGCGCGGTGAAGTCGGGCTCGCCGATGTTGAGGAAGATCATCGGCTCGCCGCCGGCCGCCGGGTCGCAGGCCGGGCTCGCCGCCAACGCCTCGGCGGCCTTGGCGCATTCCATGACGTAGAAGGGCTCGATGCGGTCGAGCCGCGCGGCCAGCCTCATCGTGCCGGACTCGCTCGGGTACCTTCGGGCTGCGCCCTGCGGTATTCGCCCTTGGGGCGGCCCTGCGGGCCAACTGGAGCACCTTCGGGCTGCGCCCTGCGGTATTCGCCCTTGGGGCGGCCCTGCGGGCTCATGCGGCAGGGCCGCCGCGGCGCGCCTGCACCTCGGCCGGGCGCAGCTCGGCGGCGGCCTTGTCGAGCACGCCGTTGACGAACTTGTGGCCGTCGGTGCCGCCGAAGGTCTTGGCCAGCTCGACCGCCTCGTTGATCGCGACTCGGTACGGCACCTCGATGCTGTGGCGCAGCTCCCAGGTGCCGATCAGCAGCGCCGCGTGCTCCACCGGCGACAGCAGGCTGGTCTTGCGGTCGGCGCGGCGCGCGATGACGGCGTCCAGCTCGGCCGCCTCGGCGATGCAGCCGTGCAGCAGGGCGTCGAACAGCACGGCGTCGCAGGCGCCGAAACCTTCGAGGCCGCGGATATGGGCGTCGACGACGCCGGCATCCTCGCCCGACAGCAGCCACTGGTACAGGCCCTGCAGCGCGAACTCGCGCGCGCTGCGGCGCGGCGACGGCGCGGCGGCGCGTCCGCCCTTGCCTGCAGGCCTGCCCGTGCCCTTGCCGGGGCCGGCACCCTTGCCGGCACGCTCGGGCCGGGCGGACCCGGTGTCGGTCACAGGTCCTCCAGCAGGTTGGCCATCTCGACTGCGACGCGCGCGGCGTCGCGGCCCTTGTCGGCGACGCGCGCGCGCGCCTGGTCCTCGTTCTCGACCGTCAGGATGGCGTTCGCCACCGGCAGCCCGCTGTCCAGCGCGACGCGCGTGATGCCGGCCGCGCTCTCGTTGGCGACCAGCTCGAAGTGGTAGGTCTCGCCGCGGATCACGCAGCCCAGCGCGATCATCGCGTCGCAGTCGCCGGCGTCGGCGAGCGCCTTGAGCGCGACCGGAATCTCCAGCGCGCCGGGCACCGTCAGGTGCTCGATGTCGCGCGCCTGCACCCCCAGCGCCAGCAGCTCGGCCAGGCAGTGCTCGGCCAGCGCGAGCGTGATCGGCTCGTTGAAGCGCGCACGAACGATCGCGATGCGCAGGCCCTCGCCGGAGAGCTCGGCTGCGGTTCCCTGGTCGGCGCCTTGCATGGGGTGTCCTCGTCGTCTGCGTGAAGGGGTCTGGCGGCTGCGGGCGTGCGGCTCGCTCGCGCTGGCCGCGAGGGCGCGCCGCGTCGGCCGCGCGGCGCCAGGTGGCGGATCGCCCGGGCCGCGCCGCGGTCAGCTTTCGGGGCCGACGTAGCCGGCCACCTCCAGCCCGTAGCCGGCCATGCTCGGCATGCGGCGCGGGCTGGCCATCAGCTGCATGCGCACGACGCCCAGGTCGCGCAGGATCTGCGCGCCGATGCCGTAGGTGCGCAGGTCCTGCGGCGCGTTGCGGCGGCGCGGCGGCGGCGGCTCGGTCGGTAGCAGCTGCGGCAGCAAGCCGTCGGCGTCGCAACCGCAGTTCAGCAGCACGGCGATGCCGTAGGGCGCGGCGTGCAGCGTCGCCAGCGCGTGCGGCAGCGGCCAGGAGTGCGCGTTGCCGCCGGCATCCAGCAGGTCGACCGCGTTGAAGGGCTCGTGCACGCGCACCGGCACCACGTCCGACGCGCCCCAGCTGCCGTGCACCAGCGCCAGGTGCAGCCCGCCGCCGTGGTCGCGGTAGGCGATGCAGCGGAACTCGCCGTAGGGGGTGGCCAGCATGCGCTCGCCGGCGCGCGCGATCAGCGTCTCGTGGCGGCTGCGGTATTCGATCAGGTCGGCGATGGTGCCGATCTTCAGCCCGTGCTCGCGCGCGAAGCCCTGCAGGTCCGGCAGCCGCGCCATCGTGCCGTCGTCCTTCATGATCTCGCAGATGACGGCGGCGGGCTCCAGCCCTGCCATGCGCGTGAGGTCGCAGCCGGCCTCGGTGTGGCCGGCGCGCATCAGCACGCCGCCGTCCTGCGCCTGCAGCGGGAAGACGTGGCCCGGCTGGACCAGGTCCGACGGCTTGGCATCGCGCGCCACCGCGGCGGCGATCGTGCGCGCGCGATCCGCCGCCGAGATGCCGGTGGACACACCCTCGGCGGCCTCGATCGAGACCGTGAACGCGGTGCCGTGGCGGGTGCCGTTGCGTGTCGCCATCGGCGGCAGCTGCAGGCGCTGGCAGCGCTCGCGCGTCAACGTCAGGCAGATCAGCCCGCGCCCGTGGCGCGCCATGAAGTTGATCGCCTGCGGCGTCACGTGCTCGGCCGCCAGCACCAGGTCGCCCTCGTTCTCGCGGTCCTCTTCGTCGACGAGGATGACCATTCGGCCGGCGGCGAGTTCGGCGACGAGTTCGGGGATGGGGGCGGTGGGCATGATGCGGATTGTAGGTTCGCCGGCACGCGAGCTGGCCCCGGGGCCGGTGTGCCGCGGCTCGCGCGCGTGCCTGGTCCGCTTCGGCCCGGGTTCAGGGAGGTGCGGTGTCGACGAACGCCTGCCCGGCGGGCAGCAACGCGTTGACCCGCAGATCCTCGCCGATGCGCTGGACCGACTCGAATCGCAGCGGCAGCGCGTCCGAGAGCCGCTCCAGCGGTCCGATCGCGGCCATCTCGCGGCCCAGCCCGATCAGCTTAGGCGCCAGGTAGACCAGCAGTTCGTCGACCAGCCCGGTGCGCAGCAGCGAGGCATTGAGACGGTGCCCGGCCTCGACGTGCAGCTCGTTGATGCCACGCGCTGCGAGGTCGGCGATCATGGCCACCAGGTCCAGCTTGCCCGCCTCACCCCGCAGGCCGCACAACGCGGCACCGGCCGCGCGCAGGCCTTCGACGCCAGGGCCTTCGTCCTCGGTCGTGTAGATCAGAGCCTCGCCTGGGGGCGCCAGCAGGCGCGCCGTCGGCGGCGTCCGCAGCCTTGAATCGACGACCACGCGCAATGGCTGGTGCAAGGCTTCGACCATGCGGACGTCCAGCCGTGGGTCATCCGCGAGCACGGTTCCGATCCCGGTCAGCACCGCGCCGGACCGCTTGCGCCAAGCGTGCCCGTCGGCGCGCGCGGCCTGCCCGGTGATCCACTGGCTTGTACCGTTGGGCAACGCCGTGCGGCCATCGAGCGAGGCTGCGACCTTCATCCGCACCCACGGTCGGCCACGCTGCATGCGCGAGAAGAAGCCGATGTTGATGGCGCGTGCCTGGACCGCCAGCGGCGCGGCGGCCATGTCGACGGCGATCCCCGCGGTGCGCAGGCGCGCCAGCCCCTGGCCGGCAACGAGCGGGTTGGGGTCGCCGACGGCGGCCACGACGCGTGCCACGCCGGCATCGACAAGCGCATCGCAGCATGGAGGCGTACGGCCGTGGTGGGCACAAGGCTCGAGCGTGACGTACACGGTGGAGCCCCGCGGATCATGGCCGGCGGCACGTGCGGCGCGCAGAGATCGGAAGAGCGTCGTGTAGGGAAAGAGTGTTTCGTACCGTG
>ERZ795048.3464-NODE-3464-length-11721-cov-3.836791_pt1 | contig 11721 bp, 11 predicted proteins | sample MGYA00375132_ERZ795048 | MGnify/ENA primary metagenome ERZ795048 (study PRJEB30177, sample SAMN05720225) | activated sludge metagenome | isolation source: Anaerobic digester | place: Hong Kong | collected 2014-12-17 ...
ACTATACATGGATGTAAGTCTTCTTTTTCATCAAATTTTACTACGAGTGCTCCCTGATCCTGCTGAGCAATATTTTTTTCTTTCAGTGATTTTATTATTTCAGGCATTATGTTATGGTAAAAAGATTCACCGTAATATGTATCAAAGCTTATTTCAAGTCTTTCGTATATTTTATTGTATTCTTTCATGGACATTTCTATGAATTCTTTCCATAGCCTTGTATTTTCCGCATCGCCGTCCTGAAGTTTTTTTAATTCTTTTCTTGCCTGTTCTTCTAATGATTCATCTTTTTCTGATTCCAGCGTGAATTTTACATAAAGTTTTTCAAGTTCGTTTATGGGATTTTTTTCATAATTTTCTCTGTCAAGCCATAATCTGTAAGCAACTATTAGTTTTCCGAACTGTGTTCCCCAGTCACCGAGATGATTATCACCTATTACATTATAACCCATATATCTGAAAATTCTTTTTATGGAATCACCTATTACTGTTGTTCTGAAATGGCCTATATGCATTGGTTTTGCAATATTAGGCGATGAGTAGTCTATTACTATATCATTAGGTCCTGTAAGTGAGTAATCAGGTTTTTCCCTGAGAAGTTTTTTTAAATAATTATTAAGAAATTCCTGTTTTAAAAATATGTTTATAAAACCCGGACCGGCAATTTCTGTTTTTTCTATGACATCTGAATTTTCCGGAAAATTTTCAAGAATTTTTTCTGCAATTTTTCTCGGAGGCATTTTTAATTCTTTTGCGTTTATCATTGCAAAATTTGTCTGAAAATCACCAAAATTAGGATTTGATGTTTCCTGAATATAAAAATTTTTTACTGTTTCGGAATTAAACGATTTTTTTATTACCTCACCGAATATTTCGGTAAGAATATTTTCAATTAATTTCATAATCTACCTCCGTAATTAAACTCTTTTTTTAAGCCATTTTTTCTTTTTATAAAATGTTATGGAAATCAAAAATTCGAAAAAGTCCCCTATAAAATAAGATATCCATACATAATTTATGTTCATTTTTAAAATTACAACAGTTATTAATAAGAATGGAAGCTGTGCAAACCATTTCGATACAAGACTCGAAACAAAAAACGGTATATTATATCCTGAACCTGAAAAAGCTGTAGATAGACCGAATGATATTGAAATGAACATAAGTCCGGCTGTTGCTATTATCATGAAATCATAACCGTATTTTATTGTCTGAATATCGTTTGTAAATATTTTTATCATATCTTTTCCCATAAAAATTACAAATAAATAAAAAACAGTCATTATAATAAGTGAAATAACAGCAGAATATACTGATGTTTTTTTAGCTCTCTGTGTTTTTTCGGCTCCGAGAGACTGACCTATTATTGTTGAACCTCCCATTGAAAGTCCCACAAGGGGAGTAAAAGCAAATCCGAAAAGTCTGCTTGATATACCTGTTGCTGATATTGCAGCAGTTCCGAATATTCCTACCACTTTCAGTACAAAAACATTCTGTATATTTCTTATAAATATTTCAAAACCGTTAGGAAGTCCTATTGTAAGAAGTTTTTTATCTATTTCTCTGTTTAATCTGAAAAGATTTTTTATAGAAGGATTAACTCCGCGTTTTCCGGAGAATAGTATGTAAAATCCTATTATAAATGAGACGGTCTGAGCTATTATAGTAGCAAGAGCAGCACCGAAAATACCTTTTCCGAAACCCGGAACTGTTATTCCGAAAAAGTTTATTTTTTCGAACATAAGTATAGGGTCAAGTATTATATTTAAAATAGATGACAGTATCATTATTACCATAGGTGTTCTTGCGTCGCCTATACATCTTAAAGCTGTGTTTACCGAATATGAAGAGAACATAATCGGAAGAAAGAATATTCTTATGTATCCGTAACTCAGTCCGTAAGAAACAACTTCAGTACTTCCGAGAAATCCCATTATTGGTTTTAAAAAGAGTATAAGAAAAGCAGAAGCTACAACAGCTACAAGAAATTTAAAAGAAATTGTCTGTTCTATACTCAGATTTGTTCTTTCACTGTCTTTTTTTCCGTAAGCCTGAGATATTAACGAAATAGAACTTGTTCCGATTATTTCGTTAAGTGATTCGACAACCCAGAAAATAGTTGAGAAAATAGTCACTCCGGCAATTGCATCGGAAGATATACGACCTATCCAGAAAAGATCGACAAGGTCATAAATCATTTGTGCCGAAAAACCTATCATTGTCGGTATTGACATTAAAAATATCTGTTTTATTATGTTTCCTTCTGTAAGGTCTCTTTTCATATTTTAATTTGTCCAGCCTGATACATAATCTTCTTTCTGATCGTTGTTGAAATCGAAAGTATATGTTCTGTTTTCTCTTTCATCGCCGAAAGAATCGGCTTCAATTGTGAAAATATTTCCCTGATTGTAAAGATATTCGATTTTTTTAGCGTATTTATTCTGAAGAGTTACTTCATAAGTATAATCATCTTTTTTTGAGGCTCTGTACATTTCATCACCGGGAACCCAGTTGTTGAAATCGCCCATTATATATATGTCGTTTTCAACAGGCTGATCAAGATTTATTATAAATGTTGCCGTAAAAACCGCATCAGGTGATATATTTTTTTCGGCTGTTGTTTCGGCTGAGCATGAAACCATTAAAAAAAGAGACATTAGTAATAAAAAAGATATAAAAATATTTTTTTTCATATTACACCCCCTAAAAATGTGTTTTCCTTATTATAAAATAATTTTATTTATTTTATATAATTATTTATTTAAAGTTTTTTTAATAATGTTTTTTGAAATTATCAGAGATCTTTTGTAAAAAAAGTATGTAAGGAAATAAAATCCTACGGCAATAATATACCATAGTTTTGAAAATATTACATCGAGCTGCGAAGTACCGACGTTGAAAAAATTATATAATAGATATATTCCGAGTAGATTAACACAAAACATTAATATTTTGAGTAATATATTTTTGTAAAGAACAGAGGTTATCACGGGAAGCAGCAGCATCCAAAAGAAAATCCATCCGAAAGGATCATTTAAAAGCATTATTATTATTCCCGAAGTCAGTATTGCCATCACATAATATCTTGTATTGATTTCAATTTTTATGAAAGCAAGCGGTAATACAGAAAAATAAGCTACAGCTATTCCTACAGGCGGTATAAACATCTGTGCCGAAAAAAGTATTATTGTAAGAACAGATAACATAGCTGTCAGTGTAATATTTTTACTCATTTTAGCCTCCCGAAAAAAAATATGGTAAAATATACTTGATTATATAAAAAAATAAGAAAAGGAGATAATAATTATGAAAAAAACATCAAAAGAAATTGAGCAGATAATGAGAACTGTTTGTTTCTATATAAGAGTAGAAGGAAGAAAAGTTCTGAAAAATATGGATATTTCTTCAGCTCAGTTTGATGTACTACAAACATTATACTTCAACGGATCGAAAAAGTTAAGTGATATAAGTAAAAAACTCGGTGTTACAAAAAGTACAACTACAGGACTTATAAAAAGACTTGAAATTTTAGGTGTAATAGAAAAGACACAGTCTGAGGAAGATAAAAGGGTTTATATGGTTAAAATAAGCGATTCCGGTATAGAACTTATTGAAGAAGTTATTTCAAGAAGGGTTGTATTAATGGAAAAAGTTGTTAATAAAATGGGAAATAATGAACTCTTTATAGAAAAACTAAGTGAGTTTCAAAAAATTATTAAAGAGGTGGTTGAAGTTGATAACCAATAAGAGGCCTGTTTCTATTTTACTGATAATTTTTATCTTTACATTATCTTTTTCTGCTCAGTTAACTTTAACCGGAATAAACGGAAGTTCTGTTTACGTTAATAAAGTGTTTTCCGGGATAATAAACGATTCTCTGATAACATTAAATCTTTTACCGGATGATACTGTAGAGGTTAAAAAAAACGGATATTCGGATTTTTCTTTTAAATATGACGGAATTTCCCAAAACTACAGTTCTTTGCAGGTTCCGATGGCAAAGGTAATTATTACGGTTAATACTGATAATGTATATGCTGACTATATTTTTTCCGGGAATAATTATTCCGAAAAAATTTTAAATAATTCTGTTTTAAATATACCCTATACGGTAAAATCAATAAATTTCCGAAGTGAAGGATTTATTGAAAATAATATTGAAGTTAATTTAAAACCTTTTTCCGAGAGTACTTTAGATGTTATACTTTATTCTTCGGATTCTGTTTATTTTTACTCTGATTATAAAAATGTGTATGCACAGATAGGAAATGAAAAAATAAATCTTCCTGCTTATATTAATGTTGAAAAAACCGATAAAATTGATTTTTACAGTGATGGTTATATTAAAAAGACAGTTGATACAGATAATATAAAATTAAATAAATCTTTCAAAGTGGACATGACAGAAAGTACAGAAGTTTTTATTGATTCAAATGTTAAAAGCGCAACTGTTCTTATTGACGGCGAAATTTCCGGATTTACCCCTTTTCAGACGGAACTTAGCGAGGGAAAGCATCAGATTACTCTTAAAAAAACAGGTTATGATGAGAAAGAAATAATAGCTGATATAAAAAAAGACGGTTATAACAGATATACAGTTGAACTTAACGAGAAAAATAAAATTGTTCAGCTTCTTAATTCTCAGGATTATGAGGTTAATATTGACGGTGTTTATATAGGTAAAAATATTAATAAAATAATTTTTGATAACAAAGATCACATTCTGAGATTTAAAAAGGGTTCTGATGTTACAGAAATTTTTTATACAAAAGATTTTAAATTTTCAGAAATAGATTTATCAAAGATAACTGTTATAAATGTTTTCGGAGAGAAAAATAAAAAGGCATTTTTTCAGAATGATAAGATTAATCTTTCAGGACAGTTTTTATTTCATCAGTTTATCGAAAGAACTGTTAACAGTATTATAACTTCTGAAGGAAACTTTGTTGTCAATTCTCTGAAAAATAAAACTGAAAATGTATTCGTAAATCCTGATAAAGCTTATATTTCGGTTGCTTCAAATAATGATAAAACGCTTTTTTATGCTGACGGTGTTTTTATCGGAAGTCAGAATATTTTCGGATATATGCTTTCCGAAGGTAATCATCAGATAAAAGCTGTATTCAACAATGTTGTAAAAACTAAAAATATAAATTTGGTAAAATCGGAATATAAACTTCTGAGTTTTGATTTCGATAATAAAGTACCTGTAAGATATACGGATAATATATATTTTGAAAATTCGGAAGGTAAAGAGCTTGTATATGTAAAAAACGGGCCTAACGCTTTTGAATATATGAATAAAAAATATGTTGTTTTTATTAATAATGCGGATTTTATTTCAGAAAATGATTTACAATGAGGTGTCCTATGAAAAATAAGATTATAATGGTAATTTTTGTTATGTTTTCTTTTGTTGCTTTTTCTGCAGATATAGTTGATCTGAAACCTGCCTCGCCTTCTTATCCTCATGTTGTAAGAATGGTTGACGAAGGACTTATGAATCTTGATAATCAGAGCAGATTTAACGGTTCTGACAATGTTCTCAGGTTTGATCTTGCAGTTTTCGGTTCCAAAGTACTGGATTATTTTCAGAATAAATACGGAGTTAAAGTTACAGAATTTGAACAGAGAATAAAAGAACTTGAGAATTATAATTCCGATATAAGACTTACAAATCTTGAAAGCTCTCTTTTCAGTGTTGATGACAGAATAACGGCACTTAATTCCGAATACATGGTTATAGGAAAAAAGGTTCAGGATATTATAAGTGTAATAAGTCCGGACTCAGAAATGAATTCAGATAATGAAATTTTTAAGACTATAATTGAAAATTCAAAGAATATTGCCGAAAGAACAGCAAATGAAAAAGTTACAGAAGTAAAGGAAGAAACTCTTAAATCAATAACAGAATTCAGTAAAAGACTTGATGGTTTTGAAGAGTCTGTACAGCTTGTAAATGATAAATTTGATAAGACAGTAGAATATCTTAACACTATAATACTTAGTAATCAGCAGAATCTTTCGGATGATATGAAAGAATATATAGACAGAAAATTTGATATTGAGAATACAGCACTTGAAACTTCACTCAGAAATATAGCAAATTCAGAATCATCAATGATTTTAAATTCTATTGAAGCTACAATACTTTCAATGGACGGTAGAATTTCTGAAGTTGAAAATAAAGTTAATAAATATAATTCCGATTTTATGAAAGGTGTTGAATCGGCATTAAATGATTTTGAAGCAAGAATAGATTCTATTCAGAAATACAGTTATGATTCAACGGTAACTTTTGACAGTGAGGATCTTCTCAGTGTAAAAGCCGATATTGATTACAACAGCAGAAGAATAGACAATATAAACGGTAAAATTACAGATCTTCAGGATAAATATAATTTTACTGATTCTTATATTAAATCTTTTGAGAATCTGAACAATTATTACAGAAATATTGTTGACGAAATAAATAAAAGATATGACACTCTTTCGTCAAATGTAATTTTTCAGGGTAAGAAAATAGATAATCTTATTTATGATTATACAACTTCAGTTTCTACTGTAAATAGTGTTGAACCCAAAGATCTTGATGAATTAAAAGCAAGAATTGCTTCTGTTGAGCAGTTTTTAACTCTTTATGTTGATCAGTTCTCAAATATTTCTGTTTTCGGTGATTATATAAAAAATAACGATGAAAATATAAGCGAATTAAAGAGCAGAATTGATTCCGAAAGTAAAATTTTTGACAGTTATACAGAAAAGCTTTCTGCATTTGAGGCCCAGATTAATTCACTTGCATCACTTACAGATCTTAACAAGGATGATCTCGTTAAAATCGGAGATATTAAAGATATTTCATATAAAATTTCAGATAACGAAGATAAAATAAAAAATATAACAGATACGGTTTATACTAACAGAAATGATGTTCTTGATTTAAAAAATAATTATGAAAATCTTATTTCACAGGTAAATAATTTTGATATTAATTTTAATGAACTTGATACGTTAAACTCTAAATACGAAGAATTACTTGATAACTATAAAAAAATACAGGAACAGAATCAGTTAATTAATCCTGAAAATCTCAGAAATGATGTAGTTTCTTATATAAATGCAGAGTTTACACAGGAGTTTGTTAATATTGATTCAAAATACAGTGATATAGCACAGAAAATTGAAGAAAATCAGAAAGATATTTCAGGTCTTAATAATGCTGCTTTAAAATCGGATAATAATGAAAAGAGCATACAGGATTTGTACAGACAGATAAATGAAATGAAGAAACCTGATCAGGTAAATGCTGTTTCAACAATTTCAGTAGGACTTATAGGTGTTGCTGTAGGAGCATTTGTCACATGGTTTATGCTACAGAGTTCAATGTGAGGTGATTTAATGATATACGGTGCTGCGCTTGGAAGCGGAGGAATAAGGGGAATAGCCCATCTTTCTTTTTTGGAGAAAATAATAGAAAAAAATAATATAGAACTTGAAATCCTTACAGGGTCAAGTGCCGGAGCTTTAGCTTCGGCCCTTTATTCACTTAATCCGGATTCGAAATATATTAAAGAAACATTTTTCAGTGTTATGAAATATTATAACAATCAGCTTACTAAGCTTATGAAAAGTCTTTCTTCAGGTGTAGCTTCGTACAGTAAACTTATTACATCAACGGGAATAGAGGAAAACAACATTCTTTATAATATTTATAAAGATCTTTTCGGAAGAAAAACATTTTCCGATACTAAGAAAAAATTAGGTATAGTTTCTTATTCTGTTGAATACAGAGAAGAAATAAAAATGACAGAAGGTTATATTATAGATGCGGTTATGGCATCAAGTAATGTTCCGGGAGCTTTTATACCTCACCGTATAGGAGGGATGAATCTTCTTGACGGCGGAGTACTTGATGAGGTTCCGGTTGATTTCTGCCGTGAACTCGGTGCGGAATATGTTTTTGCAAATAATATAAGTCCTAAAAAAGTAAAAAGTTCTTTTTCAAACGGATATGATTATTTCAGTTATGTTGATGACAGGAAAATAGGACTTCTGACAGAAATTCAGATGAAAAATGCTGATAAGGCTTATACTTTTTCATATGAAACAGACTGGTTTTCTTTTAATAAGCTTGATGATATATACAATGCTTCTGATAAATTTTACGGCGGTGATAATATATGAAGCTTATTATGGGCGGAGGCTACGATTCTATATACTGGAATGCCGGAATTATATCATTTTTTACAAAAAATGATATTGATATTGAAATTATTTCAACAGGAGTTTCATCTGTTTTAAGTATTTATAAAAGTATTTACGGTAAGTTTTTTTTCAACAGCTTTAAAACTTTTATAGATGATAAAAATAACCCTATAAACAAGATAATAAGTCAGTTTAGTGATAAGGCAATAACTTCTTCTTTTTTGAATCTTCTTAAATTCGGAACATCCAAATCTGAATTTTTTAATACGCAGGAACTTCAGGAATATATTTTTAACAATTTTGGAAATTCAAAATTAAAAGATATTAATCCTAATTTAAAGATAGAAGCATATAGTTTAAATTACGGAAGATTTTTTTATTTTAATCCTGGTATGAAAATAAGTGATATAATTATTACGGAACTTGCAATTACACCTTTTTTCAGGTATCACAAAATCAGTAATGTTAATCTTGTTCCGTCATCTGTTTTATGCGAGATACCGTTTAAAGAAATTACAGAAAGCAAAGAAAAACATATAGTACCTCTCTTTTTTAAGAAAAAAGAAAAACCTATGCCTTCTAACGGTCTTAATATTCTTCTTGACTGTTCTGAGGTCAGAAGAAAAAATCTTGCCGAAAAAATTTCAAAAGATAATTTTATAGCAGTTCCTGAAAATTATCCGCAGAATCCTTATACAATGAGTGCTTTTTTTGAAGGGTATAATAATATTGAAAAGTTATGGGGGAAAATAAATGATTAAAAAACTTCTTGTATTTTTATTTTTGATTCTATCTGTTTTTTCATTTTCTGAAATTCTCAGTATATATTCTGATGAAGGTATAATGCGTGATGATGTATACATTCTTAACGGTAATTCAAGAATAGCAAAAGGTAATCTCAATATCGAAACAGATATTGCGACAATAACTGTTATTAATGATGAACCCGATAAAATGAAAAGTGATTTTACAAAAATAAAAAGTGATACTTATGAGGCCACTTCAAATTCTCTTTCCTTTGACCTCAAAAAAGAAACAGGTGAATTATTAGGAAATGTTGATCTTATAGTAAGAATGGATAATTCTGATATTATTATTTCTTCAGATGTTATAAAAATTGATAATAAGCTTAAATCATATGAAGGAAGCAGTGAAAGTTACGTTCTTATTCTTAAGGGAGATTACGTTATAAAGTCCAAAACTTTTCAGTACAGAGAATCTGAGAAAAAACTTATTCTTGAGGGAGAAGTCTGGATAGTTAATGAAAAGAAGAAAATGGATTTAAAATCAGAAAAATCTGTTTTTAACACAGAAACAAATGAAGTTGAAGGTAAGAAAATTAATTTAACTTTGGAGATAGAAGATAATTAAGGAGTGGTAATATGTTGGATATAAAATATGTAAGAAATAATATCGATGAAGTCAGAAAATCACTTATTAACAGAAATAATTCAACGGAAATTCTTGATGTACTTATAGAACTCGACGAAAAGAGAAGAATACTTATGCAGTCAGCTCAGGAATTAAGAGCAGAGAGAAATGAAAGTTCAAAAAAAGTTTCTGTTCTTATGAAGGAAGGAAAAAAAGAAGAGGCTTCTGAACTTATTGAAAAGAGTAAAGAAGTCGGAGATAAGATAAAAAATATAGAAGAAGAATTAAAAACCATAGATGATGAATATAATTTAAAATTACTCTATATACCTAATATGCCGGATTCAGATGTTAAGGTTGGTAAAGATGAGAGTGAAAATGTTGAACTGAGAAAATGGGGAGAACCTAAAAATTTTGATTTTGAACCTATTCCGCACTGGGAATTCGGTGTGAGTGATGAACTTCTTGATTTCGACAGAGGATCAAAACTTTCAGGCTCAAGATTCACAGTATTAAAAGGTGACATAGCAAGACTTGAAAGAGCACTTATGAATTTTATGATGAATACACATTCTTCAAAAGGTTATACTGAAGTACTTCCACCCCATTTGGTTACAAGAGAAACTATAACTTCAACAGGTCAGCTGCCTAAATTTGAAGATGATCTTTATTCAACCAAAGATGATATGTTTCTTATTCCTACAGCTGAAGTAACTCTTGTAGGTATGCACAGAAATGAAATAATAGAAAGAAAAGATCTTCCTAAAAGATACTGCGGATATTCTCCTTGTTACAGAAGAGAAGCAGGCAGCTACGGAAGAGATGTAAGAGGAATAATAAGACAGCATCAGTTTGATAAAGTTGAACTTGTATGGCATGTTTTACCGGAAGAATCAGAGGCCTCGCTCGAAAAAATGACTTCTGATGCGGAATATATTTTACAGCAGCTAAAACTTCCGTACAGAGTAATAAGCTTGTGTACAGGAGATTTAGGATTCGGAGCTGCAAAAACATATGATATAGAAGTATGGCTTCCGAGTTATAAGGCATATAAAGAAATATCATCGTGTTCTAATACAAGAGATTTTCAGGCAAGAAGAGCAAATATCAGATACAGAGATAATGATAATTCTCTTGCTTATTTAAATACGCTTAACGGTTCCGGTCTTGCCGTAGGAAGAACACTTGTAGCTGTACTGGAAAATTATCAGACAGCAGACGGAAAAGTTGAAGTCCCTGAAGTTTTAGTTCCTTATATGGGTAAAAATATAATAGGATAGGGGGAATTATTTATTCCGAATTTATTTTTTGGTAAAAAAGAAAACAATTCTATTTTTTTAGATAAAGATGAAACAAATCATCTCAGGGTAGTGAGAAAAAATCCGGGTGATACCGTTGAAGCTATTACGGGTGACGGATTTTATTACAGATGTTCAATAGAAAAAATTAATAAAAAAGATGCTGTTCTTCTGATTACCGAAAAATCAGAAAAAGAGAAGGAAATATTTCCTAAAATAAATATTTTTGTCGGTAACAGCAAATGGGAAAGATTAAGATGGATAACGGAAAAAGCTGTTGAACTAAGAGCAAATTCTATAAATATAGTTAATTCGGAAAAATCAAAATTTGATTTCGAGAATACGGAAAAATTAAAAAAAGTTTCAGTAGAAGCTTTGAAACAGACAAAGTATTCTGTTATTCCGGATATTAATGTAATAGATTCTTATTATCAGATAAAAAATACAGAGAAAAATTTTGTTTTTGATTTTTGTACAGTAAAACTTACAAAAAAAGATTTTTCTGAAAATATAATGAATTTTAATCTTATTTTCGGTCCGGAATCAGGTTTTTCGGATAAAGAAAAAAAATACTTCAGCGAGAATAATTTTATTACAAGAAGTCTCGGGAATACTATAATGAGATTTGAAACAGCTGTTATATATGTATTATCGGGAATAAATTTTTATTTGGAAAGAATATAAGGCAGATGAATTTTCATCTGCCTTATATTCTTAAAATGCGGGTTATGGTATAATTTAATAATTAGGAAAATTAAATATTATTATAGAAAAATAAATTGTAGGAGGATATTATGGCTGCTGAAAAAAAAGAGAAAAAGAAGAAAAAAATGGGAAAAAGTTTTTT
>ERZ795048.3467-NODE-3467-length-11712-cov-9.252809_pt1 | contig 11712 bp, 8 predicted proteins | sample MGYA00375132_ERZ795048 | MGnify/ENA primary metagenome ERZ795048 (study PRJEB30177, sample SAMN05720225) | activated sludge metagenome | isolation source: Anaerobic digester | place: Hong Kong | collected 2014-12-17 ...
TACCAGTTTTTCAGTTAAAGGCTGTATTATGCTATCATCGGTATCGCCCAGGAAAAAAAGAGTGATATGTAAATTCCAGCTTTCAACCCATTTTATCTTCTCTTTTTTTAAAGCATCCTTTATATCAGTAATAATCCCCATTTCCTGTTTTGCAAATGGGATTTTTATAGCTATGAATGTTCTTTTCATCGTGATTTAGTCTTGAAATCAACACAAAATAAATTTATATTTACAATTAATCAAATATTACAATTCAAAATACGATATTATGAAATAAGCCTATGGCCAAAAACAATAAAAAAATATATATATGAAAAAAATAGCAGTAATATTAGCAGGAAACGGTGTTTTTGATGGCGCCGAAATACACGAAGCAACACTAACCTTATATGCTATAGCAAAACATAATGCTACTTACGAAATTTTCGCCCCTAATATTAACCAACACCATGTAATTAACCACATTACAGGCGAAGATATGCCTGAAAAAAGAAATGTTTTGGTTGAATCGGCAAGAATAGCGCGGGGAAAAATAACCGACCTGGCTAAATTCGATGCTTCGCATTTTGACGCACTCATTTTTCCCGGAGGATTTGGTGTTGCCAAAAACCTTTGTTCTTTCGCTTTTGATGGGGCAAACTGCAAAGTAAACAAAGATGTGGAAAAAGCAATACGCAGTATGATTGAGCAAAAAAAACCAGTTGGTGCACTTTGTATTGCCCCCGTGTTGCTTGCAAAAATACTTGGCGATGTTGAACTAACCATTGGGCAGGATAAAGGAACTGCCGATGCAATAAAGAGTATGGGTGCAACACACAAAGAAACAACTCATGGAGATGTTATTGTAGATAAAAATTATAAGGTTGCCACTACTCCTTGTTATATGTTAGATGCTACCATTGCACAAATTGGCGATGGTGCAAATAATTTGGTTAAAGCCATTTTAGAAATGGCCTAATACTCCATGTTTAAACGTTTGTAAACATTGTAATCGGGTTTAATGTAACCGGCTTCGATCATTTTAACAACCCTTTCGATAAGGGCATCCTCGCCGGTTGCATCATATTGCGATTTAAGGTCGGAACCAAACAAGCGGGCAATAGCCTGCCAAAAAAAGGCAGAAAACGAACCTCGGAGCCGCTTTAGCAACTCGTAGGAAGTATCGCCTGTTTCACGGTCTATTAACTTTAGTAAAATACGCCCTTGGGTTATGGTAAGTTTTTTAAGTTCGTCACTAAAATCTTCCATTAACTGATCTTCAACAGTTTCTACATATTTATCACGCTCCTTTTCTGTTTTTAATTGTAAAAACTCCTGCTCCATTTCATCCAGTTTAATTTTTGCATACTTTGCATAGGGGTATGCTTTGGTAACATCGCGCATTAACTTCGTATAACGCCTTTGCTGCCGATTATTTTTGAATACCAGTTGCGGAAATACCACCACATCTTCCAACACAATATTAGGGATAGTATCCCCATTTTCGATAATTGCCTTTGCCACCTTTATAGAATCGATATTCAGCTCGTTTTGGGCATTGGCACTTACCGCGAATAAGTTTATACAAAACCAGATTATAACAATCCTGTATTTCATTCCTGCGAATTTAACCTAACTAAAATATATTGAAAATATTATGCCATTTTAATTTACCTGACAATATTACGAATGAAAATTCAATTTGTTGTGCAAAAATTTTAAAGTAATTCGTCAAAAACCTATTATATATTGTTAAATAATCTTCTTATGGTACTTGTTTTAAAATTATTGTTTTTATATTAGCCTTGCCTAAACCTTGTAACGTTAGATGAAAAAGGACTATATTTTTCAAGTATCAACTGTCGATTTTTTATTAAATAGAAACTATTCAGGATTTGAAAGCCTTAAAAAACTTTTAAAACATGGCGACTTTGGTATTGGCACATTTTCAGGTTTAGATGGTGAGATGATTATCCATAATGGTAAAATTTTTCAGGCTAACCATACCGGAGCAATCAACGAAATTAATAAGCACGGGAAAACCCCTTTTGCTGTTACTACCTTTTTTAATCCTCAACATAATGTATTAATAGAAAATGCAGGAAGTAAAGAGGTTAAAACAGCCATGCTGAAACAGTTTATATCAATAGAATTAATATATGCCATTAAAATTAAGGGGCTATTCCAAATGATTGATTTGTGCAGCGGAGCAAAGCAACACAAGCCATACCCCGATTTTAATACTGTTGCCAAAAATATTACTCAATATAAGCTTGAGGAAACGGAAGGCACTATAATCGGCTTTTATTTCCCGGAGATTTATAAAAAAATAAGTGGCGAAGGCTTTCACTTTCATTTTATAGATAAAAAACTAAAAACCGGTGGGCATGTAAACGATTTTTTTATACATCATGCCACTGTTGAAACCGAAATTAAAACGGGAATAAAAATACATTTAGCAAAGCCACCTGTTATTTAAAAACCTGTTAATGATTAGTATTATGGAAATTAGATTAACAAAAGAAATAACAAAAGAGAAAATATCAACCATTATATTAAGTTTCTTAAAGAAAGAAAAAGTAAACTATGTTTTTGGCATCCATGGCGGTTACACTATTGGTTTCGGAAACGAAATGAATAACTTTCCGGAAATCCAGTTTATCAGATGCCAGCACGAGGAAGGAGCTGCATTTATGGCCGATGGTTTTGCCCGGGCTTCGGGTAAATTCGGGGTGGTATTAACCACAGCAGGCCCCGGATTATCAAACACATTTACAGGTATCATCTCATCATTTGCCGATGGCATACCTGTTATGCTAATATCAGGGGCAATACCAAAAGACAAAGCATTCAAAGGAGCCATTCAGGATACCGAATCATTTAATATGAATATATCCTCATCCATAAGAGAAGCAACACGTTTCCATGCCGAAATTTTTCACAAAGACTCCTTTTTGCAGTATTTCAGAAATGGAATAAGGTATTTATTTAAAGGAAAAAAAGGCCCTGTTTTTTTCAATATAGGAGCCAACTTGTTTTCATCTGAAATAGAGCACTCACAGGAATATTTCAGGCATTACGAAGACCACTTTTTCGACCAGATAGCAGCTGATAACATACTGGAAGTAATACGCAGTTCAAGGTCACTGCTTATTATTGCAGGGCATGGTGTGATGCAATCGAATGCACGTGACGAGGTCCAGAATTTTGCTGAATTATTAAAAATCCCCGTTATGGTTACTCCAAAAGGGAAATCATCATTTAACAATGAATCTCCTTACTTTTTAGGCGTTTTTGGCGCCGGCTCGAATATAATCCCCGAGGAATACCTTAAAAAAGAAACTGTAGAAACCATTATAGCTATAGGGACATCATTTAACGAATTTTCATCGAATGCCTGGAGCAGTTTTTTAGCTAAAACCGAAAAAATTGTTCAGATTGATATCGACCCATATATTATTGGCAGGTCATTCCCTAATACTTATGGAATTGTTGGAAATGCAAAAACCATTTTAAACTACCTGTACGAAAAAATAAAAAACAATACGTTTAACGGGTTCAAACATCTCGAATCAGAAGATAGAATTAAGGATTACAAGGAAAATTATGAAAATACATTAAACCCTCAATTATCCTTATCAGAAAGCACCCCCATAAAAACCCCGCGTTTACTTAATGATATTTATAACAGCTTTTATGATTACGAATTAAATATTTACAATGATAATGGATCTTGTATATTTTGGGTGGGGCACTTTTTTAAATTAAAAAAAGATTGGAATTACTTTATTTCTTTGGGTTTCTCGTCGATGGGCTATGCTATTCCTGCAGCCATTGGAGGTGCCATTGGGTCGCCCGGCCGTATTACCATTGCATTTACTGGTGATGGGGCAGCACTAATGAATGGCAACGAATTAAAAACTGCAGCAGAATATAATGTACCTGTTTTCTTTTTTGTCTTAAATGATGCAAGATTAGGAATAGTGCACCATTCAACAAATATTATATACAACAAACCTGTACCTGGTGTAAGTTTTTCAAAACCAGTAAATTTTGTTAAATTTGCCGAGAGTTTGGGTATTGATGCTTACAGGATTGAAAAACCGGGAGAAATTAATCAGGAATTTATTAAAGAACTAGTTAAAAAGAAAAAACCTGTCCTTTTCGATTGTATAATCGATCCTGAGGAAATTGCACCAATTGGCTCACGACTAAATCAAGTTAATAAATAATTTACTATATTTCCTGAATGAAAAATTACGGCGTATACACTTTATTTGAGCTTATTACCGAAAATAAAATCGAGTCGGTTTATAGGGCAAGCAATAATAACTCACATAAAAATTATATCCTTAAAATTATTAAACCAGAGTTTAATACCATTTATATTAATGAAAGATTAGAAAATGAATTAAACATTGGAAAACAGATTAACTGTAGCTGCATTATTAAACCTATAGAGATCTATAACCACAATAACAGCACCTCTCTTGTATGCGAAAATGCTGAAGGTATTATTCTAAACCGTTACATAAATAACGAAAGGCTAAGCATTGAAAAATCATTGGAAATTGCTTTGCATTTAATATCGGCTATAATTGAAATACACCGCAAACAGGTTGTTCATAAAAATATTCATCCCGAGAATGTTTTGTACAATCCTTTGGATGGGGCCATAAAAATTATGAACCTTAGATTTGCATCGGCTTACAGAGAAACAATACAAGTTAAGGCAAATCAGAACCTAATGGGTATTAACCTAAACTATATTTCTCCGGAACAAACCGGCCGAATGAATCGTTCAGTGGACTACAGGACCGATTTATATTCTTTTGGCATTATTTTATACGAGCTGTTAACCGGGCAATGCCCTTTCTCAGGTTCTGACCCCGCCGAAACCATATATAACCATATTGCAAAAATACCAACAGAACCATCTGTTAAAAATACATTAGTACCCGAAGTTTTATCAAACATTGTTTTAAAACTTATTGAGAAAAATCCTGATAAGAGATACCAAAATGCCCAAACCATAAAAAGAGACCTGGAATATTGCTATCAGCAATATTTAAGCCATAAGGGCATTCCGGATTTTGAGATTGCATGCAACGATATTTCTTCAAATTTTACATTATCGCAGAAAATTTACGGACGCGATAACGAGAAACAAAAGATTATACAGTTATTTGAAAAATGCAGGGCAGGAGAAAAACAACTTTTGCTGCTTTCGGGGGTTTCGGGATCGGGAAAAACAACCCTTGTGCATGAAGCTTTAAACCAACTTACTCAGTATAAACTATTTTTTATCGAAGGGAAATTCAATAAATTCTCGGTTAACAATCCATATAGCGGTATTATCGACGCCGTAAAATCACTTATTGAGCAGGTTTTAACTAAGGAAAAAGAGCAGGTAGAAAACTTTAAACAACAGATTCTAAATTCGATACCAGCGAGTGGGCAAACATTAATTGATTTAATTCCTGAAATAGAACATATTATTGGGCAACAAGCGGCTACAGAGGAAATAGATGCTGAAGAGCGGCTCAACCGGTTTAGGTTAAATTTTGTGAAATTTATACAAACCTTTGCCCAAAAAGAACATCCATTAGTAATCTTTTTAGATGATATCCAGTGGGCGGATAACTCCTCCCTGCAGTTGCTTGAAAATTTACTTACCAGCAGCCAGTCACGTTATTTCATGTTAATTTATGCATTACGCCACAACGAAATAGAATCAGAGCACCCTGTCCATCAATTTATAACACAAATAGAATCATCAGATATTCAGGCACAGAATATTATACTTGAATCGATTGAGCTGGAAGACACTGCTGAATTATTGAAAGATACGTTAAAACGGGATTTTAAAGAAATTTATAACCTCGCTAAAAGCGTGCATTTAAAAACTAAGGGGAACCCTTTTTACATTAAGCAATTTATAAAGAACCTCATTAACCAAAGATTAATATCATTCGATTTTGATAAAACCATGTGGGTGTGGGATATAAAAAAAATACACTCCATGAGCTATACCGATAATACAGCTCATTATATGATTGAGGTTATTCAGAAGTTGCCACCCAATATGATCGAAATTCTGAAAATTGCATCTTGTATCGGATTAAAATTCGACTTAAAAACCCTTGCCCTGGTTAATAAAATGGAATTAAAACCAACCGCAGGGCATTTAAATATAGCCATACGGGAGGGGCTAATAACTCCTATTAACGAAGCTTTTGGGTTTAACACCGACATGTTCGACGAATATAACTTTACCTATAAATTTTTACACGACAATATACACCAAGCTTTTTACTCACTTATCCCCGATAAAGATAAAAAGGAGATACATTTAAACATTGGAAAAGTAATTGAAGAAAATAGCTTCGGCCAAGCAAATAAGAATCTTTTATTCAACATTGTTGCCCAAAAAAACAGGGCTATTGAAATACTTAATGACGAAAATGAAATATTAAAATTAGCGGAACTGAATCTGGAAGCCGGAAAAAGAGCAAAAGAGAAAGCCGCATATAGTTCATCATTGGAATACTTTCAGATAGGATTAAATTTATTGCCTTATACAGCCTGGACAAAAAACTACAACCTAAAATACAGCCTTTCTATTGAAACAGCCGAAGCAGCATACCTCACAAAAGACTACGAAAGGTCTGAATTACTGATTATTGATATTCTAAAAAATGCAAAAAATTTAACCGACAAAGCACCTGCATATATAATACGCATACAGTCGTATAAAGCCATGAATAAAATGAGGATATCGCTGGATGCAGGGATTGATGCACTTAAAGCTTTTGGATACCATTTCCCCAAAAAACCCAAAAAAACAGATATTCTTAAGGCACTAATAAAGCTAAAACTAACCATTGGCAAAAAAACTCCGGAACAATTATTTGAGCTGCCTGATATGACTGCACCTAATCAATTAGCTGCAATGCGCATTTTATCGAACGTACTTCCATCGGCATATATTGCCTGCCCGGATATGTTGCCATTACTAACTTTTAAACAGGTTCAATTATCGGTAAAATATGGAAATGCACCTGTATCTTCATACGCTTTTGCTGTATATGGCTTGTTAATGGCCCACGCTTTAAACGATATTGAAAATGCATATAAATATGGGCAGCTTGCTTTAAAATTATTGCAGAAATTCAAGGTAAACAGTTTAAAAACAAAGGTATATTTTGTCTTTTATTTAACTTTAAATCATTTAAAAAACCACCTGGCCGAATCCATTACTCCATTTTACGATGCTTATTTAAACGGATTAGAAAATGGGGATTTGGAATATGCAGGAAATAACATCGGCATGCATCTTACCTATTCGTTTTTTGCAGGTAAAAACCTTAACGACCTGGATAATGAAATGTCGTATTACTATGAGAACCTGCTGGAATTAGGGCAATTTGCTAACTTAAACTACATAAAGTCATTCCAAAATGCCATTAAACTATTAAAGAACTCCAATTCGGAAATTATCCACCCCGATGAATATATTTTACAGTTCCATAAAGACGGTTCAGATACCCTGGGCAGATTTTTAGTTTATTTTACTAAAGCATTTGTTTCTTATTTATTGGCTGACTACACCACTGCAAAAGAGAATACAGAAAAAGCATTACCCTTTATTGATGGGGCATTAGGTATTATTTACACTCCTCTGTTTTATATGTTAGATTCGCTAATTTTAATAGCGGTAATGCAGGAAGCAAATACTAAGGATAAAAAACTCATTCAGAAAATTAAAAAGAATCAGCAAAAAATAAAAAAACTTACTTTATCGGCTCCTGTAAATTATGAGAACAAATATTTAATGGTAGAAGCCGGGCTACAGGCCGTATTAGGGAATACAGAAAAGTCAGCAAGCCTTTTTAAATCGGCTGCTGAGCTTTCGGCAAAAAATCATTTTATTTTCGAAGAGGGGATTGCCAATTTATTATTAGGGAAGCTCTTAATAAAAGAACAATCGGATGAAGCAAACAAATATATTTTAAATGCTTATAACCATTTTGTTAAATGGGGAGCCAATGCTGTTGCCGATAAAATTGAACTAAAATATAGAGAAATCCTTTTATCAAACGCGGTTGCAGGAAACGATGGGCAGAATGAAAACGAGCTACCTACCCTTTTAAAGCCATTGTCTTCTGAAAATATCGATTTAAAAACCATAATGGATGCTTCTGTAGCTATTTCAGAAGAAATACACCTGGATTCCCTCCTTAAGAAATTGTTAAGCATAACCCTCAAGAATTTAGGGGCATCGAAAGCTATTTTATTATTAAATGAAAAACAATCGTTAAAAATTAAAGCTATTAAAACGAAAGCTTTGCTGGAACCTATATTGGTAGACTCTATGCCATACGAAAACTCCAAGGATCTATCGCACGAAATTATAAATTATGTTTTCCGGACACATAAAACCGTAATATTAAATAATGCTTCGGAAGAAGGAGAATATACATATACAAGCTATATTAAAGAAAACAGCCCGAAATCAATACTTTGCCACCCAATTTTATATCAAAAAAAGTTTATTGGTATTATTTATTTCGAAAACCATTTGGCAACAAACGCTTTCTCATCTTCAAAACTGGAAATACTTAAACTTTTAAACGGGCAAATATCTGTATCTATAGAAAAAGCACTTTCGTATCTCGACCTGGAGCAAAAAGTAAGAGAACGGACTATAGAAATTGAGCAACAGAATGAAGAAATAATGGCTCAATCGGAACATATGAAAATGGTCAACCAAGACCTTGAAGAAAAAAATGCAAAAATAAATAACCAAAAACGAGAGATCTTAGAACAAGCTTTATTGCTCGAACAGAAAAATGCTGAATTGGAAAGGCTTTTAATTACAGCCCAAAAAACCGACAATGCTATTGTTATTACAGATGCAGATGGTGAAATCGAGTGGGTTAACGAAGGGTTTATCAGAAAATATGGTTTTACCCTCGATGAGTTTAAATCTTTAAAAGGAACTAGTCTCATTGATTCTAGTACTTATCATGACATAAAAGAGGTACTAGAAGAAATTCAAAACACAAAAAAATCGCATACTTATAATACCAGGGGAAACAATAAATCGGGAGAGATTCTTTGGATAAGGACAACCATTACACCTATTTTAAACGAACATAACGAAATTACAAACCTGGTTGCCATCGATTCGGATATAACCAAATTAATTGAAGCTGAAGAAGAAATACTTAAGCAAAAAGAAGAGATAGAAGCCCAAAGAGACCTTGCTACGGAACAAAATATTAAGATACAGCTTCAAAATAAAGAACTGGAAAAACACCGTACTCAACTTGAAAAATTGGTTGAAGAACGAACAGCTGAGTTAAAAATAGCCAAAGAAAAGGCAGAAGAAAGCGACCGGTTAAAATCGGCATTTTTAGCAAATATGAGCCATGAAATACGGACTCCTATGAATGCCATCATAGGGTTCTCAGAACTTTTAACCGATTCGGAAATGGACCAGGAACAGAAGAAAGAATTGGTTAAACACCTTAATGCTAATTGTAATACATTGTTACATTTAATTGATGATATTATCGATATTGCCCGGATAGAAGCTGGTGAATTGCGGATATTTAAACAGGATTGTTTTATAAACCAGGAACTTGTTGAGATTTACGAAACTTTTAACGAAACTGAAATTAAGGATAACCATAAGCTCGAGCTTATTTTAGATATAGAGAACTCCGACCCAAACTTATCTATAATTACTGACCCGTACCGTTTTAAACAAATATTTAACAACCTGATAAGCAATGCCATTAAATTTACCGAAAAAGGGCATATTAAATTTGGATACCATATAACTCCTAAAGGGCTTGAAAATTTTATCCGTTTTTATGTAGAAGACACAGGAATCGGGCTAAACGAAAAAGAACAAAGAGAAATTTTTGAACGTTTCAGGAAAGCCGCTTTTAACGATAAAAACAAACTATACAGAGGCGCTGGCTTAGGATTGGCTATTTCTAAAAACCTTGTTAATGAGCTTGGTGGTGATATTTGGGTTGAATCAGAGCCCGGAAAAGGTTCCGTCTTCTATTTTTCATTACCTTATTTAAGATCTGAAACACGAAAAGAATTAACTTCTGCCGAAGATTTTTCATATAACTGGGAAAATAAAAGAATTTTAATTGCCGAAGATGAAGATTATAATAGCAGGATGCTAAGCCTGGTGCTGCAAAAAACCAAAGTTAATATTATTTATGCACCTAATGGCAAAGAAGCAATTGAACAATGTAAGGTAAATAAAGATATTAACCTGGTACTGATGGATATTAAAATGCCTGTTTTAAATGGATTGGAAGCAACAAAGGAAATCCGAAGGTTTAATGAACATCTTCCTATAATTGCCTTTTCGGCTTATGCCATGCCAAGCGACCAACAACAAGCGCAACAAGCAGGTTGTACTGATTTTATTGCTAAGCCCATTAAAACCGATGCTTTATTAAAAAAACTAAATTACTATTTAAATAATTAGGCTCTAATAAACTTAAATAATGTAATTTTGTTAAGCATAAAGGGTAAAGCAAAAATTATATGGAAAAAAACAACAGGGATTATACAAATGGTGAAATTACGGTTCACTGGAGGCCCGACAAGTGCATCCACTCTACTATTTGTTATTCAAAATTACGCAGTGTTTTCGATCCTGCCAGACGCCCATGGGTTAATATGAAAGGTGCAGAAACCGAACAAATTATTGATATAGTAAACCAATGCCCTACCGATGCATTAACTTTTTCCTGGAACAATAAGAATAACGAGCTTAGTCAAAAACCCAATGAAATTGCAGATGATAAAAAACCTGGTACCAATATACAAATAATGCATAATGGCCCTGCAATAATTTCAGGAAATTTCCAGCTAACCGATATAAACGGCGTTAAATTAGCTAATGCCGACAGAATTGCATTATGCCGGTGTGGCAACTCAACCAATCAGCCATTTTGTGACGGAAGCCACAATACAATACAGTTTAAAGAGAAAAGATAATCCGTGGCCAATTCGTTTAAAAAACCAAAAAATAAACTGGTTAAAATACTTTTAGTAATAATAGGCTTAACTTCACTCGGATTAGGGATAATCGGTATATTTTTACCTTTGTTGCCTACAACTCCTTTTTTAATTTTATCGGCAGCACTTTTTTTTCGTAGCTCTGAACGTCTATATAACTGGCTTTTAAACCATAAAGTATTGGGAACTCATCTTAGAAACTACTTACTGCATAAAAGCATTTCATTGTATACTAAAATTTCTGCTCTATTACTATTATGGATTACTATTTTATCAAGTATTTTCTTTATTATTGAAAAAAACCTGGTTAAAATAATTCTGCTAGGAATTGCCCTGGCTGTTAGTATTCATATTTTATCATTTAAAACAACAAAAAAATGATTACCGTATTAGTTTTAATGACATTGGGAATTATTATTGGATGGTTCCTGCACCATAAAGAAAAATTTTTATCAGTTACCGGAAAATTAACAAATTGGGCAATTTATATTTTATTGTTTTTACTCGGAGTTTCCGTTGGCACCAATGATCAGATATTAAATAATTTTGATAAGATAGGTTTGCAAGCTATCCTTATAACACTACTTGCAGTTGCCGGAAGTGTTTTGGTTTCGTGGTTAACATATCATTATTTTTTTAAGCAAGATGAAAGGTAGTTTAATCATTTTATCGTTTTTT
>ERZ795048.3468-NODE-3468-length-11712-cov-4.006005_pt1 | contig 11712 bp, 10 predicted proteins | sample MGYA00375132_ERZ795048 | MGnify/ENA primary metagenome ERZ795048 (study PRJEB30177, sample SAMN05720225) | activated sludge metagenome | isolation source: Anaerobic digester | place: Hong Kong | collected 2014-12-17 ...
TTTATAACGGTGCAATATATGTCGCCACTTCGTTTAATGGTATTTTCGAACTGAAAAAAAACAGATTCGTATCCACAGGCAGGGGGCTTCCCGGTGAACAGTATTCGGATACACTTAAATTCACTGAACAGATCTCGTATATAAAAGCGGGAAAAAAAGGTCTGTATGCCGGATTCTGTTATGGCGGAGGATTATATTTTAAGGAAAATGGGCAAAGCCAGTTTAAATGCATATATCGCCCCGTAAAGCCTGACTTCAATTCAATAATATACGACATTGAGTCAACAGGCGATGAACTATTCTTTTCAGACTATCTTGCAGTAAATAAAATAAAAAGTAACAAGAAAAGCGAGAGTATCGCATCTTATGATAATGAAATCCGAAATATCAGCAAAAGGGGTGATGTAATTTCAGCAGTATTATATGATAATTCAGCAATGATCCCTCCCCTTGCAATTAAAACAGGAAATCCTGATGGAAAACCTGAATATGAAAAGGCCCGTTACATAAATGCACTTTACGTCAGTGTACCCGCTCTCAGGAAGAATATTGAAAAACTGATAAAAATTGCAACTGATACAGAGATCAACGGTTTTGTAATAGATATGAAGGATGATTTCGGAAATATTTACTTTTCTGCTTCCACCAGAACAGCAACGGAGATTAATGCGCAGAAAAAAATCCTCGATATTGCTTCAATTATAAAAAAACTGAAAGATCATAATATCTACACAATAGCGCGAATTGTAACATTTAAAGATAAAAAAATGTTTTATGCCTATAATGGTAAATATGCAATAAAAAATAAAAATACGGGAAAACCGTGGCAGGGAACTGAAGGTGAATTCTGGACAGATCCATATTCAGAATTCGTCCATGACTACAACATTTCACTTGCTATGGACCTTGAAAAATACGGGTTTGATGAAATCCAGTTTGATTACATAAGATTTCCTGCTGACGGTCCTATACAATTTTGCTATTATACACATAAAAAAGATGAAGATACATATAAATCAGAAATTTTGATTGATTTTTTAAAAAAAGCAAAAAAAAGTCTTAATATTCCCGTTTCCGTAGATATCTACGGATTCAATTCATGGTACCATTTTGGCAACTGGATTGGACAGGACATGGAAGAATTATCACACGTTGTGGATATTATATGCCCCATGGTCTATCCCTCCCATTTTGGAAATAGATTCTACCATGACATTGACAGGGAAGCACGGCCTTATCGGATTGTTCACGATGGCGCCATGAGGAGCATGCATATGATTAACAGGTCTGCAGGAATCCGCCCGTATCTGCAGGCCTTTAACCTGTTATCTCCAACCTGGGGCCCGGGGTATATCGCCTTACAGATAGAGGCTTCGAACAATAGCGGCTGCAGCGGCTATACGCTGTGGAACGCAAATGGTGATTATACTGTTCCTTACAGTGCGTTGAAGGACAAGAGGAGAAAATGAAGGGATTCAGTCTAAAAATCAACCTTGAAAATAAAATACCATTAGTTTATCTCAATGGCGATATTACATCTGAAGCTGAACATCTCTTAAATGATGCCTATGAAACAATAATGAAAAAATCGAAATCACCAACGATAATTTTCGATTTCAGTAATGCCTACTATATCAATTCCTCGGGAATATCCGCTTTCATCAAGCTTATTCATAAACATAATGACCTCAATGGGAATTTCATCTTTACCGGATTATCTGACCATCTGAAGAAAGTGATTGATATCGTAGGATTAACGGAGTATATTACAATTCTTGATCCTGCGAAATAATCCGGAGGTTTTATGTTCCGAAAAAATGTGGACTGCGTTCTATCTATAGACGCAGGTACGCAATCAATCCGTGCCAGCCTTATAGATTTCCATGGAAATATTCTTAAAATTGTCAAAACAGAGATCGAGCCCTATTATTCAGTTAATCCTGGCTGGGCTGAACAGGAACCGGAATATTTCTGGAAAAACCTTGCACTGACATGCAAAAAACTCATGTCCTCCCTGCCTGTACATAAGGAATTCATCCGTGGTATGACGTTGACCACACAGAGAAACACAATGATAAACCTGGACTCCAGTGGGAACCCCTTAAGGCCGGCCTTCATCTGGCTTGATAGAAGAAAGGCAAGGCCTGAAAAGTGGCCTCCGGCATACATGAAACTCCCCATGAAGCTCTTAAAATTATACGATATGGCCATTTACGGTATAATGGAATGCGAAGCAAACTGGATTTATCAGAACCAGAGGGAAATCTGGGACAAGACACATAAATTTCTTTTTCTGTCAGGATATTTCACATATAAGTTATGCGGAGAATATGTAGATTCAACAGGAAACCAGATAGGATACGTTCCATTTAATTTTAAAAAACAGCAATGGATAAATAAAAAGAATTTTCGCTGGAAAATCTTTCATGTTGAAAGGGAGCATCTTCCTGCGCTTGTCAGGCCTTCGGAGATTCTCGGCCATGTTACAAAACAGGCATCAAGGGAAACAGGGATTCCCACGGGTTTACCCATTTTTGCGGCAGCTTCTGACAAGGCTTGCGAGGTTCTGGGTTCTGGCTGCCTCACCCCACATATTGCATGTCTCAGTTTCGGAACTACGGCCACTATTGAGACGACAAACAGAAATTACGTGGAAATAATTCCATTCCTCCCATCATATCCCAGTGCTGTGCCAGGGTCATATAATACAGAGGTTATGATATACAGGGGCTACTGGATGGTAAGCTGGTTTAAAAATGAGTTCTGTCAGAATGAGATTTCAATTGCCAGAAAAAAAACAATTGCTCCTGAAATCCTTCTGGACCAGATGGCCGGGTCGATCCCGCCCGGATCAATGGGACTCATGCTGCAGCCCTTCTGGTCACCCGGGGTAAAGATTCCGGGACCGGAGGCAAAAGGCGCAATAATAGGTTTTGGAGATGTCCACACCAGGGCGCATGTCTACCGTGCTATTCTGGAGGGGCTGTCATACGCCCTTAAGGAGGGGGCCATAAGAACCGAAAAGCGCAATGGTATGAAAATCGAAAAAATAAGGGTTTCCGGCGGCGGTTCTCAAAGCCGGACTGCAATGCAGCTGACAGCCGACATCTTCAATATTGCTGCGGAAAAACCTCATACTTATGAAACCTCGGCGCTTGGTGCTGCTATTGATGCAGCTGTCGGTCTGAAAGCATTTTCCGATTTCAAGTCTGCGGTAAATTCCATGGTCAGAATTGGTGAAGTTTTTGAACCTATAAAGGAAAACACAAAAGTTTATGGTGAGCTTTTTGAAAATGTCTACATGAAAATGTACAGACAGATGAAGCCCCTTTATGAGAATATCAGATCTATTACCAATTATCCTCCTCTATCCGGGGAGATGCATAAATAAAAACAGCCGGTTAAAAACCGGCTGTAATAAATAATTGAATTCGGATATTAGCCTAATATTTTATTTATCATCTTGATAATTACATCAATGTCTTCTGATGAACCCTTATCAAGGAGCTTCTTGAAAGTAACCAGTTCCTTGCCATAGTTCCTTTCTTCTGCGAGGACAAATTTTTCTCCTACACCATAAAGAAGCCAGTCAAGGGATATTTTATGTCTGATGGAGACACTTCTGAGAAACTTGAATGACGGGTTCTGTGAACCGCATTCAACTTTAGCAACATAGCGTCTGTCAATTCCTGCTGATTCGCCGAATTCCCTTTGTGTTATTTTAAGGTCTTTTCTTACCTCTTTCAGACGAAGACGGATCCCTCTAAAAAATTCCGATTCCTTTTCGTCGTCAAGTACGCTTTCAGAAAGAAACTGATGGTCAGAGTATCTTTCCCTATACTTGCTTTGGTTTGCGATAGTTGTATTCATATTCCCTCTTTTTGTATTTATATTTTTTTGCAAAATAAATTCACATGGGTTTTTTTTCAACGAAAAAATAACCAAATAAAAGCCAAAAGAAATAAAATCACGCTAAAAAAGCTAAGTATATTTACAATAAAAGCGCCAATTTGTTACATATTTAGATAAAAAAATTAATAAAAGCTGTTTGTAACCGGTTACTACATACCTTTTTTTACTTTACAATGTAAAAGGCAGAATGTGCTTTATTTTTATATTATTGAACAAACGGGTATACAATGATCCATTTTGATGAAGCAAGAAAACTTATACTGGAAAATACAGGGATAATTTCGGGGACTGAAATATTACCGTTAAACAGCTGCTATAACAGAATACTGGCTTGTGATATAATCTCTGAGCGAAACATACCACCGGCAGATAATTCCGCAATGGACGGCTATGCAGTAATATCTGCAGATACAATAAATGCTACCAGTTCAGCTCCTGTAAAACTTAATATTATTGCAGAGGTACAGGCCGGGGGGGCTTTATATTCAGGTAAACTTACCCATGGAAATGCCGTAAGAATTATGACGGGCGCGCAAATACCTGCAGGTGCTGACGCAGTAATTCCTTTTGAAGACACGGAAGAAAAGGAAAGCATAGCCAGTCTCTTTACATCAGTTGAAAAAAATGAAAATATCCGTTTTGCAGGTGAGGATATAAAATCCGGGAATATAGTATTTTCAGCTGGCACACGCATAGACTCGGCTCAGATAGGCCAGATTGCATCAATGAACCTGACAGAGGTTCCTGTTTTTCGGAAACCACGAGTATCAATAATATCAACAGGTGATGAAATCGTTGAACCGGGTTCAGCTGATGCGGATGGAAAAATTATTAACAGCAATGCCTATGTTCTGTTTAATGAAGTACAAAAATATGGAGGAGACCCTGAATACCTTGGCATTGCAAAAGATAATTACGATGATGTAAAAGAAAAATTTGAAAAAGCAATGGGCAGTGATATTATAATATGCTCCGGAGGTGTATCCATGGGCAGATATGACTTCATCCCCGATGTGCTTAAAAGTTACGGTACTGAAATACTGATACATAAAATTGCAATGAAACCCGGAAAACCAGTAGTATTTGGTATTCTCAATAACAGCCTTTTTTTCGGGCTGCCTGGAAATCCGGTTTCAGTAATGATCTCATTTATTGAATTTGTAAGGCCTTCGCTTCTTAAACTCTGCGGTTCCAGGCAAATCCATAAACCGGAAATTAGCGCTGTTCTCAAGGAAACTATACACAAGAAACCGGAACGGCGGCATTTTGTCAGGGGAATTTATACTGTAAAAAACGGTACTGTCTTTGTAAAAACCACCGGGGAACAGGGTTCTGGAATACTGAGCTCCATGGCTGCGGCCAACTGCCTTATCATTCTTCCCGAAGGAATGGTGACAGCCGAAGCCGGAACTTCAGTAACGATACAGCTGATTCAGCATGGAGAGGTCAGTGTCTCAGGTTAAAGGGGTATTGCTCTATTCCGGGGGGCTTGACAGTCTCATCGCAGCCAGACTGCTTATGGACCAGGGTATCAGTTTAACAGGACTGCATTGCATCCTCCCCTATTATCCGCCTGATCAGAATGCGGATGACATGAAACAGACCAAACTGGCAAAGCAGATAGGCCTGGAGCTTGTACACTACAGATGCGGCAATGAATACATTGAAATGCTGAAAAAACCTGCACATGGTTACGGCAAGGAGATTAATCCATGTATTGACTGTAAGATATTTTTTCTTCGCAGGGCAGCTGAATTAATGGGGGATTTAAAAGCGGATTTTGTTGCAACCGGCGAGGTTGCGGGGCAGAGGCCCATGTCCCAGCTTAAACATACACTGATCCATATTGAAAAGGAATCGGGCCTGACGGGCAGGCTCATCAGGCCGCTTTCAGCGAAGATATTTAAACCGTCAGTTCCAGAACTTGAAGGCCTGGTGGACAGAGACAGGTTGCTGGACATTAACGGAAGGGGTAGAAAGCGGCAGATGGAACTTGCCGCTTTCTACGGGATAACTGATTATGAACTCCCTGCAGGGGGCTGTCTTTTTACAGATAAAAATATCGCAGCTCGAATCAGGGATGCTTTCAATAAAGAAAAGAACGTTTCTCAACTGGATCTTTTTCTTCTGAAAACAGGACGTCATTTAAGACTTACAGATGATCTTAAGATTATTGTTTCACGGAATAAAGCTGAGACAGAAGAACTGGAAAAGTATACCGGTTTTTCTGACTTTTTTTTCAAGCCGGAATTTTCCGGTCCTTCTGTTTATGCCAGAGGGCTAATGACCGGCCATGACCTTCAGGTTATTCTTGCAATTATTACTTTTTATGGAAAAGCCTCGAAAGAGGAAAACTTAATCACTGTTTATCAGAAAAATGTACAAATAAAAAAAATTCCTGCTTTAGAGACAATTTCGCAGGAGGAAATCGACAGGATGAGAATATAGCATGAAAAAGACACACCAACTAAAAGTCGTCTCATTCCTGGCTTCAGGCCGGGGCAGCAATTTTCAGGCAGTGGCAGATAAGATTAAAACAGGCTTCATACCCGCTAAACCCGGAATTCTTATCTGTGATAAACCTGATGCCCTTGCCTTTGAAAAGGCAAAGAAGCTGGGAATTGATTCTGAATTTGTCGATCCAGGAAGGTACGCCTCAAAAACTGACTACGAAAAGGAAATCATAAGGATCATGGATTCTGTAGAAACAGACTTTATAGTTGCGGCCGGATATATGAGGATACTTTCCCCTCATATTATCAGCGCATATAGAAACCGCATGATAAATATTCACCCTTCACTTTTGCCATCCTTTGCAGGAAAAGATGCACAGAGGCAGGCAATCGAATACGGCGTACGTATCACAGGATGTACAACTCACTTTATTGATGAAGGAATGGACACAGGGCCCGTAATTCTGCAGAGGAGCGTTAACATCGACAAAGATGATACAGTTGCTACCCTTTCGGAAAGGATACTGAAAGAGGAACACATAATTCTTCCCCTGACCGTAAAACTTCTTTGCGAGGGGAGAATTCAAGTCGAGGAAAGAAGGGTTATTATTAATAACCAATAATACCTTATATTTAATTGACGGGCGTCGCTTAAATTCTTTTATTGATCTGAAGAGCCATACAAAAAATTAAACTCAATAAAAGAGGTGCAATTGTGTTTTTTCAGGTATTTACAACCCTGTTGATCTACAGCATAATCCTAATGCTTCTCACCTACTATTTCAATCTCTTTGTATCAAAAACTGAATACACCAGGGAGGATTTCAGAAATATTTTACCTCAGTTAGGACAGATGTTTGAAAAGATATACAGAAATTATTCAATAACAGGAGTCCTTTTCGTTTATCTTATATCAGGAGTTTCCGGGATAGTTTTCCCATATTTATTCCAGAATTATTTAATGAATTCAGCGCTGGTCCCGGTGATTCTATATTTTACAGGTCCCAGGCTTGCAATATATTTTGAACAGACACGGGTCACTATTTCTGACAATATCAACGACCGATTTCAGATCATTTACCTTAGATATCATAATTATATTATTACAGGGTTTAATGCGGGGTTTGTTTCAGGAATTATTTATAACTGGATAAATCTGGGTGTGATATCTTTTTTATGGCTTGTAATCAATCTGGTAATAATTACTTTTCTTACGGTAATGATTTTAAGGAATGAAATCTTTCTGAATTTATAAAACTTTTATATTCAATATCTATATAATGAATATAAAAGCACATTAATATCATGAAATCTGTCAATTTTATGTTGACTTAATAAAAATTTGTTTTTATTGTTAATGAGATTATTAAACTCCTGATGAAATGTCAGGAGTTTACAATTTTTTAAAAATCTTTGGAGGTTCTTCGAATGAAGAAATTATCTGTAATGGCTCTTGTTTTAACAATGGGGTTGGCATTTGCTTTTACATCATGTGGCGCTGGTAAAATCGGCGGTCAGGTTGAGGGAGATTCTTTTGCAACTGAAAGATGGGTTGATGACAATACATTCCAGCTTGCTGCATCCGGTGTTGCAAACTCTAAACTTAAAGACAAAACTGCCAGAAGAGAAAGCGCAAAAAGGGCGGCTATTCTTAACGCTCAATACCAGGTTCTTGAAAAATTTAAAGGATCTAAAATTGAAGGTGCTGCCGGAATGTCTGACTTTGAAAACACTGGCATAGCCATTGCTCAGGAAGTTGAAGGTGTTGTAAAGGGCGGATCAGTAAAAAAAGCCACTTTTGATCCTGATACTGACGCATGCGAGATCATCTATGAAGTAAAAGCAAAAGGTCTTAAGAAAAAAGTTGCCGCTGCAGAATGGCAGTAAGATTTTAATAAGAGATTAATTAAAAAAAAGCTGTCTTTATAGACAGCTTTTTTTTAATTCTATGTTTACATAAAAAAAAGACATCTGCATGTCTTTTTTTTATTTTTACCCCGGCGGCGTCCTACTCTCCCACATAGCTACCCGTGCAGTACCATCGGCGATGAGAGGCTTAACTTCTGTGTTCGGAATGGGAACAGGTGTGGCCCTCTCTCTATAACCACCAGGAAAATTGTTTCCTTTTGATTTGATGACATTAAAAATTAAAAGGTTATCTGTCAATAAAATATTTTGTAAAAAATAATTTTATATTTCATCCTCAGTTATTATGGCAACATCAGAAACTGTATCGTTGTCATTTAAATCAAGAAGCTTGATTCCAACAGTAGACCGCCCCTGGGATGATATGTCTTTTGAAACAAGCCTGATTGTCATGCCGGAAACAGCTGTTATGATTATTTCATCATCGGGAAAAACAGATTTAACAGCAGAGGCAACTCCGTTCTTATCTGTTATCTTCAGATAAGCCATGCCTTTGCCTCCCCGGCCTTTATTTGTGAAATTATTGTAGGGTACCCTTTTGCCAAATCCCTTCTCGGTTATAACAAAAAGTGATGAATCCTTCTTAACAATATCCATTCCGATAATATGGTCTTCACCGTCGAGACGCATGCCTATTATTCCTGCAGCAGACCTGCCCATTGACCGCATTTTCTGAAGGTTTGTTCTGAGGAGAAGCCCGAATTTTGAAGCAATTACTATATCGCTCTCTTTTTCAACAACCTTGACATCAACAAGTTCGTCATCCTTTTTAAGGTTGATACAGATTATTCCACCCTTTTTGGCGTTCTGAAATTCCGAAATACCGGTCTTTTTCAGTATGCCGTACCTGGTTCCCATGCAGAGGAAATCCTCTGTTTCAAATGTTTTTATTCCGCATATGGCTGTGATATTCTCTCCTGAAGCAAGGTTTATTATTCCCTTGAGAGATTTGCCCCTGCTTGTCTTCGTGGAGACAGGTATCTCATATGTCTTGAGAGCAAAAATTTTACCTTTGTTGGAAAAAAGAAAAACTGTATCATGGGCAGAAGCAACAGTCATCATTTTTACAAAGTCCTCTTTTTTAGATGACATGCCGATGACACCCTTACCGCCCCTGCGCTGTTTTTTAAATGTATCTATGGGCATCCTGCGGATAAATCCGTCATTGGTTATGGAAACCACCATCTCCTCATCGGCAATGAGGTCTTCAATGTCGAAGTCGGTTGATGATTCCCCGCCTATAAGGATTTCAGTCCTGCGTTTATCAGCATATTTTTCTTTAATGACCAGTAATTCGGATTTTATAAGGTTATTGATTTTTGTTTCACTTTTAAGCAGGGCCTTTAACTCAGCTATGAGCTTAAGAAGCTCCTTCAGTTCATCTATAATTTTTTTTATTTCAAGGCTGGTGAGACGTTGAAGCCTCATATCAAGAATAGCCTTGGCCTGGATTTCGCTGAGTTTAAAACGCTTTATCAGTTTTGTCCCGGCCTCATCCGGGGTTTTGGATGATTTAATCAGTTCGATTACTTCATCAATGTTTTCAAGGGCTATTTTCAATCCTTCAAGAATATGGGCCCTTTCTTCTGCTTTTCTCAGGTCATACTGGGTTCTGCGTATTATTACTTCGCGCCTGTGCGTAATATAATGGCCAAGCATGGCCTTAAGGTCCAGTATCTTCGGTACACCATCCACCAGGGCAAGTAATATAATACCAAAAGAGGTCTGAAGTTGTGTGTGCTTCAGAAGCTGATTTATAATGACGCTGCTGTTGGCATCCTTTTTCAGTCCTATGTAGATTCTCATACCTTTACGGTCTGATTCATCGCGGAGTTCGGAGATACCCTCGACCATCTTCTCATTTACAAGCTCCGCAATTCTTGTAATGAGCGAGGCTTTATTTACCTGAAAGGGTATTTCCGAAATAATTATTTCTTCTCTACCCTTTTTATTCTCTTCAATAGAATACTTACCCCTGATTACTACGCTGCCTCTGCCTGTTGTGTAGGCCTTGATAATTCCATCATTTCCCATAATGGTTGCGCCTGTCGGGAAATCAGGCCCCTTAACATACTTCAGAAGCTGTTTAACAGTTATCTCAGGATTATCAATAATCTGTATTGCGGCATCTATTACCTCTCCCATATTATGTGGAGGAATCTTAGTAGCCATTCCCACAGCTATACCCTCAGAGCCGTTTACAAGAAGGTTGGGAAATGCAGCGGGAAGAACCCTGGGTTCTTTTCGTGTATCGTCAAAGTTTGGCGAAAAATCGACTGTCTCTTTATCAATGTCGCTGAGAAGCTCTTCGGCCAGTTTATTAAGCCTGGCTTCAGTGTATCTGTAGGCAGCAGGGGGGTCACCGTCAACGGAACCAAAGTTTCCCTGGCCGTCAATGACAGGAAATCGCATGGAGAAATCCTGGGCCATCCTCACCATGGTGTCATATACGGCAGAGTCTCCATGGGGGTGAAAGTTACCTATTACTTCACCGACAATTTTTGCGGACTTAACATAGGGCCTGTCGCTTCTCCAGGCCCTTTCATTCATGGCATGAAGAATTCTTCTGTGAACAGGCTTTAATCCGTCACGAACATCAGGAAGAGCGCGCCCCACGATTACGCTCATGGCATAATCGAGATATGCGGTCTTCATCTGGTCCTCTATTTCAACATTCCTGATATTATCAGGAAAGCCCTCTTTGATTTCCTTCTTTGTCACTGGATAAACTCCATTTTTGTTAAATTATTTTACAGATCAAGATTCTGCACATTATGTGCATTCTCTTCTATAAATTTCCTTCGTGGTTCAACAGCATCACCCATGAGGACGGAAAAAACAGATTCAGCCTCAATATCATCATCTATCCTGACCTGAAGCATTGTTCTTTTCTCAGGGTCCATTGTTGTTTCCCATAGCTGTTCTGGATTCATCTCGCCAAGACCTTTATAGCGTTGAATCGTAACCTTCTGTTCCTTATATTTTTTTAGTAGACTGTCTTTCTCTTCATCGCTGTACACGTAATTAAGATCCTTCCCTGACTTTATACTATAAAGGGGAGGTTGTGCAATATAAAGATATCCGTTGCGAATTATATCCTGCATGTAGCGGAAGAAAAAAGTAAGCAGAAGTGTCCTTATGTGTGCGCCGTCAACATCCGCGTCGGTCATAATTATAATTTTATGGTACCTGGCTTTGGTAATATCAAACTCCTCATCTCCTATACCGGTACCGATAGCAGTTATGAGGGTTTTGATCTCCTCGTTTGAAAGAATCTTATCGAGTCTGGATTTTTCAACATTGAGTATCTTTCCCTTTAATGGTAGTATTGCCTGGAAGTTTCTGTCCCGGCCCTGCTTTGCAGATCCTCCCGCTGAATCGCCCTCAACTATATAGAGTTCACATTTTGAAGCATCTCTTT
>ERZ795048.3469-NODE-3469-length-11699-cov-4.234885_pt1 | contig 11699 bp, 10 predicted proteins | sample MGYA00375132_ERZ795048 | MGnify/ENA primary metagenome ERZ795048 (study PRJEB30177, sample SAMN05720225) | activated sludge metagenome | isolation source: Anaerobic digester | place: Hong Kong | collected 2014-12-17 ...
GCTGTGGGTGTGGAAGCTCACCGCCGCGCCGATGTTCGGATGGCGGACGACGAAGTCGACCATCGCCCGCACCTCGGGCTCGCTCGTCGGGTAGGGGCCGGCGCCGGGCTGCTCGAACTCCTGCCGCCAGTACGACGGGAAGTTGCGGTTCAGGTCCAACCCCTCGCGGTCCTTGTTGACGTTGATCGTCAACCCGTCCCAGTTCGTCAGCAACCCCTCGGGCATCAAGCGGTAGTACTCGCCGCCGAACTCGCCCGGCGCGCGCGGCACCATCAGCCGCGGCTCGTCGGGGTGCTTCCTGTACGGGCCGTGCGGGTCGAGGACGCGCATCGACAGCACGCGACCGTCGCCGTCGACATCCTGCACCGTCAGGCCCTCGACCGCGTCCTCGTCCCAGGGGTATGGGCGGGTCGAGCTGCGGATATGGCGCGGCCGGTCGGCCAGCGCCAGCTCGGCACCGTCGGGGTTCAGGCGCGGGCACACATAGACCGCGCGCGTGTCCAGCAACTGCGTGATCTCGCGGTCTTCGCCGTGGCCGGCGACGAGCTGGTGCAGGAAATACAGGCACGCGGTGCCCGCGGTCAGCTCGGCGGCGTGGATGTTGCCGTCGACCCACAGCGCCGGCTTGTCGGTGTCGGCGCCGGTGGCGGTGTTCGTCACCACCAAGAGCCAGATGTCGCGTCCCTCGTGGCTGCTGCCGATGGATCGCAGCTCGACCAGCTGCGGCGCGGCGTCGGCGTAGTCCTGCAGCAGCCGTGTTAGCTCGCCATGGCGGTAGAACTCGTCGAAGCGGGGGACGGGGATCGCGGGCATGGCGGGACGGTCGGTAGCGGCGGGCTCGGCCTATTGTCGGCCGAAGGCCTTGCACGAGGGCGGCGAGCGGAGCTGCCCGACGCGGCGCCGCCCGGCTACTCGAACATCAGCTTGCCGATCCCGCGCCAGCTCAGCAGCCGGCCCGGGTTCTGCGTCTCCTCCAGCACCCCGCTCATGCGGCGCAGGATGCGCGGGCTGCGGTTGGCGCGCCAGATCACGAGGTCGGTGAGCCAGGGCCGGCGATTGACATGCTCGGCCTTCTGGTACAGCGCGAATCGCGGCTCGAGCTCGCGCAGCGCGGCCTCGTAGCGCGCGCGCACGGCGGCGTCGGCGTCGCCGCCGGCGATCGCGTCGGCCGCCATCATGCCGGTGGCCATCGCCTTGCCGATGCCCTCGCCGGTGAACGCGTAGGTGCTGCCGATCGCCTCGCCGGTGGCCAGCATGCCGGGGCGCGATCGCCGCGAGCCGGTCAGCGAGCAGCGCAGCGGCGCGCCCTCGAGCTTGCCGTCCCAGCTCCCGCCGTCGACCAGGGCGCGCGCGTCGGCGTGAAGCTCGCAGAAGGCGGCGAAGAGCTCGCGCAGGTTGTGCGTGCGCTCGGCGTAGGTGCCGGTGATGCCGGCGCCGATGTTGAACACGCCGCCGGGCAGCGGGAAGATCCAGCCGTAGCCGCCGGCGAGGCGACGGTGCCAGACGATCTGCAGCGTCGTGATGCGCTCGCGCATCGCATCGTGGCGCACGTAGCCGCGCAGCGCGACGCCGCTCGGGCCGCGGCGCTCGTTGAGCCCGGCGACGATCATCGCCTGCGGCGGCGCGCCGGTCGCGAGCACGACCCAGCGCGTGGCGATTTCGTGCGCGCTCTCGCCGGCGCGCAGCCGTGCCCCGACCACGCGGTCGCCGTCGACGAGCGGCGCCTCGAAGCGCGCCGGTGGCAGCAGCCGTGCGCCGGCCCCCTCGGCGGCACGCACCAGCACATGGTCGAGCACGCGTCGCTGCAGCACCGCGAGCCGCCCCGGCACGTCGATGCGCCCGCCGCGCGATCCGAAGCAGCTGACATGCTGCACCGGCTGCGCCAGCGCCATCACCTCGTCGAGCACCCCAAGCCGCGCCAGGGCCGCGTGCGCATCCGGGATCAGGCCGTCACCGCAGGTCTTGTCGCGCGGAAATGCATGCTGGTCGACGAGCACGACCTCGCGCCCGGCACGCGCGAGCATCTGCGCGCAGGCGCTGCCGGCGGGCCCGGCGCCGACCACCAGCACCTCGCAGCGGCTCGGCAGGGCTTGCATGGGTGGAAATTCTAGGAGGACCTCGGGCTCGGGGCTGGAGAGCCACCTTGAAGGGTGCGCAGCACGGCAGCAGGCTTGCGCGGCCGCCCGAAGGGCAGAGGGCCGCCTCTCGCTCACTTGACGGCAGTCAATCGGGACCGACCGCCGGTGGCGCATCATGCACCCCGACGACATTGCGGGAGGTTTCATGAGCACCTTGTTGACGAGCGGCCAGCGCGCGCTGCTGCAGGCCGAGCTCGAGCAGCGGCGCGACGCGCTGCGGCGCCAGCTCGACGAGCACCTGCGCGGGCGCAGCGAGGCCGAGCGCGCGCACGACATGCTGACGCAGGACGGCGACGACGCGCCGCAGCGGCTGCCCGAGCGCGAGATCGCCAACGCGCTGACCGCGCACGAGCGGCGCGAGCTCGACGCCGTGGTCGCGGCGCTGGACCGCCTGGGGCGAGGCGACTACGGCAGCTGCGTCGACTGTGGCGTGGACATCCCCTACGATCGGCTCAAGGTCGAGCCCTGGGCGCTGCGCTGCGTCGATTGCGAGTCGCGCCGCGAGCGGGCTGCCCGCTGACGCGCGCCGCGACGCGGGGCGCGCCCGCCTGCATCCGGCTGCATCCCCCCTCTTTCGGAGACTCCCATGACGACCTTCCATGCCGTGGTCCGCATCGACCACAAGACCGCCGAGATCCTGCAGTTCGACGCCGAGCACGTTCAGGCGCAGAGGATCAAGGCGCACTCGCACCACACCGCCTACCACGGCAGCACGGTGCGCACCGAGCACGAGTTCTTCGGCGAGGTGTGCGACGCGCTGGCGGGCATCCCCGAGATCCTGGTCACCGGCTCGCACCAGGCGATGGCCGATTTCCGCCACTACGTCGACAAGCACCGGCCTGCGCTGGCGCCGCACATCGTCGGCTGGGAGACGGTCGACCAGCCGACCCAGGCCCAGCTGGTCGCCCTGGCGCGCCAGTATTTCCTGAAGTTCGACCGCATGTCGGGCACGCCGACGCCGAGCTGACCGCCGCTGCCGCGCCGCGCGATGCCCACGATCTTCGAGCGCCTCGCCAGCGGCGAGCTGCCGTGCGCCAGGGTCTGCGAGGACGCGCTCGTGTTCGCCTTCATGGACGCCGGACAGGTCAACGACGGCCACGTCATCGTCGCCACGCGACGACCGGTGGCGACCCTGATGGACTGCAGCGACGACGAGGCGGCGGCGCTGATGCGCACCGCGCGCCGGGTCGCGATCGCGGTGCAGCAGGCCTTCGCGCCAGCCGGCATCACGGTGCTGCAGGCGAATCGACCGGCGGGCTGGCAGACGGTGCCCCACCTGCACCTGCACGTGCTGCCGCGCCACGATGGCGACGGTGTCGGCCTGGCCTGGCCGCGCAAGGAGCCTGGCCTGGAGCGGCTTCGGGAGCTCGCCGACCGCGTCGTACGGGCGATGGGCTGAGCGCCGCCCCGATCAGAACCGGTAGTACGCGCCGAAGCTGTAGGTCACCGGGCGGAAGTCGATCTTCGTCGTCAGCACGGTGGCGCCGACGGCGACGACCTCGCTCTGGACATCGAGCCGCGCGACGCTGCCGAACAGCCCCCAGCGCGGGTCGATCGCGTAGGCGACGCCGGCTTCCAGCACCCAGCCCGTCGAGTCCTTCATCTTCACATCGTCGGCCAGGGTCGAGCGGATGTCGACGAAGCGCGTGTAGTTGATGCCGGCGCCGAGGTACGGGCGCCAGCGCGCCGACGGGTCGGCGAGGTAGTACTTGGCGATCAGCGTCGGAGAGACGTTGCGCGCCGACAGCACGCCGTCGCCGAGGAAGGCGACGCTGCCGGTGGCGCGCGCCTCGATGCGCGGCGGGATGCCGAGCACGAGCTGGCCCGACAGGCGCGGCGTCAGCGCGCGCTCGTAGACCAGCAGCAGCGTCGTCGCGTCGCCGGTCTCGGCATCGGCCCCCGGCGGCACGCCGACCCCGGAGATGCCGTTGCTCTTCGAGTCGGTCGTGTAGCGCGTGACGCCGACCATCAGGCTGTTGTCCTGCGCGTGCACCGCTGGCGCGGCGGACGCGGCCAGGCCGGCCGCCAGGAGCGTGGGAACGAGGATTCGCATGGCTTGGCTCCCCAGTGGGCGGTCAGTCGATCCAGCCGAACGCGCGCAGCTCGTCGAGCACCTGCGCGGCGATCACCGCGTGGCCGCCGCGGGTCGGGTGCACGCCGTCGGCAAAGAGCCAGTTGTCGATGTCGGCACCCGCAGCCAGCGTGTTGTACGGCGCCCCGGGCGTGGCGTTGCAGAACAGCGACGAACCGTCGGTGACCGCACCACCGGTCAGCGCCTCGATCGCCGCGGCACTGCAAACCGGCGTGACGATGTCGACGAAGCCGAAGCCTGTCGGGTCGGCGAGCAGCTCGCGGTAGAAGGCGAACATGTCGAGCAGCTGCACCGGCTGGTCCCTGAGGGACTCGCGCAGCCAGAGGTTGAAGTTCTCCGACAGCGCGGTCAGCACCGGCCGCGCGCTGGCGGGCACCAACTGACCGAACGGGGTGGAAGCGATGTCCGGCAGGTTCATGACAGCGACGTAGCGCGCCCCCTTGTCGAGGATGTCGCTGCGGATATAGCCGCCGAGCTCGATCGCCGCCTGCTTCATCGCGCCGAGCGCCTGCAACTGCGCGTCGAGCAGCAGGGCGTTGGCCTGGTCGGGGGTCAGCGCGCCGGCGGCGGCCTGCGCCTGGATCTGCGCCGCGGTCGCGGCGAAGACGCCGAACTGGACCAGGGCGTCGTTGGCACCGGCCCAGACGACGACGAGGTCGTCGGCGTCGAAGCCGCCGAAGGCCGCCAGGTGGTTCGCGATCTGCGTCTTGACTGGCACCGTCAGCGCGCCGCCGGCCTTGCCGATCCCCTCCGGGTCCGTGACGCGCGCGCCTCCCTGCGCATAGGCGGTGCAGGTGGTCGCCAGCGCCGGGACCGACGCCGCGGGGCATTTGACCGAGCTGCCGGCGAATCCGATCTCGGCCTGCGTGACGACGAGGCCGAGCGCGCCGGCGACGCGGTCGATCCACAGCGGCGCATCGTCGCCCGGGCTGACCGGGTCGGTCGTCGCATTGGTCGTGAACTTGCCGCCGAAGAACGGCGGCGTGCCGTTGCCGGCCAGCGAGGTCGCCGGCTTGTAGGTGCCGATGTCGCTGAGGCTGTCGCCGAACGAGACAACGGCGCTGAACGCACCCTTGGTCGTCGGCGCGCCGGCGGGACCGTCGCTGCCGGGGACGTACGGGTCGCCGCCCCCACAGGCCACGAGGCCCGCGACCGCGACGGCGGTGATCAGCCAGGAACGCAAGCTCTTCATGAACACCTCGGTGGTCGCGGGATGGGTGCGGGCCTGGGCCAGCCCCCGATGCGGCAGGCGCGAGCGCCCTCGTGGCGCGCGCGGCCGCGATCGGCATCGCGGCCGGGCATCATAGGCGGCGCGAATGCGGCACGAAAATGCGGGTGAGCCCGCGGTGTGCGGCAGGCGGCCGAGGCCGTTCGCCGGCGCTCGCCGCAGAGAAACGGAAGATGCCGGGCCGCCGCAAGTTCTCTCGTCCGCTGCGGGGAGCGGGGCGGGCGCAGCCTGGCCCTGGGCACGCTCAGAAAGTCAGCCCGCGCTGCACCAGCGGCCCGGACATCGGCTCCAGCAGCGCGAGCAGCGGGCGCAGCTCGGCGTAGCGGTGCGCCACCCGCGTCGCGTAGCCGAAGAAGCGCGGCAGGTCGCGCGCGTACTGAGGCTTGGCGTCGCGCAGCTCGAGCCGGCAGAAGATGCCGAGCACCTTCAGGTGGCGCTGCAGCCCCATCCACTCGAGCGCGCGCCAGAAGCCGCCGAAGTCGGACCCGAAAGCCTCGCCCAGCGGCACGCCGGCGTCGCGCGCCGCCTGCCATGCGCGAACCGCCCAGTCGAGCTCGCGCTCCTCGTCCCAGGAGACGAAGGCGTCGCGCAGCAGCGACGCCAGGTCGTAGGTGACGGGGCCGCGAACCGCATCCTGGAAGTCGAGGATGCCGGGGTTCGGATCGGCGACCATCAGGTTGCGCGGCATCCAGTCGCGGTGCACCGCGACCGTCGGCTGCGCGAGCGCGGCGTCGATCAGCAGCCGGCAGGTCCTGTCCCAGATCGCGCGCTCGCGATCGCCCCAGCTGATGTGGTGCTTGCCGCGCACGCACCACTCGGGGAACAGCGCCAGCTCGCGCGCCAGCAGCGCCTCGTCGTATGGCGGCAGGGTGTCGGCGGGGACGCGAAGCTGCCACTGCACGAGGGCCGCGGTCGCATCGCGCATCAGGCGGTCGGCCTCGGCGGGGTCGGCCTCGCGCAGCGCATCCAGGTAGAGCCGCCGGCCCAGGTCGTCGAGCAGCAGGAAGCCCTGTGCCGGATCGGCCTCGAGCACGCGCGGCGCGTGCAGTCCGGCGGCGCCGATCAGCGCGGCGACGTGGACGAAGGGGCGGACGTCCTCATGCGGCGGCGGCGCGTCCATGACGATGAAGCTCGCCGCGTCGCCCTGGATGCGCAGGTAGCGGCGGAAGCTCGCATCGGCCGACGCCGGCGCGAGCGTTTGCGGCTGCAGGCCGTGGCGCGGGCCGACCTCGGCGAGCCAGCGGCCGAAGGCGGCGCGGCGCGCAGGGTCGGGCCAGCTGACGGCGTCTTGCGTCCCGGCCGTGTCGGGGGAGGCGGAAGTCGACATGGATAATCGATTGTAGGAATGCCGATGCGCTGCGCCCCCGCCCGCCCCTGGCTGCTGCTGCTGCTGTGTATCCAGGCGGCGGCGCCGCTGCGGGCGGCCGACGATGCGCCGCGGCTGCCGGTGACGCTGCAGGCCGACCGACTGTCGAGCACGCCCGACGGCCGCAGTCGCGCCGAGGGCGAGGTCGAGCTGCGCCAGGGCGGTCTTCGCATCCGCGCCGACCGCCTCGACTACCGGGCCGACACCGCTCGCGCGACCGCGAGCGGCCGCGTCGTCGTCGAGCGCGAGGGGCTGGTCCTGCGCGGCACCGAGATCGACCTCGGGGTGCGCGACTTCAGCGGCTGGTGCCTCGCGACGGAGTTCGACTTCCTCGACCGCGGCACGCGCGGCAGCGCCTCGCGCATCGACCTGGCCAGCCGCACGCGGCTGCGCGCCGAGGACTTCGCCTACACGAGCTGCGCGCGTCCGGCGTCGCCGGACGAGCGGCCGGACTGGGAGCTGCGTGCGCGATCGATGGCGATCGATTTCGACGCCAACGAGGGTGTGGCCGAGGCGGCGCGGCTGCAGTTCCAGGGCGTGACGCTGCTGGCGCTGCCGAGCCTGAGCTTTCCCGTCACCGACGCGCGCAAGTCGGGCTGGCTGCCGCCGACCCTCGATCTGGACAGCCGCAGCGGCTTCGAGGTCTCGGTCCCGTACTACTGGAACCTGGCGCCAAACCGCGACCTGACGCTTGCGCCGCGCCTGAGCACGCGTCGCGGCCTGGGGCTGGAGGCCGAATTCCGCTACCTGGAGCCGCGCTGGCGCGGCGAGGTCCGGCTCGACGGCCTGCCCGACGACCGCGCCGCGCGTCGCTCGCGCTATGCGCTGGAGTGGGAGCACCGGCAGCGCGCCGGGCGTCGGACCACGCTGGAGGTGGATCTGGCGCGCGTCTCCGACGACGACTGGTGGAAGGACTTCCCGCGCGCCACCCCCGGTCCCTGGCCGCGTCTGCTCGCATCGCGTGCACGTGTCGAGCGGCCATGGCAGTGGCGCAGCTGGCAGGGACAGGCCTGGGCGCAGTTGCAGGACTGGCAGGTGCTGCAGGACCCGGGCGCGCCGGTCGTCGCCCCGTACGCGCGGCGGCCGCAGCTCGGTGTGCTGGCCGAGGCCGCGCAGGGGCCACTGCAATGGCGGCTGACGAGCGAGCTCAACCGCTTCGAACGGCCCGGCGGCGACGTCGACGCCGACCGCCCCCAGGGTTGGCGCTGGCACGCGGTGGCCGACCTCGCGTGGCCGCTGCGGCGACCCGGCGGCTGGCTGGTGCCGCGGCTGGCGCTGAACGGGGCCTGGTACCGCACCGACGACCCGATGGCCGACGGGCGCACGACGGCGTCGCGCTGGATCCCCAGCGCCTCGGTCGACGCCGGGCTGGTCTTCGAACGCGACGCGACGTTCTTCGGCCGCGCGTTGCGGCAGACGCTCGAGCCGCGCGCGTTGTACGTCCGCACCGCCTACCGGCGCCAGGACAGGCTGCCCAACTTCGACGCCTGGGCGCGCGACTTCGACTTCGACTCGGTCTGGGCGCGCAACGCCTTCGCGGGCGTCGACCGCGTCTCCGATGCCGACCAGCTCACGCTCGGGGTGACGAGCCGGCTGCTGGACCCCGCCCGCGGCGCCGAACTGCTGCGGCTGGGCGTGGTGCAGCGGGTGCTGCTGCGCGACCAGCGCGTCGCGCCGCAGCCCGACGGCAGCGCCGATGGACCACCGCTGGAGCGCAGCGTCTCGGACCTGCTGCTGCTGGGGTCGACGACGCTGCTACCACGCCTGGGTCTGGACGCGTCGATGCAGTACAGCCCCGACCTCGGGCGGCTGACCCGATCGGTGCTCGGCGCCAACTGGTCGCCGGGGCCGTTTCGGACCATCGACGTGCGCTACCGGCTCGCGCGCGGGACCAGCGAGCAGGTCGAGGTCGGCTGGCAGTGGCCGCTGGGGGCGGCCGCGATGGCCGCGGCGCGGGCGATCGCCGAGCAGGAAGCCGCGGCCACCGGTGCGCCGGCTGCCGACGGGGCCAGGGCCGCGTCGCCCGCGGCCGCACAGGCGGAGTGCCGCGGCCGCTGGTACGGCGTCGGCCGCATCGCCTACAGCATGCGCGACAGCCGCATCACCGATTCGCTGCTCGGCGTCGAGTTCGACGCCGGATGCTGGATCGCGCGCATCGTCTCCGAGCGCGTCTCGACCGGGCGCAGCGAGGCGACGACGCGGCTGATGCTTCAGCTCGAGCTCGTCGGGCTGTCGCGGCTCGGGACGAACCCGCTGCGGGTCTTGAAGGACAATATCCCCGGTTACCGCCTGCTGCGCGACGAGCATGGCGAGGAGCCCCTTGCATGGCCTTCGAACCTCCCCTGACCCCAGCCGCCCGACGGACCTGACCCGGCCGCCAGGCATGGGCCGTGCTGCGCGCGGCCACCCTGGCGACGGCGTTGCTGGCCGGCGTGCTGTCGGCGACCGCGCAGGTGCGCGCGCCGGCGCCGGTGCAGGACGCGCCGGGCGACCACATCGTCGCGATCGTCAACCAGGAGCTGGTGACCGCGGTCGAGGTGCAGGCGCGCATCGAGGCGCTGCGGCAGGCGGCCGCGCGCGCCGGCCAGCCGCCACAGCCGACGTCGGCCTGGCGCCGCCAGGCGCTGGACCAGCTGATCGACGAGCGTGTCGTCGTCACGCATGCTCGCGAGGTCGGTGGCGGGGTCGACGACGCCGAGCTCGACCGCGCGGTCGCCAGCGTCGCGGCGCAGAACCAGCTCACGCCGGACCAGCTGCGCCAGGCGCTGCAGGCGCAGGGGATGGACATGCGGCGCTTCCGCGCCAGCCTGCGCGACCAGATCCTGGTCGAGCGCACGCGCGAGCGCGAGGTGGTCGGCCGGATCGTCGTCGGCGAGGACGAGATCGACCGCGAGCTGGCGGCGCGCGCGCAGGCCGCCGGCACCGCCGTGGAGATCAACCTGGCGCAGATCCTGGTCGCGGTGCCCGAGGGTGCCGACGCGGCCGGCGTCGCCGAGCGCCGCGCGCGTGCCGAGGCGGCGCTGGCGCGCGTGCGCGCCGGCGAGCCCTTCGAGGCCGTCGCGCGCGAGTTGTCCGACGACGCTGGCCGCGAGCGTGGCGGCGAGATCGGGTTGCGTCCCTTGTCCCGGCTGCCCGACCTGTTCGTCGAGGCCGCCTCCACGCTGCAGCCCGGACAGGTGCACCCGCAGCTGCTGCGCAGTGGCGCCGGCTTTCACCTGCTCAAGCTGCTCGACCGGCGTGAAGCGGCCGACCCGGCGCTGGTGCAGACGCGCGCGCGCCATATCCTGCTGCGCGTGTCGCCGCGGGCCAGTGCCGAGCAGGCGGCGGCGCGCCTGGCCGAGATCAAGCGCGAGATCGAGTCCGGCGCACGCCGCTTCGAGGACGCTGCGCGTGCCTTCTCCGAGGACGGGTCGGCCGCGCAGGGCGGCGACCTGGGATGGTTCTCGCCCGGCATGATGGTGCCCGAGTTCGAGCAGCCGGCCAGCCGGCTGCCGCTGGGGGCGATCTCCGATCCGGTGCGCAGCCGATTCGGCGTCCACCTGATCCAGGTGCTCGAGCGCCGCGCGCTCGAGCTGACGGCCGAGCAGCGGCGCGAGCAGGTTCGCAGCATGCTGCGCGAGCGCCGGTTCGAGCAGGCCTACGAGGACTGGGTGGTCGAGCTGCGCGCGCTCGCCTACATCGAGCTGCGCGAGCCGGATCCGTCGTGAGAGCCCCGGTGCGGCCGCGGCAGGGCACGCGCTGCCGGGCCGACGGCCATGCGCCGGCGCGGCGGGTGCGGGTTTGAACGCAGCCGACGCACGCCGCGGCACCGGCCACGTCGCGCGCAAGCGCTTCGGCCAGCACTTCCTCGCCGACGCCGCCGTCGTCGAGGCCATCGCCCGGGCGATCGACCCGCGCCCCGGCCAGGCGCTGGTCGAGATCGGGCCGGGGCTGGGGGCCTTGACGCGCGCGCTGCTGCCGCGCTGCGGGGCGATGACGGCGATCGAGCTCGACCGCGACCTCGCCGCGCGGCTGCGGGGCTGGCCCGGGCTCGCGGTCGTCGAGGCCGATGCGCTGACGGTCGACTTCCGCGCACTGGCAGCCGCTGCCGGGCAGCCGCTGCGCGTGGTCGGCAACCTGCCGTACAACATCTCGACGCCGCTGCTGTTCCACCTTCTGGGGGCGGCGGACTGTGTGCGCGACCAGCACTTCATGCTGCAAAAGGAAGTCGTCGACCGCATCACGGCCGGGCCCGGCGGGCGCGACTACGGGCGGCTGACGGTCATGTTGCAGTGGCGGTATGCGGTCGAGCCGCTGTTCGACGTCCCGCCGCAGGCCTTCGACCCGCCGCCGCGGGTCGACTCGGCCATCCTGCGCATGACGCCGCGCGCCGATGCGGTTCCGGTCGATCCGGTGCGGCTGGCCGAGGTCGTACGCGCGGCTTTTTCGCAGCGGCGCAAGCGGCTGCGCCACACCCTCGGGCGCTGGCTGGACGCGCAGGGCGCGGCGGCCTTGGCCGAGACGCAGGGTTTCGACCTGCAGCGCCGCGCCGAGGAAGTCCCGGTGGCCGAGTACCTTGCGCTGGTGCAGGCGCTGCAGCCGCCGGCGTAGCCTGACGCCCTTGAAGGCTGTCCGGCATTGTGGGCGCCTCACCTATGCCCGGAAGCGGCTCGGTCCGGCAAGAGGGTCGGTCGCCAGGGCCCGGCGCACCGCATGGCGGTAGCAACCGGCCCTTTGCCGACGGTTGTCGAAGTCGGACTTTCGCTTCTTCTGGCGTTCGACAAGCCAGCGCGCCAAGGTCGGCGGGCACCCTCCCACTCCATGTCCCCCGCCGCCGGCTGGCGCCGCCGGCTCCTCCTCTACTTACGTGGGAGGGTGCCCGCCGACCTTGGCCTG
>ERZ795048.3471-NODE-3471-length-11694-cov-5.903170_pt1 | contig 11694 bp, 15 predicted proteins | sample MGYA00375132_ERZ795048 | MGnify/ENA primary metagenome ERZ795048 (study PRJEB30177, sample SAMN05720225) | activated sludge metagenome | isolation source: Anaerobic digester | place: Hong Kong | collected 2014-12-17 ...
GTTATTCCTTCCTATCCTTATTAAGGAATAAAGCTATAAGGAAAAGAGATAAACTAGAGAAGGAAAAAGATGAAGCTTATTCTAGAGCTTGGGTATCCATAAAAGAATCCAATAGAGCTTTATCAAATGATCTGGTTAGTCATAAGGCTAATATCAATCCTAAGTACCAGGGCTTACTTAAAAAATATGTTTTAGCAAACTCACAGGCTGAGAATCTTATTTCAATATGCCAGCTTTTGAGAACAGAGAAAGACTTTTACAAACATTATCAGCTAATATAAGAAAAGAATCATGAGCAATTCAAACTACATTGAAATGAATATCATTTCAAAAGAAGAGGCTTTACAGCTATCAGAGACATTAAAAAATGAAGGAGGTATACCCTCCAATGGTAGAGTACTACTGGCAGTACCCACAGAGAAGTTCAATAAGACCTCTAGTGGTATAATCTTATCCCCCCTATTATCAGAAAATAATGAGGGAGTAGCTAAAAAAGCCCGAGTAGTACAACTAGGTCCACTGCCCAAAGAAGCGGGACTTGATTACCCCACACTAGAAGTGGGTAGTATAATATCCTATGGCATATATGGAGGAAAGGAAGTATTCCCATTCTTACCCAACCATGACTATTCAGATAAGTACAAGTTCTATGTGCTAGCATTAACAGAGATAATTTATATTCAGTAATATTTAAAGATTATGAGCAAAGATTCAATCAGAGAAAGACTTCTAAAACAGAGAGAAGAACTAAAAAGGCGTAATTCTACGTCCTCATTTTATTTTATAAAAGAAGGTACTACAAGAATGAGAATTCGGCCTGGGGTAGATGATAAGTATGCCCTGGCCATGGAAGTAACTCAGTTTTACCTGGGGGCCAATGGAATAAACACTATATATTCACCCTCCACTTTAGGAGAACCATGCCCCTTTATGGAGAAATTCCAGGAGCTAAAGAATTCAAAAGATCCAGATGATAAGGAACTAGCTAAGAAGTTAATTCCACGGAAGAGATTCCTCATTGGAGCTTCAATATATAAAGAGGGTTCTAATAAGGAGATTGATCCAGATAGAAAAGAGGTGGGTGTAATAGTAAGCCAGAGCATTTACCAAGAAATCGTAGAATTATATTTGGATGAAGAAGACTATGGTGATATGACCGATCCAGATGAAGGATACGATATAAAGATTACTCGAGAGGGCAAGGGTAAAAATGATACTACCTACGCTTGCAGAGCTTGCTCTAAATCTAGAGCTCCAAAAGAGGCTACAGCACCCATTGATTTAGAAGAACTACTTAGGAAAGAATTAAAGAGCTATGAAGAACTGGAAGATATCCTAAACCAATTCCTCTCAGGTACTAGTGGGGATGAGGATGGTGAAGATTCCCCCAAGAAAAGAAATGATGGAGATATCTCCTCAGTATCATCAGATGATGAAGAGGAAAAACCCAAGAAGAAGATACTTAAAAAAAAGTAATTAAAGAGTCACTAGACCCCCAGTATTACAATGACTTACCCTTTTAATTCAATGAGGAGGACTACTTATCTAGTTCTCCTCTTTTCATCTAAAAACAACAACTAAGCATGGCACCAAAGAAGAAAATTAATAAGATCCCCAGCATAAGGGATCTTCAGAAGGCTTTCCCAACTACCTTTATGGCTTCATCATTAGATGAATCTAAGTTACCATGGCTTCCCTCAAGGTTTTTGGCTTTTAACTATGTCCTGGGCGGAGGAATACCCTATGGCAAGATATTAGAAATATTTGGGGAGGAGTCCTCAGGTAAATCTCTAATGTCCTATGATTTTGCATATTGTGCCCAATATCTAGGGGGCATTGTATTATGGGTGGATGCTGAGCAATCCTTCACCAATGATTGGGCCAAGGAGAATGGGCTAGACCTAGATAGAGTAATGCTACTAAAGGAGACCTCCATTGAAAGGATTTCTGATTGGATAGCCCAGGCTACCCTATACTGGAGATCCATACTAGTACACAATGAACCAATACTACTTGTATTGGACTCCATGGCAGCTCTGGATACTGAAGCTAATATTGACTCAGAAATGTCCTCAGCTTCCGCTGATATGGGTAATAGGGCTAAGGCTATTTATAAAATGTTCAGGATCAGGAATGAACAGTTATATCAGCTGGGCGTTACCCAGATATATATTAATCAATTGAGGAAAAACTTAAAAGCTGGTATGTTTGAAAACCCAGATACTACTCCTGGTGGAGCTGCTTTAAAGTTCTATGCTTCACAAAGGATAGGATTCTATGGGGGTAAATCAATAACCAAAAAGGTGGGATCCAAGGAGAGGAAACTTGGAAAGGTAACCTCCATTAGAACTATAAAGAACAAAGTAGCCCCTCCTAGAGAGACCATTAAGGGAGCACCCATATACAATAATCCCAAATACCACGAGATTGGCTTTGATAGGTACTACAACTTATTAGATGTATTCATAGATAATGATATATTGATAAAAGCCCCTTCAGGTTCCATAAAGAAAAAGGGGGAAGAAGAGATTCTTTGTAGAGGAGAGGAGAAATTCCAATCTCTTATGGAGAATAATCCAGAGCTAAGAAGAGAGTTATTAGCCCTAGCGGGTATAAATACTCTGGGTAAAACTAAAAAGAAACTAGCTAAGCTAGGGGAGAATCTATTCCCCATTGAAGGTGTAGTAATTGATGAGGACTCAAATTCAGAAGAAGATGAAAGATAAAATTTTAGTAATAGATGGAGAGCACATGATACATAGGGCTCTCCATAAGTTTGACAATATGAAGTCAGCCTCAGGTAAGCCCTCAGGGGCTGTATTTGGGTTCTTTAGGATCTTTAGATCTCTGGTATTCCAGCTAACTCCAGATAAAGTTATCATAACCTTTGACAATGGTAGAGCCCCTCTGAGGACTAGCTTATGCCCAAGTTATAAGGGCCATAGAATACATTTAGGCCATGATCTAGAGATATTCTTGGAACAAAAAACTTCAATATTGAGGGGACTAAAAGCTCTAAGGGTACCCTATATATATGACCAAGATAAGAAATTAGGGTATGAGGGGGATGATTTCATAGCCCGGGTAACCAAGGAACTAAGCCAGAACAATAAGATTATCATTGTTTCTGGGGATAAGGATTTTATACAGCTTATAGATAAAAATGTAATGGTATATCACCCTACTAAGTTGTATATCAATTCAGCTAACTCACTAGAGCAAATGGGTTATACGCCAAGTGAATGTGTGGATTATCTTTCTCTAATGGGGGATAAATCAGATGATATACCCGGATATAGGGGAATGGGGGAGAAAAAGATACGTAAGTTCCTAGATAGCTTTGGGTCCATAGATAATTTCCTAAGTGACCCTAATAATTCTTTCTCGGGTATAGAACGAGATAAGCTAGAAGAACTAAGGTGTACTAATAAGAAAATGATAGATTTAAACTGGTTCATAGAAGAGGGAAACCCCACTAGCTATGACCAGATTGAATCAGTAACCAAAAAGTTAAATAAGCCCATAAGAGAGGATATATTCCACCAGATATGTCAAGAATACTCAATGAGGTCCCTAATGGAACCTTCTTTTATAGAACCAATTAAAAAGTTAAAGAGATGAGAATAGCAATTTTAGGACCAAGTGGAGTGGGCAAAACCACCCTATGTAAGGCTTTAGCCTTGGATTCAAAAAACCAACTGGCTTATGTATCAGCTAGCAGTAGAGATTTACTTCCCCAAACATCTATCAAACAGATAGACCACCTGGATGATTCAGAATTTGATCTACAGTTAATCTCTAAGAGAACTCAATTATTTAATAATCTAATGGGACATAGAGGTTCATTCATAACTGATAGATCTCTATTGGACTCAGCGGCTTATTACATTCTAAAGTATTCTTCTACTAAACAATCATGCGATATAGATGAGATAGTTAGCCACTGCCTTAAAGAAACCATGAAGACATTTGATTATGTCATAAACATACCCTATTCTGTGGGAGGGAACTCCTCATGGAAATTTGAGGACAATGGCAGTAGGATAGTTAATACTTATTACCAAGAAACAGTATCTTTAGTACAGTCCAATCTGGCCTATAGACTATCTATTGAGGACTCTAGTTATTTTAACAGAATTAGGAATTGTGATATAAACCTCACTACTGAGTCTAGGATAGAATTTATAAAAACCATAATTTACCCCCATGAAGTTACTAGGGCTGGCCTTCTCTGATCTCCATATCAATGATTGGTCCAAATTCAATGATTACGGGAAAAGAACCCGTAATCATTTTTTGGTACTACAACACTTAGTGTATAAGGCTAAAGAAGCGCATTGTGATCTATTCTTTTGTGGAGATCTATTCCATAAGCCAGATTCCATAAGCCCTGAACTTCTAACATTGACCATGGAGGAGTTTAAATGCCTATCAGACTCAGGAGTAAACTTATATGGCATAATGGGAAACCATGATACTAATATGGTGTCTCAAATGAGTAAGGCTCCCTCTAGTCCCCCCAATTGGCTGAAGTCATTAAGCTATGCATTCCCCTGGGTACATGAAGTAAATCATGAGGCATTGATGATTACTTCTGAGATAGCTCTAGTGGGTATACCATATATAGACCATAACAAGGGGATTTCAGAGGCCCTACTTAGATTGTCTAAGATAGCTAAGGATAAGGGAGCTAAGAAAAAGATACTCCTACTCCATTCTGATTTCCCTGGAGCTGAGGATAATGATGGTAGAGAAGTTTCCAGTGTAGAAAACCTGGATAGGTCCATGTTATCAGGTTTTGATCTAGTATTAATGGGCCATATACATAAGCCTCAGAAGCTTAGCCAAAATATAGTAATGCTGGGCTGTACTCATCAGCTAAGGCGTACTGACAAAGATGCTAAATTAGGCTACTGGGAGATCTATGATGACCTATCAGTGAAGTTCATTGAACTAAATTTACCTACCCTGGGTAAATTCATTGATGTCAATACAAGGGAAGACATTAATACAGAAGATGGAAATTATTATACCGTGGTCCCTAATATTGATAAAAAGATAGGTCATCCCATGGGGGCATTTTCCATTAACAAGAAGTCTTCCAAGTCCTTTATAATAAGGAAATACTTAAGGTATACAAATGAGAGGACTAGAGACAATATAAAATTATTAAAAGGGCTGCTATGATAAGATTTGGAGAATTAGATATAGAGGGTTTTTGCTCTATAGACCATGTATCTATCAATTTAGACACGGGTCATTTAGTAATAATAAAAGGGGCTAATGGTACAGGGAAAAGTTCTATACTTTCTTCTATACCATGGGTGCTATATGGTACTCATCCTAAGGGCATAAGCTCAGTTAAGACTTGGGATTCTTTAGCCCCTAAGAACTACTTGGGTTGCAAAGTGGCAATCAACTTTGAAAAGGATGGAGTAATCCATAAGATTATAAGATGCCAGGGCTACCATGGTGATATAGAAGGGGTAAAGGGGGGGAACTCTCTATTTTATTTCAGAGATGGTTATCCCTATGATAAGAAAACCCTAAGAGATACCCAAGAACAAATAACTAAGGACCTGGGAGTATCCTATGAGGTATTCATGAACACTATATTCTTTGGTCAGGGTCTTAAAAGACTAGCACAAGACACTGGGGCTAATCAGAAATCCCTTTTTGACCAGATATTTGATTTATCTTTTATCAATGAAGCCCGGGTAAGAGCCCAGGATCTCCTAAATGAGAAGTACAAAGTCATATCCGATATTGGTAACAATATTACCTTGGCCAAGAATAAAATAAGTTCACTAGAAGAGACCAGGAATACCCTTAAGAATGTAAGGGAAAGGCAAAAAGAGGAAGAGCAATCCCGAAAGGATGAACATGAGAAAAGGATATCATCACTTCGAGAATCACTAGACAAATATAAGAGTAGGCTCAATGATCTAAGAAGCCTACCAGAGATTAAGAAGCAAATCGATTATTATGTAAGGGAAGATGAAAAGCCAAAGCCTCCACAGATCACCTCTGAGTTTCTTATAGAAAAGATCACAGAAGCAATAAACCTTATAGGTAATAAGCAGATCATAACTGGGCTAAAGATCTTAAACCAGCTAATAAAGTATCTATCAAATAAGGGCCCTGAATGCAATTATAGCTTTAAGATCAAGGAACTCAGAATGGAGCTATCTAGGCGTAAAGAGGTAGAAGAAGATCTAAAGGATAAAGAGGATTCTCTAGAGGAACTTATAGCCTCTGGTCCTGAGCCATCTAGAGTGTCTAAAGAAGCTAGTAAATCCATAAAAGAGATAAACCAAAGTCTGCTAGATACTCAGGAAGGTTTATCTCAATTAGAGGCTAAGTATAATAAACTTACCCTAGAGGCTAGCAAATTTAAATGGGCTATAGATAAGCCTCTAGGGCCTAATGGCATAAAATCTTTTATATTTGAGTCTCAGCTAAGTGATCTAAATGATATACTAAGGCAATATTCCAGTATTCTGGATATGCATATAGAATTTGGAGTAAAGCTAGAGAAGGCTAGGAAGGATTTCTATACAGTAATAGAAATGAATGGATGCATAGCACAGTACTCAGAATTATCAGGAGGACAAAAACAGTTAGTTAACATATCTATAGCTCTGGCTATGCAGCAAATTTTGGCTAGAGAGAAAGGTATTGATTTACTATTTCTTGATGAGGTATTTGAGTCTCTGTGCAAAGAGAATATTGAAGTAGTCTCTAGGCTAATTTCTCAAGTAAGTGATAATAAGTCTATATTCCTAATTACTCACTTGGATAATCTTGGGGCACTCAGGAATGCTGGAACTTGGTGCCTTAACTATAATAATGGACTAACAACATTACAAGATGGCAGATAGAATAAATTCAAAAGCAAAGGGCTCTAAGAATGAAAGGGACATTTGCAAATGGTGGGAAGAATGGACAGGATACGATTTCTCCAGGGTACCTTCTTCAGGTGGACTAAGGTGGCAGAGAACCCTAGATACCACTGGGGATATATTATGCTCCGACAAAAAGCATTGCTTGAAGTTTCCCTTTAGCATAGAATGTAAATCCTACAAGGAGATAAAATTTGAGCATGTCCTACTTGGGAACAAGTCATGTGATATACTTAAATTCTGGGAACAAGCTTCAGAGGATGCTAAAAGAGGAGAGAAACAACCTATACTCATGATGAGATACAATTCAATGCCCAAGAATGAGTATTTTTTCGTAGTATCTCGATGGATAGGTGAAATACTTTTATCAGCTTCAGACTCAGAATCAGATAGAAAATTACTAACACCATATATGACCCTTAGACTACCTGAAAGTAAGGGACTTATGATATTCATGGCCTCAAAGGTAGCTGACCATACCTCTTATGTTAAAGTATATGAGGGCTTAAAAGAGGGTCTGGCTTACCTAAGAAAGCAAGATCGTATCCTAGAAAAAGCAACCCATAAAAAGATAAAGGAGCTAAAGAAATGAAAAAAAGAAAACCCCATGTTTGGTGCATAGCACGTATTAACGAGTATTATCCTCAGATACCAGAGGACCTTATTAACATGGGGTTTTCTGAAGTTAAAACGTTTATACCCACCGTGAAGATACTAAATAAGAAAACCAAGGGGAAGAACGTATATAATGAAGTTCCCTATCTATTTCACTATGGCTTCTTTAGGATCCCTCTAGAGAAGGCTTATTCAAGGCCATATCTTAACTCCATAAGGAGAAAGGTCCCAGGCATAATCTCTTGGCTAAAGGGCCAAGAATCTATGCATAGGAAAAAGAAGAAAGCCAGAGTGGATAATCCTGATGACTTTGATGACTTTAGCATAGTAGCCATGGTCTCAACTAAAGAGGTAAGGAGAATCAGAAGAGCTGCTAAGAATAAGAACAAACAAGTTTTTGCTAATGATGAAATAGCTAATTTAAAGATAGGAGATTATGTAATACTCAGAGGTTATCCCTTTGAGGGTGTAGATGCTACAATATTAGACTTAGACCTGAGAAATAGGATGGTGAAGGTAGAAATGTACCCCCAAATGGGCCAAATGGTGATGAAGCTGCCTCTGGATAATGTAGTATTTTCTATTTATAATGATTTCAATGAGAATAAGCTATGGTCTTCAGCTAGTGAGATAGACCAAAATAAAATAAAGAGTCCCCGTGGTTATTTAGACATAGAAGATATATGAATGAGATACAGAATAAAGCCTGGAACCTACTAACAGAGAAGGAGAAACAGGCTCTTACTTTAGGATTAGGGTATGCTAAGTCCTCTTGGGAAGTAGGTGAAATGATGGGACTATCCCATTACAAGTTCTTAGAACTAAAAGAAAGAGCCGAGAGGTTCTTTAAGCTATTTGAGGGGTATTTTTCTAAGTACCCCTCTCTGGTAAGACCCAATTCTCTGGATGACCGGTTTAGAGATTTCATAGAGGGCATAATTGAAAAAAGAATGTCAAGGAAGGAAGTATCCCAATATATGGGGGATTCCTCACTCCTAGTAAAGCCAATATCCACAGCCATGATAATTAAATGGTATAAGGGATTAATATCCTCTAGTGATACCTGGGATAAGGACTTAGCCCTGCTAATCACTGAAGTTGATAGGTGGTCCAATAAAAGGTTCCTACCCAGGGATATCCAATTGCCCTCAGCTTATCTCAGAAGGATAAAATGGAAAGACCAGTCCTACATGAGATGGCTGATAAAATGGCCTATACAAAAAATAGAGGCCATAAAGAAAATATATACCAATAGGGCTAAAGAGGGATACTTCATTGCTATTTCAGATCCCTCAAATGATATGGGGTATTGTGTGTTACAAGTAAAGAAGAATAAGAGGACTATTTTAGAAATGACTTCATTAGGCTTATATATATTCCCCGAACTGGTACAGGCCGATGTTTTGGGGTATATGATATCTAAGTATTCTGAGAAGGCTAATTCTCCAAAGTCTGGTATGAGGTTCTGGAGAGATTATAGGGATAACTTGAAGATGGCCATGAACTACAATGAACTCCAGAACTTGTCCATACTACCTCGACCTGAGGATATAGAGTTTTCACATATAAAAAAGATTAGAGAAAAAAGAAAAGAAAAATAATTTTATACATATATATAGGTATAAATAGAAATAAATAATTTTTTTTCTTTTTTTTGTTTTAAATAAAAAATAATTTATATATTTGCAGTATGAAAAGAAAAGAACTAAAATTTAGACTATACATAAAGGGTAGCAAACACCGCTATGCCATCACCAAATCTGGAGATCTTCTCAAGAAGGTTAGAGGGAGATGGGAAATAGAGTATAACCAGTGGGTACATGATAGAAACGATAACTTAGAACCATTTGGTTATATCCAGATGAAAGGGGGAACAAAGATAGTTGGCTATACCGCTGAACTATTAAACAAAGCTTTTCATCTGGGCTTTTCAAAACCCACTTTGATAGACAGAGGTAACATTGCCAGGTTACACAATACCTGGTATTTAAAGAAATACTCCAAATGAAGAAAGAAAAAGTAAAGGTAAAGACCGTGGGCAAGATAAATACCCATGAGGGCACTTACCGAGACATTAAAAGAATGGCAGTAAGCTTGGGGATGCCTTTCCCCGATGTAGTAGAGGCAGATGTTCATGGCCTATTATCCTATATAGACCATACATCAAACAAGCCAGATCTAGCACTAATAGACCAATTTGATAATTGGGCAGATATTCAACTAGAAGAGGCTGGATACCCCAAAGCACAAGGTATTAGGCACCCTAATCTAAGGCTTGGATTTCTCAGGGAAGACGAAGAAGGCCAAGTAAAAGTAAAAAGGGTAAAAGGCCTTAAAAGAGAAAAGAAAAAGAGAGAACTAGATCAACATGGACTAGTAGCTTCAACAAAGAAGTCTTACACTTATTCTCTAAAGGATAAGGGATTATCTCCTGAAAGAATAATTAGGAGAGTAACACATAAGTTCCCTGATGCCTCAGAGAAGTCCATAAAAATATGGATGAGGCAATGGGAAACCAAGAAGAAGAATTCTTAGTCAATGAGAACTATTCTCCCCTGAACAAAGGTAATAGAACCAATTCTAGAAACCCCGGAGGATATAAAATATATGCTCAGGACATAAAGAGGGATCTATACTACATCTGGTTCTTTAACCCCTCAAAAGGATTTAAACCCAATGTGGTACCAGTACCTTATCCTTCAAGGGGCATAGCTAGATTTTTCTTAGAGAAGGTATTTCCAGGAGAGTATATGCATAACCTCTATATAATAAAGGGTTCCCAGGCTAGGCATCTAAGGTACACATTAGGTACTAGAGTCTATCAGGGGAAGAGAATCAATCTCCACTATTATCCTGCTGAATACAGGATTAACAAAAAGAGAAGGTATATATTCATAAGATCCTGGAAGAAGATCTTAGAAGGCTTGGATAACCCAAAGGATATCACAGAAGCCTACAAGATTCTATATCTTCAAACATACGAGGAACTATAAATAACTAACATAAGTTTAATCAATTTAATTTTTACGAAAATGGCAAAGAAAGCTAAAGAAGTGGTAGAAATGGTAGAAGTAAAGAAATCTGATTTGATTTCAATGTACAACCTGATCAGCTCTTACATAGAGACTGAAGAGGAAGAGGAAGAGGAAGCCCCAGAAGAGGAAGAAGATGATGAGGAAGAAGAAGCTCCAAAGACCAAGGGTAAAGGCAAAAAACAACCAGAACCTGAGGAAGATGATGATGAGGAAGAAGAAGAGGAGGAAGAAGAAGAAGAGGAAGCCTCAGAGGATGAGGAAGAAGTAACTGGAGAAGACCTTCTTAACATGGACTTTGAAGAACTGGAGGATTTTGTAGAGGACAATGAATTGGGCACTGACCCAGATGACTTTGAGGAGGATGATGTAGACTCATTACGTAAGGCCATTGCTAAGGAGATTGGAGTAACTCTTCCTAAGAAGGAAAAGGATAAAAAGAAGAAGAAGTAACTCTAGAGCTCAAGCTTAAAAAAGGTGGGGACTAATAATCCCCACCTACGGATTAGGATCACAATGATTTTTCAACATAACTAAATTTTTTATTATCATGGCAAAAGTTAAAGGAGCCGATAAGGCAGTAAAGGAAGTTTCTAAAGAGTCAGAAGTTTCTAAAGAGGAGAAAAGAGCAGCTAAATTAGCAGCACTAAAGGAGAGGAATAAAAAACCAGGTGTTTTCAAGGCTGAGTCTTTGGGAGAATTTGATGGAGTAAAATACCAGATCATCATCATCAATGGTAAGGGTACTTTGGTAATAGCTAAAACAGAAGAGGGAGGTTTAACATCTCAGTTCCTTACAGGAGTAAGCAAAAAAAGTAAAAAGGGCGTAGCAAACCTGGTAGCTAAAATGCCTGGAGGAAAGAGAAGAGCTCAGGAAGAGGATGAAGATGAGGATATAGCTGATGAGACCTCTGAAGACCAGGATTAATTAGAGCATTTGCATATATAACGATAATTAATTCTCTTTCATGGGGGTGGGCTGGGAAGTTCGCCCCTTTTTATTTAAAACCGGTCAGCCAGGGTATAGCTGAAACAAAGACATGACTCCAACAAAATCAATAATCGCTAAAGCCTCAAAACTGGCAGAATTAATATCAGACAAAACTGTTTGGAAATATTTCTATGAAAATTATGATAATGAACTG
>ERZ795048.3473-NODE-3473-length-11687-cov-8.518312_pt1 | contig 11687 bp, 9 predicted proteins | sample MGYA00375132_ERZ795048 | MGnify/ENA primary metagenome ERZ795048 (study PRJEB30177, sample SAMN05720225) | activated sludge metagenome | isolation source: Anaerobic digester | place: Hong Kong | collected 2014-12-17 ...
TATCAGCTTGCAACTGAGGGATATGATATTGCGATATTGGATGTGTTTGCACAGGAAGATGTAAAAGATAATGTAGACCGAATTATTAAAACAGGAGCTGATGTTCTTTATTTTCAGGGAGATCTTTCCAAAGATGAAAGCAGAAAACAATTTGTTGAATCTGTAGTAAATCATTTCGGTAGAATTGATGTGTTGGTAAATAATGCAGGAGTAGGTCCTAAGGTAAGGCTCGATATTCTTGAAACAACAGAGGAGAGCTTTGATTTTGTATTGGGAATAAATCTCAAAGGAACATTCTTTTTAACTCAGACTGTCGCTAATGAAATGATTAAACTTAAAGATAAATTTGAAGATTGCAATCCGAAAATTGTAAACATAAGCTCAATGTCCGCATATACAAGTTCTACCTCAAGAGGAGAATATTGCATATCGAAAGCAGGTGTCAGTATGGTAACCAAGCTCTTTGCAGACCGGTTAGCAGAACATGAGATTAATGTATATGAAATAAGGCCAGGGATAATATATACTCCAATGACTGAAGTTGTCAGAGCAAAATATGACAAATTGATTGCAGAGGGCATCTGCCCTATAAAAAGATGGGGATATCCAGAAGACATAGCTAATGTAGTATCTGCATTCGTATCAGGTAAATTTGCATATTCTACAGGAGAAGTAATAAATGTTGATGGTGGATTTCACATCCAAAGACTATAATCGGAGGTTAGCATGAATAGAAGCACTATTAAAATTAATAATAAAGAATATGATTTCATTACTGTAAATACGGTAATTGTAGGAACTGGAGCTGCTGGTTTTAATGCTGCAGACAGTTTATATGATCTGGGACAGGAGGATATATGTATTGTAACTGAAGGAAGAAATATGGGTACTTCAAGAAATACCGGATCAGACAAACAGACTTACTACAAGCTTACCTTAGCTGGAGATGGCGATGATTCAGTTCACGAGATGGCGAAAACACTTTTTGCAGGAGGAAGTATGCATGGAGATATTGCACTGACTGAAGCCGCTTTATCAGCAAAAGGGTTTTATAAACTTGCTTCTATAGGAGTTCCATTTCCTCATAATAAATACGGCGAATATGTTGGATATAAGACAGATCATGATCCAAGACAGAGAGCAACATCAGCAGGCCCATTAACATCAAAATTTATGACCGAAAAACTTGAAAAACAAATCGAAAGTAAAGGCATAATGATTTTTGATGGCTATTATGTAATTAAAATTCTGCAAAAAGATGGTTCAGCATGTGGATTAATTACAATTAACAATTCTAAAACAGATCAGGATAATTTCGGAATTACAATTTTTAATTGTACAAATATTGTTTATGCTACTGGCGGTCCTGCAGGTATATATGATACAAGTGTTTATCCTATAAGCCATACAGGTTCAACAGGCATTGCATTTGAAGCAGGTGCTAAAGGCATCAATTTAACTGAATCTCAATATGGTATTGCTTCAATAAAATTCAGATGGAATCTGTCAGGAACGTATCAGCAGGTAATTCCAAGATATATTTCTACAGATCAAGAGGGAAATGATGAAAAAGAATTTCTTGATGAGTACTTTATAGACAAAGGAAAATTATTTGACTGTATATTTCTTAAGGGGTATCAGTGGCCGTTTGACCCAAGAAAGATTGAAAATATAGGTTCATCCATTATCGATATTTTAGTGTTTAATGAAACTGCAATAAAGGGAAGAAGAGTATTCATGGATTTTAGAAGAAATCCGAAACATTTCAGTTTTGATTTGCTTAATGAGGAATCATATACATATCTTAAGAATTCCAATGCTTTTCAAAGCACCCCGATTGAAAGACTTGAACACATGAACAAGCCGGCTATTGAACTTTATCAGAACAATGGTATTGATTTGTATACAGAAAATCTTGAGATTGCTGTATGCGCTCAACATAACAATGGTGGACTAATGGGTAATATCTGGTATGAGAGCAACATAAAGCATTTATTCCCAGTTGGTGAAGTTAATGGTACTTTTGGAGTTTACAGACCAGGAGGCAGTGCTTTGAATTCTACTCAGGTATCATCCTTCAGAGCTGCTCAGTATATTTCTCAGAACTATACTGATAACCCGTCATCATCTGAGGAATTCATAATCAATTGGAAAGATGAAATTAATGGTTGCTATGAATTGACAGAAAAGCTTATAGATAAAAAGTCAAATTCTAATATACTAGACTTAAGAAAACGCTATCAGAAGCTAATGACAAAATCAGGTGCTCATATACGCTCACTAAAGGAAGTTTCAGAAGCTGTAAATACAAGTTTGCAGGAGTTAAAATCTTTTGAAAGTGTAACAAAAATCAATAATACCTCTCAAATTTCAGATGCATTTAGGAATAGAGATATTCTTATAACACAATATGTATATCTTTGTGCAATTAAGGAATTTATTGAAAAAGGCGGAAGATCAAGAGGGTCATATTTAGTTAGAGATGACAAAGGATCTCTGCCAATGGAAGATCTACCTGAAATTTTTAGATTTACCTTAGATGATCAGCAATTAATGAAAAAGGCATGTTCTGTATCATTTAACAAAGAAGACTTATCTGTAAAATATGAATGGAGTGAAGTAAGACCAATTCCAACTGAAGACAACTGGTTTGAGAACGTCTGGTCTGAATACAGAAAAAAGAACATTATAAAATAGATTTATTTAATTAATGATATATAAGTCTTACCATCGTGTAAAAGGTCATAAGTAATATGTGGCCTTTTTACAATTTGTGCGGGTTTATATGAATTTTCTAAGTCATTGATGAATTCTTTTAGTTGTTTATACTGATGATAAGAAAAACTTAGGTCATCATAATCGAAATATGAATATACCTGATTCCACATACGCCATATGACATTGAGTCCGTAATTATAATACGTTATAGAATCAGGTATAGAAGTACCTGAAGGAGGTTGAATTTCTGTGATGCATACTATTTGCTTTTTATATTCTTTTGCAATATTAACCTCATTAGCAATATTTTTAATTTCCTTATTTCTTGCATAATTCATAACAGCAACTTTATCACAAGCTTCGCTAATCAACCTTTCAAGGATATCATAATAATTATTATCAAACCAGTATGGTATGCAAATTATAACACTTATGTCAAACTGTTTTGCATACTCATATGTATCAACCATATTCGATAGAAATTTTTCCATAACTCTATCTGAATCTTCTTTCCATTCAGAAAGAAGATAAGGCTCTACATCAAAAACAATTCCTGAAAACTGTGAATTCGGATCAACCTTTTTATTATACTCATAAATAAGATCTATTTTTGCACGCATAGATCTGTTTCTTCTTTCAGTTGCCCAAGAAGGATCACCTGATAAATAAAATGTATCAATATTATTTATCTTCATATTTTTAATAAAATCAGAAGCACTAGCATTTACTATAGAATTTTCTGAAAAAGACTGATAAATTTGATTTATTCTATTCATTTTTAATAATTCTGCTACAGATTCAAATTCTGATGGATCCAATTGCGAAGAACTCCATGAGAAAATAGAAATATCATAAAAGAACTGTTGTGGTTTCACAGCGTGAAGTGAAGATAGTAATAACGCAATGGTTATGTATATTGCAAAGATTGTTCTCATTTTCACCTCAAAAAATATCATGCTTCACACATGATATTATATACTAATAAGATATTCAAAAATACACGAATTACAGTATTAAGGGGTTTAAGTAAAAAATTTCTTATAAAGGCATTGTATAGCTTTTTCAAAATCGATTTCATCAATACCTACCATAATGCTTAATTTTGAGGAACCCTGATTTAGCATTTTTATAACTATGTTTTCTTCAGAAAGCGCCTCTGAACACAAATGAAGAGTATGGGAATCATCTACACATTTTTCACCTACTATCATTACCAGAGCTTGATGATGTATGATTGAAACTTCCTCAGCTTTTAGTTCATTTCTAATTCTGCAAATCAGCCTGTCTTCAATCTGCTCGTTAAGGTATTTTGATCTTACTATTATTGAGATATCATCAATACCTGAAGGAGAATGCTCATATGGTATCATTTCATCTTCAAGCATTTCTAGAATTTTTCTTCCAAAACCTATTTCACGGTTCATAAGATATTTTCTTACGCTTATAGTTGAAAAACCTTTATCACCGCTTATACCAGTTATTCTGTGTTTTCTGTTTTCATTTACTTCTCGGTGTATCATAGTACCAGGAGCAGATGGGTTATTGGTATTTTTGATATTTACATGAGTAAATTTGTAATAAACCGGTGTTAATGCTTCCTCATGGAAAACGCTGAATCCTGCATATGAGAGCTCACGCATTTCTTTAAATGTAAGATGGTCTATAGGTAATGGATTCTTAACAATATTTGGATTTACCGTGTATATATAGTCTACATCAGTAAAATTCTCATAAAGATCGCAGTCAAGTGCTGCTGCAAGAATAGATCCTGTAACATCAGAACCTCCTCTTGGCAATGTAACAACTTCCTGATTTACAGAATAACCAAAAAAACCAGGGAAAATTACTATTCCTTCATAATCATTTAATATTTTAAGATTTTCATATGATACAGGAAGTATCTGTGCATTACCAAATTCTGATGTGAGAAGAAGGCCAGCATCTTTCGGGCTGACATAGTTAGCTTTATGACCTTTGAAGTTTACATACTCTGCTACTAATTTTGCACAATTATCTTCTCCCGCTGCTTTTAAGTTATCAAGATATCTTTCTTTTACAGATTTATCATAATTGACTCTGTCAATTAAATCTGCTCTTATTATTTCAATGATTTGATCAGGCATACCTAAACCTTCGGATATATCCTTAAATCTTTGTACAATTAGATTTAACTGATTATTAATATCATCATGTGCCAATGATTTTTCCGCAAGTTTTATTAACATATCAGTTACCTTCGTATCTTGTGGATATCTTTTGCCAGGTGCTGAAACTACCACAAATTTTCTTGAAGGGTCAGATGTAACAATATCAAATACTTTTTTTACTTGTGAAGGATCTGCAAGACTTGATCCTCCAAATTTTACCACTTTTAACATTAACTTCTCCTATGTGTTCTGGTATTTTTACTCAGAACAATCATTCATTAGATTTTATTTATAAATAAATGCATTGTCAAGGTGTACAATCACGATGAAGGAAATATTTATATTTTCATAAAGTAGTCATCTTCTGAAATATCCTTTTTGGGATTTACACATGTAATTTCGTCAAACTCCCAATATTTTTTAACATCATTATTATTTGGAAATGTAATAGAAAATATTTCAACATTTTTGCATTCAATAGCAAGGCGTATAGGTCTATTTTCAAATCTGTTGACACAGTCATTATTTTTCCATTCGATTTTATGATAAATTTCATCAGTGTTTATAGCTATACAGTCTTTAAAATTAAACCCTTCAATTGGCTGATTTGTATAAGCATCTCTTATACTTGCTCTAAGAGTACCTTTATTGCAGTTAGCATTGATATACAACTGTGACGAGGAAACGCTAAATGGACGGGTTAGAAGGTATCCTGCTTCATCACATGCAATAGATGTAAATCCATCCGGTCTGAGTTCGGCAAAATTAATATACTGAGGTTTTTGAGTAATAAGATGAGTATTCCCATGACTGAAATCTGATGCTGCATAATACATTCTGATTTTTTCTGGAAGATATATAAGTGATGTTAGCGGATGTATCATCCCACATTCGCTGGTTTTCTCGTCTTTAAGTGAGATAAACCGATTTTTAGGATTAAGCCATCTCCAATTATATGATCCTTTACTAAATGCTGCTGATATGTCCATGGTACCTTCCATTTTAGCCCAGTTCATATCTGTTTCGACTGTATTATACAAAGGGGACAATCCGATTACATAATTACCATAAGAAGATGCTTGTGTTCCATATATCTGGGTTTGGCATCCTTCAGATATATCAGGTTCAAGTATAAGTTTTGGAAAGTCCCAATTTATGAAATCTTTACTTGAAGAAATATAGTTTTTTCTCTGTCCCTTAATATTTCTAAATAAAGCGTAATATGTTCTTTCAACAGGATTTTTGTATAATCCTATTTTACAATCGCTATCAGCGTTAATAACAATGTTAATATTTTTTTTATCCCAGTGTATACCGTCTTTTGAAAAGCATGTTGCTATTGCAGGGATATTTTTGGGCCTCATTATAAGCTTATATGGCATATTTTTATCTTCTTTGTCAATTATTACACTTGCTCCCATAGGATACATATCTTTATCCATAACAACATTAGTACCATCTATTACATCAAGAATTGGCCTATCCCATTTAATTCCATCCGAAGATGTTGCATAACATAGATATTTAATAGCCTCTTCATCAGTTTTGTAAAGATTCGATGTTCCATACCACATTTTAAAAATTTTTTCATCATAATCATAAGAAACTGTACTATATGAACAGCTGTTATATTCATACTGATTGTTGTTTGCAACAAAAACAGGATTATTTTTGAATTTTACGGGTTTATGCGTTTTCCTAGTAAAACCTGATAAAGTTTCATATGTCCAATAATCAAAGAATAGAAATTTTCTAGCAATTTGTTTTTTCATGTAAGTCTCCTGAATAAATATTTTCAACATTTCATTTCATTTTACTTGCGGATTATATCATATATGAGCAGTTGTGCCAAAAGTATCATACATATTTATTCTTAATTACATTCAATTATGGTACAATATAAAATAACTATAGGGGGAAGAAGTATGAAAAGAAGAATAGGTGACAGGTATGATGGATATAAATTAAGAAATGTTGACACATTTTTTCTTCTAATACCATACATCATGAAAAAACGTGATGACAGCCAGATTTTTTTCGAGGATGTAGCTGATGTAGACCTTCTAGATGCATTTATAAGAAAGCATCAGGAGGATATTCCTGGATTAAAGTTATATCATATTTTTATTGCAACATTAGTAAGGTTGTTTGCTCTTAGACCTAGAATAAACAGATTTGTATGCGGCAGCAAAATTTATGCGAGAAAAGAAATAGCAATTTCCATGTCTATAAAAAGAAGTATGACAGATGATGGAGAAGAAACTAATATTAAGCCTATATTTGCTCCTGAATCAACACTGAAGGACATAGTTGATATAGTTAACGAGCAGGTTAATATGAACAAAGAAACTAATTCTGAAAACGATACTGATAAATTCGCCAAAGTTGTAGGGCATATGCCTACATGGCTTATTAAAGCAGTAGTTAATACTTTGATGTGGATGGACAGAAAAGGTTTAATGTCAAAAAAAATTATTGATTTCTCTCCATTTCACTGCAGCGGATATCTAACAAACATGGGCTCATTAGGTATTAAGGCTGTATATCATCATTTATATAATTTTGGAACAACATCTGTTTTTCTTGCTATGGGGAAAAAAGAATATCAGTATCAGGGATCTGATGAAGGCGAATTAATAAAAAAGAGGATAATAAGTTTAAAAATGGTAGTTGATGAGAGAATTTGTGATGGATATTATTATGCATCAACAATGAGACTTTTCTCTAAAATACTTCAAAATCCTGAAGTACTTCTCATGCCTCCAGAGGAAATACCGGTTGATGATGGAATTGTACGCGAAAAGAAAAAAAAGGTGAAGAAAGCATAAAATAATGAAAAGCAAACTACTGAAAATTGCTGCTGTAATGTTATGGCTAATAGTATGGCAAATTCTTTCGATGGTTATAAATAAAGAACTTCTAATGCCATCTCCTTATGTTACTATTAGCACTTTGGTAAGGCTTATGTCTGACAGTTCTTTTTATTATGCAATGCTTTATTCTCTTTTAAGGATAATTTCAGGATTTTTGGTAGCAGCAGCATTAGCTTTTATTTTAGGAATTATTGCTGGTTTGAATAGAACGGTTGAGATTTTAATATCTCCTTTTATCACAATAGTCCGATCTACACCAGTAATGAGCTTTATAATCTTAGCAATTATCTGGTTCAGTTATAACCTAGCTCCTTTAGTTGTAAATCTTATTATGTGTTTTCCTCCAATATATGATAATGTAGTAAAAGGTATCAAGAATACTGATAGGAAACTTCTGGATATGGCTAAAGTTTATAAAGTCAAACCTTTTAATGTCTTCAAAGGGATATATTTAGGTTCGCTTATGCCATTTTTATCTGCAGGTATGAACACTGCGTTAGGTCTTGCTTTTAGAGTTGCAGTTGCAGCAGAAGTATTAGCAAATCCAAGATATGGTATAGGAACTAGACTGTTACAGGCAAAATATAATCTGGAAACTGCAGAGGTATTTGCATGGACTTTCATGATTTTACTATTAAGTTACATATTTGAGTATATTTTTAAACTAATAATTGAAGGTGGGAGGCATTATGCTCAAAATAAGAAATCTGACTAAATCGTATAACGGTAATCAGATATTCAGAAACTTTGATCTTGATATAGAAAAGAACAGAATTACATGCCTTTTGGGAAAGTCAGGTAGTGGCAAAACAACACTACTTAATGTATTATCTTCTATTACCGATGAATATACTGTAGACTACAATGATTTTAAAAATTTAACATATTCGTATATATTTCAAGAACCCAGATTGCTAAATTGGCATACTGTATTTAAAAATATGTTATTTGTTCTGGATGGAAAAGAAGCAAAAAGCAAAGAAGCACATAATAAGATAATGAATTACTTAAAAATGGTGGAAATGGATAAGTACAAAGACTATTATCCTGATCAGTTAAGTGGAGGTATGGCTCAAAGAGTATCTATTGCCAGAGCTTTTATTAAGGATTTTGATGTTCTTTTAATGGATGAGCCATTTAAAGGGTTAGATCCTACTCAAAAAGAAGATATTATGGATGAATTTTTAAATATGTGGAAAGATAACAGAAAAACTGTTCTGTATGTTACACATGAATTGGACGAAGCATTATATTTGGCATATGATATATATGTGTTTGGTGGAAAGCCAGCAAAAATAGTTTATACATGCAAAAATGCATATAAGATGACAGATAAAGAAAGAGAAATAGAAAGGGAAAAAATATGGCAGATATTAAAATTACAGATTTAACTGTAGGTATGGAAATAAAAAATGAACTATATATTCTTTGGTATAACGAGCTTAAAAAAGCATCAAATAATAAGTTCTATATGGATTTTCAGTTCAGAGATAAAACAGGGGAGATAAACGGTAAGAAATGGGATGCAACTCCAAACGAACTGAATGATTATAATAATGCAGAGTTGTATTTTGTTACAGGAAGGGTTACTGAATTTCAAGGCTCTTTACAACTAAATGTATCTTCTTTACGTAAAGCTCCACAACAAATACAGAAAAATATAGCTGACTTTGTACAAAGCGCACCAGTGTCATCCGATGATATGGTGAATAAAGTTTATGAATTTATAAACTTGATTAAAGATGAAGAATTAAAAAAACTCTGTACACAAGTGTATCAAGAAAATATTGAACAAATAAGATTTTATCCTGCTGCAAAAGCTCTTCATCACTCTGTAAGAGGAGGCTATCTGTATCACATTACTACGATGCTTGATCTTGCTAAAGCCATTTCAAATGTATATACCACAGTAAATACTGATTTTCTATACTCAGGAATATTGCTCCATGACATAATGAAACTTAAAGAAATGAATGCAAATGAATGTGGAATTGCTGATTATTCAACTGAGGGTCAGTTGATGGGACATATAGAAATGGGAATATGTTATATAGGTGAAATGGCTAAAAAAGTAGGATTATCGCAGAATAAGGAACTTTTAATTAAACACATGATATTAAGCCATCATTATATACCAGAGCATGGAAGCACAAAAATGCCTATGTTTTTAGAAGCAGAATTATTACATCATATAGACCTTATTGATGCAAGAACGTATGATTTCAATAAAGCATACGAGACTCTTCAAAAAGGTGAAATAACAGAAAGAACTGTTTTTTCACTTGATCGAAAAGTTATGAATCCTGATTTTGAGAAATAAAAAAGACATAAGATATAATCTTATGTCCCATGGTGCGCCATCGGGGGCTCGAACCCCGGACACCCTGATTAAGAGTCAGGTGCTCTACCAGCTGAGCTAATGGCACAAGCGCAACTAGTATTTTAAGTTTTAATTTATACCATGTCAACAGTAAATTTGCTTTTTGACAAGGTTTTTTGGCTGATATATCATTATCATGTACTTATTCATAGGAGTTGTTATGAAAGATATACTGTTAGTTGACATGAATGCTTTCTTTATAATGTGTGAATCAAGAAGGGACAATTCGCTTCTTAATACTCCAGCTGCTGTTGCCGGTGATCCTAAATACAGAACTGGAATAATTTTAGCAGCAAATTATGAAGCAAGAAAATTTAATGTAAAAGTTACAATGACAGTAAATGAAGCACTTAAAATATGTCCAAATCTCAAATTAGTAAAACCTGATCATGAATATTATGAGAAGTGCTCTAAACAAGTATTTAGTTTATTGTCTGAATATTCACCTCAACTTGAGATTAACAGTATTGATGAAGCATGGATTGATGTGACATCAAGTAAAAAACTCTTTGGAGATCCTTATGAAATCGCATGTGATATCCAAAAAAGAATTAAAGAGGAACTTGGAATATGGTGTTCAATAGGTATAAGCGAAAATAAGTTTTTAGCAAAAATGGCGTCAGAAATGAAAAAACCATTGGGAATTACGAAGTTATACAAATCATCTGTAAGAGAAATGTTATGGCCTCTATCAATAAATAAATTATATGGAATTGGAAATGCAACAGCTAAAAAGCTTAACAAAGATGGTATAACTACTATAGGGGATTTAGCAAAAGCAGATTTATCATATCTCGTATCAAGATTTGGTAAATACGGTGTTTACTTATATGAAAGATCAAAGGGTATTGATGATGATTTAGTATGCCCGAATGACTCAAAAAGTTTATCATGTGGAAGAATGGAAACATTGACACATGATATTACAGATTTAAATGAGGCAAAAAGAGTAATAGCAGTTTTATCAGAGTCAATTGCACGTAGTGTAAGACAGAAAAATCTTGTGGGAAGTGTTGTACAGATACAAATCAAATATAATACATTTAAAATGATAAGCAGACAGATTACTATAGAAGAAACCAGTCTGACAAAAGACATATACAATGCTGGGTGTTCAATCTTAGAAAATAATTGGGACCAAGACAAGCCGGTAAGATTATTAGGTATTTCACTTTGCTCTCTTAAGCAAAAAGACATGCAGATAAGTTTTGATGTTAATGGAAAACAAAAGGAGGAACATTTGGAAAAAACAATTGATAAATTAAATAGTAAATTTGGACAAGACATAATAAAGAGGGGAAATACTATATGAAAATTGTCTTGTTTGCTTTAAACAGCTCATTTGTTCATACTAATCTCGCAATAAGGTGTTTAAAAGATTACATTGATAAAAATTCACTTAAAAAACATGATGTACTTCTGGTTGAAAAAAATCATAAAGATAAGTTTGATGAGATATTGCATTCTTTACATGAATGTAATGCTGATTTATATGGATTTTCATGTTACATATTCAATATTGATGAAATAATACAGATAGCAAAGTCATTAAAAAAACTTTTACCAAAC
>ERZ795048.3476-NODE-3476-length-11683-cov-49.435243_pt1 | contig 11683 bp, 9 predicted proteins | sample MGYA00375132_ERZ795048 | MGnify/ENA primary metagenome ERZ795048 (study PRJEB30177, sample SAMN05720225) | activated sludge metagenome | isolation source: Anaerobic digester | place: Hong Kong | collected 2014-12-17 ...
AGGGATTAAAAATATAGTAATGTACATGTAAATAGGTTTTGAAATTTGAGTTTTGGAATTTGTATTTTTAATGCTATTTGCTAATTGAGTTTTGAAATTTGAGTTTTGAAATTTAATAAATTATTACTTTAGCATTTTAATCAAATTGATAAGTTATGGAAACAATACTGGCATTTATTAACTGGGATCCCGATCCGGTAGCATTCAATCTTTTAGGTCGTGGAGTTCGTTGGTACGGGATATTACTTGCAACCGGATTTTTACTTGGCTACTTAATAATGGGGCGTGTATTAGTAAAAGAAGGTTTTAAACAGCAAAAGGTTGACATATTTGCAATATACGTAATTATTGGCGTAGTTGTAGGCTTGCGTCTAGGGCATTGCTTATTTTATAATCCAGGTTATTATTTAAGTAATCCTATTGAAATTCTTAAAGTGTGGGAAGGAGGGCTTGCAAGCCATGGAGGAGCAGCAGGAATTCTTATTGCAGTATGGCTATTTTGCCGAAAAAATAAAATCCCTTATTTGCACATGCTTGATAGAGTTGTACTGATTGTTCCCCTTGCAGGTGGTATGGTTAGGCTCGGAAATCTTGTAAATAGCGAAATAATTGGAATGCCCACAAATGTAAATTGGGCTTTTATATTTGAACATATTGATATGATTCCAAGACATCCAACTCAATTATACGAAGCAATTTTCTATTTTATTATGTTTATTTCATTCTATTTTATTTTTATGCGGATGCGAAAAAAATGGAAAGATGGAGTTTTTCTCGGTTGGTTCTTAATCGTTCTTTTTGCATTTAGGTTTTTTATTGAATTTACTAAAGAATTTCAAGTCGAATTTGAGGAATATGCTTCGTCAATTAAAATGGGGCAGTGGTTGAGTATCCCATTTATATTATTAGGAATTTGGTTGGTTTGGCGAGGGCGTACATTTAGATAAAAACCCTGTTTTATAAATATTTTTTCAACAAATTTACTTTAAAATTGTATATAGAATAAAATATAACATAAATTTGCAATTAGTTTTAAATATTTAAAAAAACAAATATAGTATGAACAATTTTTCATTCCATAATCCTGTCAAAATACATTTTGGGAAGTCTCAGATTACTGAAAAATTATCGCATGAAGTAGAAGCATATTCAAAAATAATGTTATGCTATGGCGGTGGAAGCATTAAAAATAATGGTATTTACAATAAAGTAATAGATGCTTTAAAAACTAAAGATATTCTCGAATTTGGAGGAATAGAAGCAAATCCCGACTACGAAACTTTAATGAAAGCAGTTGAACTTGCAAGAAATGAATCAGTTGACTTCATTTTAGCTGTTGGTGGTGGTTCTGTAATTGATGGAGTAAAATTTATTGCTGCTGCCACTTACTATAATGATGGCGACCCATGGGAGATATTGTCGAAACGAGTAAAATTTGCAAAAACTTTACCTTTTGGCACTGTGCTTACTTTACCTGCTACTGGAAGTGAGATGAACTCCAATGCTGTGATTTCCAGAAAATCAACCAATGAAAAATTAGACTTTTCTAATCCTAACTCGTTTCCTGTTTTTTCTATCCTCGATCCGGAAACAATGTACAGCTTGCCCGATACACAAATAAGTAATGGAATTATAGATGCATTTATACACGTAATTGAGCAATATCTAACTTACCCCGTAAATGCTCCTATACAAGATAGATTTGCTGAAAGCATATTGCGTACTTTAATCGAAGAAGGTCCTAAGTTATTGAAAAATCGAAACGACTACGATACTAATGCAAATCTAATGTGGGCTTCAACTATGGCTCTAAACGGCTTGCTTAGATGTGGTGTCCCCGAAGATTGGTCAACTCACATGATAGGACACGAAATTACAGCCTTATTTGGTATAGACCATGCTAAAACTCTTGCTATTGTTTTGCCGGGTGTTCTAAATGTATTGCAAGATGTGAAAAAGCAAAAGCTTTTACAATATGGAGTAACAGTTTGGAATATTAATGGTAACGACGAAAATAGTATAGAAGAAATTATTGATGTTACCGAAGGTTTTTTTCAAAGACTTGGTGTAAGAACACGGCTAAAAGACTATAAAATTAATGTGCATGATATTAATAAAATTTGCAAAAGATTAGAAGATAGAGGATATGTTGAATTAGGTGAGAATAAAAATATTTCACCTGATCTTGTTCGTAAAATATTGGAATCTCGTTTGTAATTCATTATTTTTTGTTATTTTTATCACATTAATAACCAAAATAATGACTTTATGAAAAAAATATTTACTTTGTTGAGTACCTTGCTAATAATGGTAAGCCTTGTAAGTGCACAACTAAATACACGAAATTTAACATGGGATGGAACAGAACGTGTATATTTAGAATATGTTTCATCAATTTACGACCCTCAAGAACCTACTCAAGTAATTTTCTGTTTACACGGATTAGGTGACGATATGACTAATTTTTATAATATAGGATTTAATGAAATTGTTGATACTGCAAACGGAATTGTAATTGTACCACAGGCGCTAGATGCCGAAGTCCCAATGTTAGGGTCTGTAGGTTATTGCTGGAATGCCGGAGTTGGTGCAGTAGTTCCAATGTTAGGCGAAATCATTCTTAACCAAGATGTGGACGACACAGGATTCTTAACTGCAATTTTAGACTCACTCGAAAATAATTACAATATTGATACAGAGAGAGTTTATTTCGTTGGGTTTAGTCTTGGTGGGTTTATGTGTAATCGTATGGCAAGTGATATTAGCGATAGAATTACCGCAATTGCTTCAGTTTCGGGTACGTATGGACTGTATTATACTCCAGAGCCATTTCAAAATATTGATGTTATTCATATTCATGGTACTGCCGACGAAACTATTGGATACGACGAAGGTATGATGGTTATCGAAGGCTATGGTGAAATTGACGCAGGTATGGGAGCCCAAGAACTCGTAGATTTTTGGGTAAATTATAATAATTGTTCCGAAGTTCCTGTTTATTATCAATACCCTGATACAGAAGCTGACGGATTTACTTTCGAAAGATACATTTATATGAACGGTGATAACGAAAGCACTGTGGCACATATTAAAGTAAACGAAGGTACTCACACTTGGTATTATACCCCCGCAAACGATGTTGATTACAGAAACGAAATTTGGCGTTTCTTTAAAAATCAATTTCTTTTTAGTACAGAAAATGAATCGATTGTTGCAAATCAGGAAGTAAATGTATATCCAAATCCGGCAAATGACTTTGTGTATTTTACATGTGCCGAAACAATTAGCAAAATTGAAGTTTACAATCTCATAGGGTCTAAAGTTATTTCTAAAAAGATTAATACTAATCAAGTACGTTTAAATCTTTCGGAACTTAATGCAGGATTATATATAGTTAGAATATTTAACGGTAATAAAGTAACCGACCGCAAGCTTACTGTAAAGTAATAAAGTTAAAATATTTTATATCGCATACATTATTTAACTGATGTATGCTTTTTTATTACAATTTTAGTTAGATTTACAAGCAAATTTTATAAAATGCCAAGAGCTTGTTTCCCATTAGCTTTATTGATGATATTATCATCTTGTGCTGTGTTTGCACAAACAGTAAGTGTTAATGCTTCAATAAAAGATTTTGATACTAAAGAACCATTAGCTTTTTGTAATGTCGTTATAAAAGGTAGTAATAAAGGTACTATCACAAACTACGACGGTATATTTAATATCGAGCTTAAATCGCTTGAGGAGCTTTTAGAAATTTCATTTCTCGGTTACCAAACAATCTCAATTAAAGCTAAGGATCTTGTTAAAACTAATACAATATTCCTAAAGAAAACGGATTATATTCTACCCGAAATCACAATAAATGCAAAAGATGATTTTTTATATGATTTAATAAACACTTGCAGAAAAAAAACTAGTAAGAACAAAGATTATATTGTTTCTAAAGTTTATTATGGAATAGAGTCTAAAGTAGAAAATACTCCCGTAGAATTTTTAGAGTGCTATTTTAACGGGAATTTGCAAGGGCACAATATTATATCATTATTACTTAAAAACGGACGCTTAGCTAAGAGCATTTACAATAGTACTCTTTATTCAAATCAAGAAACATCTAAAGCAATAAGGTTGTTAAAACTTGATTACGATAATGGATATTACCCCGCTTTTCCACTCCAAATGAGTAAAAATGATATGCAAAAAAGTTTTTACTTAAACATTATTCCATCTGATAGTAGTATGTTTCATATAAGCTTTAAGCCTAAAGCAGATGAGCAATCTTTGTTTAAAGGTGAATTGTGGATTGACAAAAAAACGATGTTGCCCTTAAAAATTAATTTAAGTATCAATAATGCTGAAATACTTCCAATTATTACTGCCGTTGAAGATAGCTTAAAGAATGTGAGTATGGATATTACTTTAAATTATAAATTAATTGATGGAAATATATTTCCCGAATTGATAAGTTTCGACTTTAAATATACAATAATTAGAGGATTGGGAGCACAATTACTTGATTCATCATTAGATAAACAATTAACATATAATTCGCATGCTGTGCTTTATTTTTACGATTACGATAATCCTTTTATACTTCCGTTTTTTGAGTATGATGCAGAAATTTACGATTATCAGAAACTTCAGCTAATACCTTACAATCATAATTTCTGGGATTACAATGAAGCATTATTGCTTTCCGAATCACAGAAAAAGACCATTGGCTTACTGGTTAAAGACTCGTTACAGTTTTATTATCGTGAGGGGAATTACGGAAGAGATTTTGGATTAAAGGAGAGAGGAGTAATTTTAGCAGAAGGCAATGTGGGATTTAGTGCAATTTTTACTTTTTGGTTTCCTGATCGACGAGTTATGATACATAAGTCATACCCAAAGAATAAGACAGTTTCTTTGCAGGCTGCTATAAATTATTCAGCTTCTATGCTTGTAAAACTAAAAACACAAATATTGCTCGATGTTAATAAGGTTTACGATTCGTTGGTTTGCGATACTTACTCGGTTTTCGAAGAAATTTATTCTTATTACAAAATGCCCGTAAAAGAATACACAAATCCAATGGTAAATATATATTTCGATTTGTGTGAAATTAAGCGGCGTGAGTTACAATCTATACTAGATACCAGCAATTTATCCTTGGAAGATATTTCAAAGCTGTATTATAAAATAGAGGAAGAAAAAGAAGTATTAAGCTATAAGTTTTTGTATGAAACAGATTACGGCGCCAATCAGGATAAAATGGAAGAATGGAATAAGTATGTGATTGATAATTTGGGCATTGATAATTTAGCCTTGTTTAATGATTACTATAAAAAGCGAGAAATGTATAAAGATTCTTTAGAAAATCTTGGACTACCCGTACCTTTTAATTATTTTGAATGACTTTATTGTTTGTTATGCTAATCTTATTGGATAATAATCAAATAAAAGAGTGATATTTTTAAGTTTATTGTAATTTTGTATTAAATTGTACTCAACAATAACTAAATTTTGATGCGATACAGACAGTATGAAAAATAAAGATATAAAAAATACCAGCGAACAATTACTATATTTAAAAAGGGTAGCTGAACAAAAAAGTAATTTTAGAGGACATTTGAGAGATGGATTTTTAATTATTATTGCTGTGGTTTCTGCAAGCTTTGGTTTAAAAGCATTTTTATTACCCAATCATTTTATCGATGGTGGTGTTATGGGAATTTCCCTTATTACAACAAAGCTTTCGGGTATTCCTTTATCTTACCTAATAGTAGCTATAAATCTACCTTTTGTCTTTCTCGGATTTTCAACAATTAGTCGTAATTTCGCTTTTAGAAGTATTATTGCAATTGTTTTGTTGGCTATTAGTGTTCATTTTTTACCGATAGATATTATTACTAACGATAAATTATTAGTTTCGGTTTTTGGTGGATTTTTTTTAGGTTTAGGTATTGGTTTTGCTATAAGGGGAGGAGCAGTAATTGACGGAACAGAAATTTTGGCAGTTTATATCAGTAGAAAAACCCCACTAACAATTGGAAATATCATCCTAATTTTCAATATTGTTATTTTTCTTTTTGCTGCCTATGTGTTTTCGATCGAAACTGCACTTTATGCGATTCTAACTTATCTGGTGGCTTCAAAAACAGTCGATTTTGTTGTTACCGGAGTTGAAGAATATATTGGAGTTACAATAATTTCGATACATAATAAAGAAATACGTTTAGCTATTGTTGAAAATCTCGGCAGAGGTTGCACAATTTATAAAGGACAAAGAGGATTTGCTAAGCGTGGAGAACCTTTAAATGATATTGATATCGTTTATACTGTTATTACAAGGTTGGAACTGTCGAAGTTGCAGTCAGAAATAAACAAAATTGATAAAGATGCTTTTGTAATTATGAACAGTATAAAAGATGCTAAAGGAGGAATGATAAAGAAAAGACGTTTAAATTAATAGTAAAACTACAATATGACAGGTAAAGAACAAGTACACAAGTACAAGCACGTGTGGTTAGAATATAAAATATTTTTAACTAACGAGGATGGTGAATCAATACTTGGTGATGATCGTTGGGCATTGCTAGCAGCTATACAGAAGACAGGTACAATTATGGGAGCAGCAAACGAGTTGGGTTTAAGTTATCGTAAAGCATGGGGCGACCTTCGTAAAACTGAAGAAGCTTTAGGTTTCCCGTTTGTTGAAAAAACAAGAGGAGGTCAAAAAGGTGGTAAGACTCAATTAACAGATGAAGGACAAAGATTTATTGAAGCTTATGCAGAGTTTCACAAAGAGTTTCAAAAATCAGTTCATAACGTAATACGCAAGTTTAAACGCAAATTAAAATATAACGAAGAATGAAAAATATTGGTATTATAATTAGTGCATTGGTAATATTCATTTCTGTGTCTTGTATAAATAGACAGAATGCATCTGATACAAATAATGTATCCGGCGAACTAAAAATTATTCATGCAGGTAGCATGTCGGTTCCTGTAAAGTTAATAGCTAATGATTTTATGGAAAAATATCCGGATATTAAAATTCTTACCGAAGCATGGGGTAGCAAAGCCGGTGCAAGAAGAATTACTGATCTTAATCAAGACTGCGATGTGTATATCTCTGCCGATTATAAAATTATTGATGAATTACTTATTCCTGAATATGCAGATTGGACTATCAAATTTGCCGGAAACGAAATGGCTATTGTTTATACCGATAATTCAAAATATTCTGAGATTATTAATAGCGATAATTGGTACGAAGTGCTTTTTTATGATGATGTTATTTTTGCTCGTTCCGATCCTGATAGCGACCCATGTGGTTACAGAGCTGTAATTGTAGCAGAACTTGCAGAAGAATTTTACAACATACAAGGATACAAAAACAAAATTCTTACAAGTCATTTAAACTATATTAGACCAAAAGAAACTGATTTAATCGCTTTTTTAGAGCAGGGCGAAGTAGATTATATTTTTCTTTATCGTTCAGTAGCCGAACAACATCAGTTAAACTATATTAAACTCCCTGATGAAATAAATCTGCGAAATCCTGATTATGATAGTTTATATGCAAAAGCAAGTGTGGAAGTAAATGGTAAAAAACCCGGTGAAAAAATTACTGAATACGGAGAGGCTATGGTTTACGGAATTACAATCCCTCGCACTGCAAAAAACAAAAAGGCGGCTTTAGAGTTTGTTAAATTCTTCCTTAGTTACGAAACCGGCCAGAAAATAATTGAAGACCAAGGACAAACTTCACTTGTGCCAACTGTATCAAGTTCTTATGATAATGTTCCTGAAGTACTGCAAAAGTTTTGCCAGCCTATGGAGTTGAATGCTGAAAAATAATATACAAATGAGAAGCATTCTAAATAAAAAATAATTTTGCTTTCTTTTAAATTATTATTTGTTCAAATACAGTTTGCTTCACTCACTCTCGAAAGCTTTCGATGCGAGTTCGCAAGGAAGTAGCCTGTTTGTAATTTGAGATTTGTATTTTTATTAATTATTGAGTAAAAATTTTTCTCTTAATCAAAATAAGTTACTTTTGTACGTGAATTGTAAAAATTTCAACATGGACGAAGGCCCGTATTATAGTAAGAACTTGATAACCTAAACACTGTAAGGGGGCTTTAGCTACTTCCTTACAGAAAATAGTGAGGAGGAAGCTTATGGTCGAATTAAAAAATAATTTTAAAGACTTAATTGAGCTAAGAGCTTGGAAACAATTACGCCAGCAATTGATGGAGTTAGACCCCGTTGATGTAGCCGAAATTATTGAAGATTTGTCTGACGAAGACGATGTTGTAATATTTAGGTTACTTAGCCGCGAACAGGCAAAAATTACATTCCAAAATCTTACTTACGAAAAGCAAGAGCAAATTATTGAGGAACTTGCTCAAAACGTAAATAAATTATCGAACCTGCTTAACGACCTTGATCCTGACGACCGTACTGCTTTCTTTGAAGAATTACCCGGACAAGTAAGTCAAAGACTTATACAACTGCTTACTCCCGAAGAACGTATAGTTGCCACAAAATTACTCGGTTATCCTGTTGATAGTATAGGTAGGTTGATGACCCCCGAATACGTAGCTGTAAGAGCTGATTTTACTGTAGCTCAAACATTAGAACACATTAGAAAATTTGGACACGATTCTGAAACGCTGAGTGTTATTTATGTGATTGGAAACAATTGGGAGTTAATTGATGATATAAGAATACGAGAAATTCTTTTGGCAGAACTTGAAACACCTATCTCCGAAATCATGGATAATCGTGTGGTGTCGCTTAATGCTTACGAAGACCAAGAAACTGCTATTCGTATTTTTCAAGACCACGACAGAGTCGTGCTTCCGGTTATTGACACCGACGGAGTTTTGCTCGGTATTGTTACTATCGACGACGTTATGGACGTTGTAGAAGAAGAAACTACCGAAGACTTTCATAAATTTGGTTCTTTTCAGGACGCTATTATAAATCCTGCAAAAGCAAAAATCCCTCTACTTTACAGTAAAAGAATTTTTTGGCTTACAGTTTTGGTATTTATGAATGTTTTTTCGGGTGCTGCTATAGCTCATTTCGAAACTACTATTAGTTCGGCGGTTTCTTTATTATTCTTTCTCCCTTTGCTTATTGGAAGTGGGGGAAATGCTGGTGCACAATCTGCTACTTTAATGATTCGTTCGCTTGCTATAGGTGATGTACTTATCAAAGATTGGTTGAGATTACTCGGAAAAGAATTCCTTGTTGCCCTGCTGCTTGGTCTCACAATGGCTTTAGGGGTTAGCCTTATTGCAAGTTTTAGAGCTCCCGAAATAATTGCTGTTGTGGCTGCTACAATGGTACTTACAGTTATTTGTGGAAGTATTATTGGTATGCTTTTACCTTTTTTGTTTACAAAACTTAAACTTGACCCTGCTACTGCTAGCGCACCACTTATTACTAGTATAGCCGATATTACAGGAGTTGTGATTTATTTCTCTATTGCAAGTTGGTATCTGGGTTTGTAAAAATGTAAGGCAATTAGTATTGGTAAAAGCTCTCTTATTGATTTAGTGAAATTCATGAAAACTTTAATTATTAGGAATTATTTATTTTTTGTAGAACTAAATATATCCAATTATCAACTTTAATGTTTTGTAATACCATGATAGTATCAATTTATTTTTAAACAATTATAACCGTACAACATGTTAATAAAAATACGATATGCTAATATTTCAATTTATTTATAAGATGTTATCTTTGTTAATATGAAAGAAAAACAGGATTTAATACAATCAAATGTTGCTGTTTGCAAAAAAGTTAACCCAACACGAACTCATAAAATCAATAAAGACATCGTAGTGATTAAGGAAACTGGAGTGTCAAACAAATATAAATCTAAAATAATTGATGATAGTTGGGATTTTCGTAAGGCAAATACAAAAGAAATGACACACTGTTTTCATTCATATCCGGCAATGATGATCCCTCAAGTAGCAAGAAGAATAATTGAGAACTATGGGAAAGATAAAGATGTTTTATTTGACCCATATTGTGGAACAGGGACATCATTAGTTGAAGCAAATATTCAGAATATAAATGCAATTGGTACAGATGTTAATCCATTAGCACGTTTAATTTCCAAAGCTAAAACTACAAAGATTAGTTTTGAATTATTAAATTCTGAAATAAACAAATTTGTAAACTATTCTTTTAACCTAAATTTTAAAGTAAAAAGGAATAATTCTATAATAATACCACAAGTTATAAATATTGATTATTGGTTTAGTAAAAACACACAAGAAAAACTAGCTGTAATTCTTAAGTACATCGGAAATATTAACGAACCAAAAATTGCAGACTTTTTCAAAGTTGCTTTTAGTGAGACCGTTAGAGCGGTTTCCTATGTTAAATCGGGAGAGTTTAAAATGGTTCGTTCCAAATATATTCATGATAAAAATGACATAGATGTTTTTGGAATAATGGCTGCAAAACTATCAAGAAATAAGAATGGACTGTTTGAGTTTAGTGAAATTTGCAAAAATGACACAAAATCTATTATTTATGATTTTAATACAGTCGAAAATATTCCAAATAATCTACTTAAATTTAACAGTATTGATATTGTAGTAACCTCACCCCCTTATGGTGATTCACGTACAACTGTTGCTTATGGGCAGTTCTCAAGATTAGCTAATGAGTGGCTTGGTTATAATGCTGCTAATCAAATTGATAATATGCTAATGGGAGGGAAGAGAAGAAAATGTAATTATAAATTTAGCAGTAAAGACCTGAATGAAGCAATTTCAAAAATTAAAAGCGAAGATGCCCAGAGAGCAAGAGATGTAATTTCATTTTATGAGGATTATGAAAACTCTATTAAAAATGTTTCAAAAGTAATTAAAAAAGGAGGTTTTGCTTGTTATGTAGTTGGTAATAGAACGGTTAAAGGAATCACAATACCTACCGATGAAGTTACTGCTCAAATATTTGAAGATTGTGGTTTTATTCATCTCGAAACCATCATTAGAAATATACCCAGCAAGAGGATGCCATATAAAAATAGTCCATCTAACGTTAAAGGTTTAACATCCTCAACTATGAAAAATGAATATATAGTTATTTGTCAAAAACTTTAATTATGCGCCTACCTGATATAATTAAAAATCTTGAAAAACTTAACAGTATAGGATTTTTACCAACTCAACGCAAAGGACCCACAGGTATTGGTCATTTGCTCGAAAGTATGCTTGGACTTGATGAAACCAATATTGCAATTCCAGACATTGGGGGTAGAGTTGAGTTAAAAGCTACGAGGAAGAATGTAAACTCATTAATTACATTATTTACCTTTAATCGTGCTGTTTGGAAAGCTAAACAAACTGAAATCATTAAAAAATATGGTTATGTTGATGACAAAGGGAGGCAAGCTCTTTACACTACTGTTAATAATAAAACTCCAAATAATCAAGGATTTATATTAATATCAGATCCTCAGAAACATTTAATTGTATTAAAAAATATAGCAGAAAATGAAAACATTGCAGAATGGAGCACTTATGTGTTAGCAGGAAAATTTATGACTAAACTTGACCGTTTATTATTAATATTTGCTGACAATAAAACTGAAAACAATATTGAGTTATTTCATTTCAATGAAGCTTACTTACTTGAAAATCCAACACCTGAAAAATTC
>ERZ795048.3480-NODE-3480-length-11673-cov-6.389224_pt1 | contig 11673 bp, 11 predicted proteins | sample MGYA00375132_ERZ795048 | MGnify/ENA primary metagenome ERZ795048 (study PRJEB30177, sample SAMN05720225) | activated sludge metagenome | isolation source: Anaerobic digester | place: Hong Kong | collected 2014-12-17 ...
ATACTGGCTTCTGTTCCTCCAATCGCTTTTTCTTGAAGTGTTTTGAGGTTATATGCCTGTGGATAAGTATTATCTAAAAATAAAACAGTTTTCATATCAATAATTTGGGTTCTATCTACTCCAAACAAAAAAGGCTGAACACAATAAACGGTTCAGCCTTTTTAGATTAAGTAAAAAGTAACTAAATCTCTTTGTTATTTTCTTCAGATTCAAGAGTTTTCTTAGTTTTTTCTTCAAGTTCAAATTGACTTTTTTCCAGGTCTTCAATCAATTTAATCTCTTGTAAAGTATGCTTTTCCCAAGCTCTCGCATCTTTCAAAATCGATTTTGTTTCTTTAGCTTGTCTGAATGCCTGCAATGCATTGTGGTGTTGTTTCAGATTTGAATACGACATTCCCATTAACAAATAATTGTTCCCGGGATTCTTTAATCCACCTTTCTCTGCCGCTTTCTTAGCTGCTTCGGCTGCTTTTTTATAATCGCCGGCATCAAAATATACACCTGCTAAGCGAGCAAACAATTTTCCGCTTTCTGACAATCTTGCTGCTTCTTCCAAAACAGGAATGGCTTTATCATGCTGATTCGCTTGTGCCCATGCATTACCCAGTGTTTCGATATTCTTCTGTGTTTTCTGGATAATACCGTCATTCATGCCTTTTTCTATGATTTTTGCAGCTTTGTAAGGAACTTCAGCACCAAGAAACATGTAAGCCAGATTGAGGATTTCATTTTCTTTTTTCAAAGAATTATTTAAATAGATTGAATCGAAAACAGTCAAGCGACGCATGTCTTTACCCATCTCTCCATACATTCCTGCAAGCTGTTTTAAATAATCAACTTTAGGATAATATTTAACGAGATCTTCGTATGTTTTTGCCGTATTTGGATAATCCCCTTTGTCATAATATAAAGCTGATTTCAGACGTAACCAATTTTCCTTGACTTGTCTTCCGGCGGCTTTTTCCAGCTCAATCGCTTTATCAACATTAGACAATGCCAAATCAAAATTTCTTTTCTGATAATGCGCCTGAGCTAACATGATATGCGCTGTTGGAGTTGGCTTTTCCACGCCTTTTAGCCATTCGTTCATGTATTTAATGCATGAGTCATAATCTTCTAACTGAAAATAGAGCTGTGCTATGGTGTACTTTGCCTGAAGAACCAACTGATCGGGAGTTTCCTCAATTGCAATCACTTCCTTATAGGCTTTAATAGCATTTGCATAATCTTCTTTGGAAGCATAGATGAAAGCATAAAAGTTCCACATTTGGGCTTTACCATAACCTTCAACTTTGCCACGGTTTTTAATCCCATCAAGAACTCCCAAAGCTTCATCATGATTACCAGCTTCTGTTAGTTCTTGAGCTTTCATCAACTTCTCAAAAGTCTGAGCATCAATAGCACCAGTCGCCTTTGATTTTTCATCCCGAGCTGCCTGTACACTAAATACAGTTAAAAAACAGGCTATTAATAATACTTTGATTGATTTCATAGACTACTCCGCCAGTTTAAAGACGATTCGGGTTCTGACACCATGAACTTCTTGTGGCACTCCGTCAACAACACGAGGTTTGTATTTGTAACGAAGAGCAGAACTGATTGCAGAACGATTAAAAATACTTGCCGGTTCTGCTTCAATCACTACAGGATCTTTCACTGTTCCTTGTTTTGTTACTGTATATTCCAGTATTACATAACCTTCAATCCCACGAGATGCGGCACGTTGTGGATATTGTGGAGCCACTTTAACAATTGGTAAATACTCTCCATCAGAAGCCGACAAACCGGTTCCAATACTCAAATCCAAGTCCGCTTTCATATTTCCCGGAGCACTGATCGCACCAATATTGGAGTCGGCATCAATTTGATCGAAATCCTGTTGAGGAATCTCCGGTGGTGGTTGTTCATCCGGTTTTGGTTTTTCAGGTTTCTGAACCTCACGGTTCGCCATTCTTTCAGCCTCAGGCATTAGAATTTCCGGAAGCTTGATACGAGCTTCTTTATCCAATGGTGAGTCACTGAACTCAATCAACGCAACCATCAAAGTGATTAAAGCTGCTGTTACAGCAAAAGCTACAGGAAAAGTAATTAAGGCTCTTTTCATTACCATCTTATTCTCCTCTTACTTTTTATCGACTGCGAGTGATACTTTTTCGTTCCCCACAACTTCTCTGGCTGCATCTAATACTTCCGTGAATGTTTTCACGGTTGCATTCTTATCAGATTGTATAACGACGCCGCCCTCAGGATTTTCTGCATGAAGACGTTGAATATTCGCCTTAACTGAGCGCACATCCACACGACGTTTATCAATCCATACAGAATTATCGGAATTGATTGCAACCAAAACGGTTGTATCACTTTTTTCATTCGCAGTGCTGGCTTCCGGACGATTGACTTCAACTCCGGATTCCTTGATAAAAGTTGCTGTCACAATGAAAAATATCAACATAATGAATACAACATCAAGCATTGGTGTCAAGTCAATGGCACCTTCGTCTTCACTGGCAGCTTCAGAAATAAAACTTCTACGCATAGTTTTTCTCTTTTAGTTTCTCTTAAAATTAGAGTATCTGCTATTCAAAAGTCAGATGCTCTTCTGTTAATTTATTTTCTTTCTCAGCTATTTGAGTCACAAAAGTGTTGGCAAAAACACCTGACAATGCAGCAACCATACCTGCCATTGTCGGAATCGTTGCTCTTGATACTCCGCCTGCCATAGACTTAGCATCTCCGCCACCTGTGATAGCAAGTGCGGAAAACACTTCAATCATACCTGTAACCGTCCCTAACAAACCTAATAACGGACAAAGCGCAATCAAGGTTTTAATTAAAGGAATGTTTTTGTTAATTTTAATCTGAGTTTCAGATACGAGTTTGTCCCGAATCGCATGAGCATTCCAAGATTTATGCTCACCACGAGAGTTCCAGGTTTTTAAGACTTTGTCAAAATCGTTTCTATAACCAAATTTAAAATATAAAAGTTTATCAAGTATCATGACCCACATAATAAAGGTGGTCGCGGCAATGACATACAATACCGGACCTCCTTTATTAAAGAAGTTGTTTATAGCCTCAAATGCATCTTGTAATAATAAAAGCATGGCCGTCCCTCCGGGTTATTTCTGCTCTGATCTCTCAGCCAGAATTCCGGCACTTTGCTCTTCCAAAATATGCATTATTCCTTTAGCTTTACCGCTCAAGAAAGTATGTAACAACAAAGTTGGAATCGCTGCGACCAAACCAAGAACCGTAGTAACCAATGCACTGGAAATACCACCAGCCATCGCTTTTGGATCACCGGCACCAAATATTGTAATTGCCTGGAACACAATAATCATACCTGTCACCGTACCCAGCAGACCAAGGAGCGGAGCAACCATGGAGATGATTTTCAATAAAGGAATTCCCTTGTTAATTGCCGGTTTTTCTTTCAGAATTGCTTCACCCAAACGCAGTTCCAAAGTTTCGATGTCCGTATTATGATGAGCCTCTGCTGCTGAAAGAACTCTTCCAAGCGGATTATTATTTGATAACTCTTTAGACTTAAGTTGTTTGTTTACTTTTGCTGATATTCCACTCAGTACAATAAATCTCCAGATAGCCAGTAAGATACCAAATACTGCAATACCGGTAATGATATAACCAACCAGCTTACCTTGATGCCATCTCTCTTCAATTGTTGGAGAATTGATTAAAGCACTCAAATATCCGCCACCGGCCGGACCTGTCGGATCAATCCCAAGTGGAGAAACGCCAGATGTTGATGATTGGAATGCAGCAGCACCGGCTTGATAATCTTCAGGCTGCCTTGCCAGTACTGACAAATTACCGGTATCCGGTTCATAAGACAAATAGTTGCCATTGGAAACTAAATTAAACAAACCAACTCTGACAACTTCCTGACTGCCTTGAGTTCCGACTTTGGTGTTGTATTTAACCACACGACCGGATTCAGTAATTTCTCGGTGCATTTCAAACCAGACCTTTTCAATTTCTTCCATGGAAGGCAAGTCTGTTGAACTGTTCATTTTTTTAATCAAAGTGTCAAGAAATTCAACACGTCCCGGAAATTGAGTACTGGTTAAAGAGCCTTTGAAAGTTTCACGCAGTGCGCCAGCTGTTGAAGTCAAATGACCAAAAAGTTCTTTCAATGAACCTAATCTTTCGTCGCGCTGTTTCCTTTTTTCTTCAACGGCAAGTTCATTTTCGTTGAATTGTTTTTCCATCTCAGCAGATTTACTTTCCAAAGCGGCTATTTCTGCTTTGGCTTCACGAATCATACGTTCTTGTTCTTGCTTCTGCTGAATGAACTCTTGTTCTCTTCTCTTATTATCTTGATTATCTGCGGCACGACCTGCTTTGACTTTGTTGAGCAAATCATCCATAGAAAGGCTTTCATCAGCTATAGCGAGTGATGATACAGAAAATAAGAAAGCTGCTAATGTCATAATTTTTGCGATTTTCATTATTTTGCCACCCCTGGAGCTGCAATTGGTAAAGTCATGACGTCAATTGTGGCTTGTTTATTCGCCATTTTGATGCCATTTTTGATTGAATTTCTGTAAGTGCCGTTATCTAAAGCTATCCATTTTTTAGAATCCTTATCATAAACAGCACTCAATTTTGTGTCTTTAGTTTGAGCAACCATTGCAATGCGACCAACTCTCAGGATGTCAACCTCATGCTCTTGCCCATCAACATTAATAATTTTTGAATAGGAATCAATCTTACGACCGTATTCATCTTCAATTTGATAAACTTCAAGAATTTGTCTGAATTTTTCTGAAATATCTACATCAGCTCTTTCGATATTTTCCTGCATGAATAACACTCTTTCTGCACGTTCTTGCTCGTTAAACGGCATGTCTAACTCAACAAATTGAGCAATTCCATCAATCATTTTCATGATTAATGGCAACATTTGTCGCTCAATAACCGCAACTTGTGCCGTTGACGCTTCAAATTTTTCAATTAATTGAAGTTGACTGTCGATTTGTGTTTGCAATTGATTGTTATAAACTTTTAAACCTTCAATCTGTTTTAGCAAGCTGCGATATTCAACCAGCCTTGCTTGTGAAGAATCGACAATGGCATCAACCTTTGCTTGTGACTTGCGTGCCTCTTCTACTTTAGCTTCACCGGTTTTTACCACATCTTCCAGTTGTGCATAACTGACTGATGTCACACCGACAATCATTGCTAAAGCCAGAGACTTTCTAAAATTAACAATTTTTGTGCTTATCTGCATTGTTTTCTCTCTAAGTTTCTTGAAATTATTTTGTATTTTTAAGATCGCGTTATTCTAAACTATCCCACCCACTTAAAAAAGTGCCCGTTGAATACAAACAACAGGCACTTTCAATTATTATCGATATGTAACTAAAATGTCAATAATCTTTAAAGTTCATATCTCAGACGGAAGTAGTAGAAACCACCACCAAAACCTCCCGGTGAAGCCTGACCATAAATATTACCGGCACCGCCGAATACTTCATCAGGATATTCATCAGTTACGTTTTGAGCTCCAACTGTCAATGTATAATGCTCATTGAAATTGTATGCAGCTTCTACATCTAAGAACAAGTTGTCACCAACGAAGACATTGTCACCGGTGTCATAAATACCACTGTAGTGATTTAAACGACCTAGGAAACGCCAGTCTCCAACTGTGTGATTCGCAGAGAAACTCCAACGAGTTTCAGGTAAACCTCTTTCTTGCTCCAAGACTCTTTCATCACCTAATAATGGAATATCACCTATAACAGGATTTCCCTCAACATCAAATAGTGGATTGCCCATGTCATCACTTAGTTGCCCTCTATAAGTATCAACATGTACAACATCCGTTTCAGTATGGTTAAACGATAACACGAAATCTGTATTACCATTACCAATTTCTGTCGAGTAAGTTGCAACCACATCAATACCACGAGTTTCTGTATCATAACCATTTGTGAAGTAGCGGAAATTTCTTAGATTTGCCGCGCTGGTTACACCGGATGCAATCAAAGCATCAACTTCTTCTTGTGATAATGCATGATTTTCAGAAAGCGTTAAACGTCCATCCAAATCAATTGCAAAGTAATCAACTGTCAAATCGATACCTGCAAAATTCACTACCGCACCGAATGTAAAGTTAGTTGATTCCTCTGCATCAAGAGGCTGTCCTCCCTTTGATAAAGCCACAGGATTTATTGAAGGAATTGTACCGTTATTGACTAACTGACCATTTTCAAACTGAGTCGATACATTAAAGGCATTGGATTGACCAGGAGTCGGGGCTCTGAAGCCTGTACTCCAAGCACTACGCAATGCAAAAGCATCTGTAAACTCATAGCGAGCTGCCACTTTACCATTGGTTGTAGTACCAAAGTCTTCAAAATCTTCGAAACGCAATGCTACACCTATCAACAAACTTTCAGTTACATCTGCTTCTAAATCGACATAAGCTGCATAGTTAGAACGCTCCCAACTACCAGCTGCCAGATTTGAGAAACCCGGAAAACCATTTGAAGCTGAACTAAATCCTTGAGCCGCATAAGGACCAATCTCGAATGATGCTTGATCACCTGTTGTAATCTGGAATGTTTCTGAACGATACTCAAGACCCATTGCTACGTTTAGGTCTGAAGCAAAACTTCCAACTGCAAAACCTTTAGACACATCAAAGTTCAAATTCTTTTCAGTTTGAGTGTATGAACCCGGATAAAATTCAGTCGGCGTTTGTGGACCTAAAGAAGCATTTACGGTATTGCGAATTGTGAAGTCTGCACTACTGCGTCCATAAGTTCCACTTAAATCCCAATTCCATCCGCTTCCGGACTCGCCTCTTAACCCGACAACGGTCGAGAAATCTTCAACATCACCACCGAATCTCGGAGTGAATCCGCCAGGGAACATCTTTTGGAATGTGAAACAGTTTGGATTTGCCAAAACTTCAGCCAATCTTTGAGGGTCAGGTGCATTATTAACAATAGGAACAACCGGACAACCTGCAGAACCATCTAAAATACCATCAGCAGCATCCAATACGTCACCAACCAATAAAGTTTGGCCACCATCATTGCTGAATACACCACCGCGAGTGTTTGGATTTCTGAAGTAGAATCCGCCATCAACAGATTTGGAACCATAATTTCCAAATGCATAGAACTCTTTATCTTCATCCAGCTGCAAGCCCATGTTATAAACGAATTTTATATCGTTATCAATTTTGGGTTGTCCCCAAATTTGTGCCGGATTTGCAACAGCTGTATTTCCTGCAGCAACTAACGCCGCAGCATCCGCTCTTTGATAAGAACGGTTTGTGTCATCGGCTTCACCGTATTCAAAAGTCAGGTTAACAAAACCGTTATCGGTGAAAGGCAAACCAATATTACCGGCAACTGAATATGTATCTCCGTCACCTTCATAGAAAGAACCATATCTGACTTCAAAACTTCCACCCTCATTCGCATCTTTTAATTGGAAATTCATCACACCGGCAATCGCATCAGAACCATACTGAGCAGCAGCACCGTCTCTTAATACGCCAACTTGTTTCAATGCAATTGCCGGAATTTGTGAAATATCTGGACCTTGTGCACCATCAGCAACACCATTTCCTAACCAGGAAATAACCGCAGCACGATGACGACGCTTATTATTAACCAACATCAATGTGTGATCAGGAGCCAAACCACGGAGGTTAGCCGGACGTACCAAAGTTGCCGCATCACTAATTGCCTGTGTGTTCACATTGTATGACGGAACAACATTACGTAATAAGTTACTTAAATCAGTTTCACCTTGATTGACAAAATCGTCACCGCCGATGACATCAACAGGAACTGCAGAATCAGTCGCTGAACGAGGAGCACGGCGAGAGCCCAATACCACCACCTCTTCAACTTCAGCTTCTTCTGCTCCATCCTCTTGAGCAACAGCTTGGGTTGATAAACCAACGGTGAACGGTGCAAACATTGCTAAAAACAATGCCGTTCTTTTGTTAAATTTATTTTGCATTATTTCAGTCTCCCAGACTGGTTGTTATTATTTAAGTTAAGTTTAATGTTATACGAATATTTATTCGTATCAGTAAATATAGCAGGCAAAAAAATCAAGTCAAGCATGAAATTAATTAATCTTTTTAATAAATTTTATTCATCCAAAAAATAAAACGAACATTTTCATTAACAATGGTGTCGATGAGTTTACCAAGCCGTCATCGCAATTGATGGAGTTTTTTTAAAGTTTATGTTATTTTGAATAACACTGGATTTAACAATTGTAGAATGAACTTAATCAAACAGCTTGTTGATAAAATATTTTTCGCCACCGGGGTTATTCTGTTTCTTCAACTCCCTCATTTTATTGATCAATACACACAAAGAGTTGGCGGGTATTCCGAATCACAAAATCAGCAACTAGACAAATATCTGTCAATTGCTACAAATGGCTATGACGGAAACATTCAAAAATTGATTGAGAGCTTTAAAAACTCAAAAGATGAAGCGATACGAAAAACAGGAGAAAACATTGAAGAAGTTCAACTTGATGTTAGAGATTTAAAAGAAGAACTCAATGTGCTCGAAACCGAGGGCTTATTCAAAAAAATACTATTTCTGACAACGCATACACGTTTTGATTTAGCAAAAGGCACATTGAAATCATTTCAGCCCGGAGTGCCTCTCAACCTCTGGACCTTTGTATATGGCTTATTTGGCGGAATATTATTTAGCATGTTTTTTAACGGGGTGATTTTTCTTCCTAAGAAAATGATTCAAAAAAGACAATTAAAAAGAAGCCGAACCTTTGCCAGCTAACAATTAAAAATCAATTATTTGGATTGCTTGTAGTTCCTTTTTACAATCACCATAAAGATTCTTATCAAAACATAAAATAAAAAACCGGCGACTGCGAAATAAACTCCCCAATGATTGATTATCACCGCATTAAATCCATAATCAATCGCACGTGCATAATCCCAGACCATTGGCACAACTCCTACCAAAGCAATTGCAACAGCAAAAAATGTCAGCATTTTGAATCGATACATCTTATCGCGATAATCACGATATTTGATGACCTTGAGACGTTCCATCTCTTCCTTGTTTAAATTAAAGGAAAAACCACATTCGGGACATTTTTCAGACTTATCTGAAATTCTCTGCTTACATGAAGGACAATTAATTAATGCCATTTAGTACCGCTATTTAAAAATTGTCAGTTTAACAGCAGAGTCACATACATTGCAAAATATTTCATTCATCTTAAGTAAGCCTCTTGTTGATATTATTAAATGATTATAAATCATTAATTTCTTAACAAACCATTACGAAAATGTTTAAATTATCCGAATTTACAAATACTCAATCTAACAGGATTAAAGTGATAAAACACAAAACAAAAATCGTCGCCACATTAGGTCCGGTGAGCAACAACCCAAGAAAAATAAAGGAATTAATCGAAGCCGGGGTCAATGTCTTTCGACTCAACTTCTCTCATGGCTCTCACGAACAACACAAAAAAAGCTATGATGCCATCCGATCCGCTGCTGATGAACTGAAACAAGTCGTAGGAATTTTGCTAGATTTGCAAGGTCCTAAAATACGCATTGGAAAATTTGAAAAAGGAAAAATTAAATTAGTTGAAAATGACTCATTTATACTCTCTTGTTCAGATGATTGCATAGGCAATGCTGAGCGCGCCTGCGTCAGTTATAAAGATTTGTACAAAGACGTCAAAGAAGGAGATGAATTGTTGCTGGATGACGGCAAACTTAAGGTTATTGTAACAAAAATCGAAAACTCTGACATTAATACCAAAGTCATTGTTGGCGGCAAACTTTCAGACAATAAAGGAATCAACATTCCATCCGCAGACCTATCGGTCGCTGCCCTCACCAAAAAAGATATTGAAGATTTAGAGTATGGCGTGGCACTTGGTGTCGATTGGGTTGCACTCAGCTTTGTCAGAAAACCGGAAGATTTACTTCTCGCCAGACATTATCTCAAACTTCATGGTTCCGATGCCAAACTCATGGCAAAAATTGAAAAACCAAGTGCGATTAAGAATTTTGATGAAATTCTAAAAATTGCCGATGGCATCATGGTGGCACGTGGTGATTTGGGAGTTGAATTATCTCCTCAAGAAGTCCCCATGTTGCAGAAAAAGCTCATTCGCCTTTCCAGACAAGCGGGTAAACCGGTTATTACTGCCACTCAAATGCTGGAAAGCATGATTGACAACCCGATTCCAACACGAGCAGAAGCCAGTGATGTTGCCAATGCCATATTTGACGGAACTGATGCCATCATGTTATCAGCCGAAACCGCGGTTGGAACTTATCCCATAGAAGCTGTCAGCACCATGAGAAAAATTGCTAACACCGTTGAGAACGACATGGAATACATTGTTCGTATGCAGGAAAGAACATTGGATACTGAGGAAACCACTCCGGATGCGGTTGCATCAGCAGCGTGTAATATTGCCAGTAATATCAAAGCAAAAGTCATGGTTTGTTTCAGCAGTTCCGGAGCAACAGCTCTGCGTGTCGCTCGCAACAGAATTCAAACCAATGTCATTGCCATTTCGCCAAAATTAAAATCCTGTCAGCAATTAGCACTCAGCTGGGGAATTCACCCGATGCTCTCACCGGATGCCAACAATACCAGTGAAATGGTCGATATTTCTGAGGCAATTATTCGCAAATGCGATGCCGCAAAAGTTGGCGAGCGTTATGTTATCACCGCCGGTGTTCCTTTTGGAAAATCAGGCACAACGAATGTTATCAGGGTTGAAAAGTTGAAATAGCTTATTCGAAAATATAATTCTTGGATTCAACAGTCACATTGGGGGGATATCTTTTTTCTTCAAAGTAATCATATCCTTGTTTCAGATTTTGCCAAAAAGTGTACCATTGGTTATTGGAATGCTTTTGCAGGTTTTCATCGGACATTTTGAAAGGAAAAATATGCACTCGAAAAAATGATTGACCATTGTTTAAAGCAGAATGGACTATGGTGTATATCTCTTCAATTTTATCATCTGTCATGGCATAACATCCAATGGACACACAATCACCGTGAACCATCAATGCGCTTCCCGTTCGCCCATACGCACGATCAAAAGCATTGGGGTACCCCAAGTTAAATGATAAATGGTAACTACTGTATGGATTTAATTGTTGAGGAGTTACAAAATAAAACCCTTCAGGAGCCATGCCATCACCTTCGGATTGCTTGGGTCCCAAACCACCGAACCCAAATGTACAAATCGGATAAGTTTTAAATAACTCAAATCGAGAATTATTTTGCACCCAGATTTCCAATTTGGCTTCTTGTTTAAAAATTCGGATAAAAACCGGTCGTCCCAATTGCAATCCTTTTTGTGTAAATTCCGTTTGTAATAATGGCGTGTATTTATCAACTGCGGCTTTGGAACGTGAGCTTTCTGGAATTACTTGCGACATTACGGAAAATGATAAAAACAGGAGAACAATAAGATATTTCATGAAATTTCTGACAGTAGCTCAATCTATATGTTCCTTTCTCCAAATAAAAAAGCCCGTGACAAACACAGGCTTTGATTTCTTAATCAGTCTAAGATTTTTTATTTGATAGATAAATCTGTCAACCTTTTTTCTGTCAACGATGAATAATAAGTAGCAACATTGACAATATCTTCATC
>ERZ795048.3485-NODE-3485-length-11659-cov-5.412272_pt1 | contig 11659 bp, 8 predicted proteins | sample MGYA00375132_ERZ795048 | MGnify/ENA primary metagenome ERZ795048 (study PRJEB30177, sample SAMN05720225) | activated sludge metagenome | isolation source: Anaerobic digester | place: Hong Kong | collected 2014-12-17 ...
CGCAGGTGAAATAAGCGTCGCAGCCGCACTCCAGACATCTGTTCACCTCATTTTTAGCCTGATCGCAGGTGTAGCCCAGCTCGACTTCATCGAAATTTTTCCTCATATTAGCGGGCAGCACAGGCATTTCCTCTCTGAACTGCTGCTCGTATTCCGGCTTGTAATCAGCAGGATCCTGTTCCGTGAAATTATCGCGCCTGCTAACGAATTCGCCCGGTTCCCCGACAACAGCCTGATCCGTAAGGAACTGGTGGCAGCTCGCTGCCGCCCGCCTTCCCTGCGCGATCGCCTCGATCAGTGTTGCGGCTCCCGTGACCGCGTCACCCGCCGCAAAAATGCCCGGCACGCCGGTCTGGAGCGTCCTTTCGTCCGCTTCTATGTTGCCCCATCTGTTAAGCTTGAACTCGCCGTCCGCCAGCGGATTTATGTTCTCCACAAAATCAACATCCGTCTTCTGTCCGATCGCGCCCAGAATGAAGTCAAGCTCTATGTCGAACTCGGATCCCTCGACAGGGACAGGACTTCTTCTTCCGGATGCGTCAGGCTCGCCGAGTTCCATCTTGATACATCTTAAAGATTTAAGCCTCCCATTCTCATCCTTGTTCACCTTTAAGGGAGCCGTCAGGAACATATATTCAACGCCCTCGAGCTTCGATTCATGTATCTCTATCGGATTGGCAGGCATCTCCTTTTCTGTACGCCTGTAAATGATGTACGACTTTGACGCCCCGCACCTCAGAGCGCTCCTGCAGCAGTCCATCGCAGTGTTTCCGCCTCCGATCGTCGCGACTGTTTTGCCTTTGAAATCAAATTTTTTGCCCGTAAGTTCCATCGTTCTCAGATAGTCGATACCTGACAGCACGCCTTCGGCATCCTCGTCCTCGACCCTCATAGAAGAGCCCTTCTGACAGCCGACCGTAGTGATCATAGCGTCGTAGTTAGCCTTGAGATGATCATAATTAATGTCCCGCCCGAATTTTTTGCTGTAGGATATCTCTGCGCCTAGTTCTGTTATAGAATCTATCTCTTTCTGGAGAAGATCGTTCGGAAGTCTGTATTCAGGTATTCCGTACCTGAGCATTCCTCCGCCGTGAGGACTAGCTTCAATAATATCCACCTTGTGCCCCTGAACAGACAGATAGTATGCTGATGTCAGCCCTGCAGGTCCCGCACCGATCACGCATACTTTTTTACCTGTCGAAGGTTTTTTGACAGGCATATATTTAGTGCCTTCGAAATCCTTATCCGTAGCATATCTCTTCAGATAGTCTATGCCGACGCCGGTCTCATCGATCAGGTTCCTTCTGCAGGCCACTTCGCACGGTCTCACGCAGACTCTCCCGCAGATAGCCGGAAGAGGGTTCTTTTCCTTGATAAGACCGACAGCATCCGAAAACAGTCCTTTTTCGATCAGAGCTATATAACCTTGAACATCTACGCCTGCCGGACAGGTGAGCTTACAAGGACCGAGACAGTCGGCGTAGTGATTACTTAACAGAAGTTCAAGCGCTGTTTTTCTTGATTTTTTTATTCTGTCACTGTCCGTATTTATCTTCATGTCTTTAGCTGCTTTTGTCGAACAGGAAGGCTGCAGAGTTCTTATTCCCTCGATCTCAACTACGCATAAAAAGCAGGATGAGTAGGGCTTCAGCCTGTCGTCATGACAGAGGGTGGGTATTTCTATACCGTTCTTTCTGCATACGTCAAGGATGGTTTGACCATTCACGGCCTGAAATTCTTTACCGTTTATAAACACGTTGAATTTATCCATTTCTTTTATCTCCTACCGCGATTAAAGTTTGTCTATTGAGCTGAATTTGCAGGCGTCGTAGCATGCTCCGCATTTGATGCACTTGTCCTGATCGATCAGGTGAGGCTGCTTCCTTTCTCCCGATATCGCTTTGGTCGGACACACTCTCGCACATGCGGTACAGCCGATACATTTTTCGTTGATCATGTATGTAATGAGCTGTTTGCAGGATTTTGCGGGGCATTTTTTGTCCTTTATATGAGCTTCATATTCGTGTCTGAAATATTTTATGGTTGTTAGTACCGGATTAGGAGCTGTCTGTCCCAGTCCGCAAAGCGAGGAATCTTTGATCTGCGCGGCGAGCTCCTGAAGTTTTTCAATATCACCTTCCTCCCCTTTTCCTTCGGTGATCCTTTCAAGTATCTCGAGCATTCTCTTTGTCCCTATCCTGCAGAAAGTACATTTACCGCAGCTTTCCTTCTGAGTGAAATTCAGAAAGAATTTTGCGACATCGACCATACAGGTCGTCTCGTCCATTACCACCATACCGCCGGAACCCATGATAGCGCCGGTGGCGTTCACGGAGTCGTAATCTACAATAGTGTCTCCGAGTTCTGCGGGGATACAGCCTCCTGAAGGCCCTCCCATCTGAACGGCTTTGAATTTCTTTCCTTCCTTGATCCCGCCGCCGAGCTTGAATATGACATCACTTATCGTTATACCCATCGGAACTTCGACAAGACCTGAATTTCTGATCTTGCCTGCAAGGGCGAATACTTTCGTGCCTTTGGATTTCTCGGTTCCGTATTTGGCGTAATCTGCGGCGCCGTGTAGAATTATCCACGGTATGTTGGCGTAGGTCTCAACATTGTTGATGTTCGTCGGCTTGCCCCACAGCCCTGCCTCGGCAGGGAACGGCGGTCTTTTGTTCGGCATGCCTCTCTTTCCCTCAACCGAGGCTATAAGCGCCGTTTCCTCACCGCAGACGAAAGCGCCCGCGCCCTCTTTGACATAAAGATCGAAATTGAAGCCCTCTTTTCCGAGTATGTTCTTACCCAGATAATTCTTTTTTCTGGCCTGTTCGAGAGCCAGATTGAGCCTCTTTACGGCGAGAGGGTATTCGGCGCGGCAGTATATCACACCGCCTGTCGCATTAATCGCATAAGCCGCGATTATCATTCCTTCTATGACCGAATGCGGGTCTCCCTCAAGTACCGATCTGTCCATAAAAGCACCCGGATCTCCCTCGTCCGCGTTGCAGATCACATATTTTTCATTGCTTTTATATCCTCTTGCGAATTTCCACTTCATTCCTGTCGGAAATCCTCCGCCGCCTCTACCTCTTATGCCTGAATCAAGAACGGTCTTGATCACATCGTCTTCCGGTATATTATTCTCAAGTATCTTTTTTATGCTCTTATAGCCGTCTCTTTTTTCGTACTCATCTATAGATTCGGGGTCCATCATTCCGCAGTTCCGCAGAACTATTTTTACCTGATTGTCAACGAAACCCTGCTCTTTACCTCCGATCTTGTCCGAGTATTCGACGAGTTCTGTGACGACCTGATTGTTCTTCACATGTTTTTCTATGATCTCTTCAGCGCTTTTGTCGTCAATTTCTCCATAGAGATAAGTGCCTGTACTGTCCGTAACCTCGACCAGCGGTTCTTTATAACACATACCTATACAGCTCGTCTTCCCAAGTTCAAAAAGACCTCCTTCTGCCTCATTAATCTCAAGAAGTCTCTGATAAACCTTGCCCGCCCCCGCCGCTATTCCGCAGCTTCCGAGACCGACAACAACCTTAACTTTATCCATAATCTATCCCTTCTTTTGATTAAACATTATCGTTCTTTTTAATATCCCTGACTATTTTTACGGCTTTTTCTCCTGAAAGCTTCCCGTAGGTTTCACCGTCTATCATCATCACGGGAGCGAGAGAGCAGCATCCCAGACATGCGACCGATTCGAGAGTAAAAAGCCTGTCGTCGGTCGTTTTTCCGTCCTCAACTCCAAGTTCGTTCATCAGTGCAGTGGTGATCCCGTCGGCGTTCTGGACATGGCAGGCTGTTCCGTGGCAGACTTTAATAATATGTTTTCCTACCGGATAAAGCCTGAATTGTGAATAAAAGGTTATCACTCCGAAAATATCGCTGACGCTCATTCCGGTTTCTTCAGAGATCAAATTCATCGCGGATTTAGGTATGTATCCGAATACATCCTGAACTCCCTGGAGTATCGGTATCATACTTCCTTTTTTGGAAGCATATTTTCTGATCAGGCTTTCTATCCTGGTCAGGTCCGCCTCTTCCTCAGGAAGAAAACTCTTTCTTTCGGGGTTTTTCCTTATTATTCTCATTTTACCGTCCTATGTTAATTTAACATAATTTACGCAAATTCAAGTGAACTCATACTATAACGACACCCTCTCCCGTCATGCCGTTCACTTTCACTTTCAGGTCTTTATCCATCCTTACATGTCTTACCAGATCGTTCTCATACACCGCCGGAAGCGAATTCAGATATTCAATATCAATTGAACCCTGTTTCAAATACGGATTTACAGTAAAGTATATAACCTTTAGAAGAGTGATATTCTGAAAAAAATGTGATCCCTGACTCGGATCTATGTGAAAATCCTTTAAGCCGTGTTCAACGATAACTTTAGCCTGTGATATCTGCGCCCATTTAACCGGTACTCCCAGCCACGGGTCCGAACTTCCCCACCTTCCGAAGCCGATTAGTATGTATTTCCTGTTCATTTCCATCAGCATCGAATTGAATTTGCCTATCTCAGAGGCGATTTTTTTAGTGTTCTTGGCATCAAACCTGTCGGGTTTTACGAACAGTATATCGCTGACTTCATCCGACATTCCGTTCCCTAGAGCAAACTCTGTTGTAACGATATTATCCGGATCGCTGATCTCTTTTTCGGTAATCTCTATCTTTTCATCCGAAACTACCATCGGTCTGACCTGCAGAAGCCCGAATCTGCCTTCGGCATTATACCCTTCACCGGATATCGTAATTGCGAATTCGATCTCGACAGGAGTATTGAATTTATTTTCACAAACTTTTAAAAGATCTTTTACCATGTCGTTTACGGGAAGAAGTTCCAGATTCAATAGGGGCGCAAAATTTATGACCCTGGGACCGTCTGTGCCTGTTCCCGGTGTTATCCTTCCGGAATCTGTAACTGTGGACGCGCTCATTCCAAGAGACGAATCTTCTTCTGCCGCTGTTATGCTGCTCAGCCTCATGAACTCAGTTTCATTTATCGGGTCAAACTCTTCAGGTTCGCTTAAGATTATATGCCAGAATTCCGTTTGAGTATTTTTCAGTATCTCGCTGACAGAACCGAACGGAGGGGACTGTGAAGGGTCCTGAGGAGAATATGTCCATGAAAGTCCGCCGTCAACTATCGTTTTTCCAAGTCCCACTGCAAGATCGACAACACCGTCCTCGGGTTTTGACCTGCCCATAGGATAAAAATTGTATGACCGCGCGACACCGGAAATGTCGGGGTAATAGCGTTCTCGGTGCTTTCTGCCGATGACCTCCTGTATTATAACGGCCATTTTCTCATCGCGTATATCGTGTTTTGTAGCCTTCAGATATTCTTTAGGGGATTTAAAAAATACGGATGCGTATACCAGCTTTACAGCTTCATAAAGTTTCCTGCACCTCGCGTCGATGTCAAGCTGATTATTGGGAAGCATTTTTGTCGCGTATATTCCCGCGAAAGGTTCAAATTTCGCATCCTCCAAGAGACTTGAAGATCTTATAGCAAGCGGGTTAAGCGAGCCCGATATAAGGTCTCTTAGATCTTTTAAGGTCTCAAAAGGCAGATCTGCTTTCTGAAATTCATGGGCTATTCTGCTGTCTTCAAAGTCTGACAGCGCAATATCATAAAGACAGTTCATCTCCATGAAAGTGTCGAATATATCCGTTTTCAGGACCGTGAATTTAGGAATATCAACTGTCATATCGGAGTATTTACCTGTACTTCTTATCTCCTTAACTATCTCCTCGGCAGTAATCAGACTGTGAGCTTTCCCGCCCACTTCGCCTGACCCTATAAATAGCGGAGAAACAGTTTTATCACCATCCCCGACAGATCCCAAAAAGTCGAATTCTTTCATTTTCTACACCCATCCCCTTTCTCTGCATGCTGTAGCCACTCTGTCAACGGATATGATGTAGGCAGCATCACGCATATTTAAATTGTTTTTCCTGGAGAACTCGCTGACTGATATGTAGGCTGAAGTGATTTTCTGGTCAAGCTTTCCGAAGACTTCATTTTTGTCCCAGTAATAATTGCTGTTGCTCTGAACCTGTTCGAAATAGGAACATATAACTCCGCCCGTATTTGCCAGAAGGTCAGGTATCAGTTTTATTCCTTTTGAATATATTTCGGGTTCGGCAGACGGATTTGTCGAGCTGTTAGCTCCTTCAGCCAGTATCTTAACGGACGCTGAAATGCTGTTCACGTTCTCCTGATCTATCTGATTCTCGATCGCCGCAGGAACCAGGATGTCGACATCCTGCTTTATCCATTCGCCGCCGTTTTTGATATCATATCCCAGGTCCCGTGCTTTACTCTTATCTATTCCTCCGAACGGATCTGATATTTTTTTTAATTCTTGAAGATCGATACCGCTTTTCTTGCAGAAGGTTACCGCTTTCATTTCTTTCTGGTCCCAGCTTGATACACAAAGGACGGTACCGCCCATTTTGTTGTATAGTTCGATCGCGTTCTGAGCAACATTGCCGAAACCCTGAAAGCTGGCTATGGTATTTCCAGGTTTGATGTTCAATTCTTTCAAAGCTTCTCTTATACAGAGCATTACTCCGTAACCTGTCGATTCGATCTTGCCAAGAGAACCGCCCATTCCGACAGGTTTTCCAGTGATAAAACCCGGATTTCTTGAACCTGTGATTATCTCGTATTCATCAAGCATCCACAACATATGGCGGGCGTTAGTCATAAGTTCAGGTGCAGGCACGTCGATATTAGCTCCGATATTCTTGAAATTCTGCCTTACCCATCCCCTGCATATCTGCTCCTGTTCATTCAGAGAAAGGTCATGCGGATCGCAGATCACTCCTCCTTTTCCGCCGCCAAGAGGAATATCCGCTACCGCCGTTTTCCAGCTCATCAGCATCGACAAAGCTCTCATAGTATCTACGGTTTCGTGGGGATGGAACCTTATTCCTCCTTTTGCAGGACCTCTGGCGTCGTTATGCATGATCCTGAATCCCTTAAATATCTTTTTTGTTCCGTCGTCCATCCTTACGGGGATACTGAAGTGATATTCCTTCATGGGTGTACGCAGAAGATCTCTTGCGGCTCTGTCAAGTCCGAGAATGTCAGCAGCCTTATCGAACTGTTCCTGTGCTATTTTGTAGGGATTGTATGAATTTTCGTACATTTTTTCTCCCGCTGATAATTTCGGTTCTTCAGTTTGTATAATATAACGCAACCGAAACGGTAAATCCAAATCTTTTGTTATAAATTATTCCGCGTCGTTATCCACATGGACGCTATAAATTTAAATTAAATATCTTGACTTAGAACTCATCATTCCATATATTTATGCTTTTAAATGCTTACTGTATCAAAATTAGCGGGAATTTAGGATGAAATGTGCGTTGTATAACGGTAAAAAAACAAATAAATCTATTGGAGGTTCAATGTTAAAATCTATCAGGACAATAATATTGTCAATGATTGTCCTCTCTTTTCTTTTCGCCGGCTGTACCCGATATGCCAACGAAGAAGAACTGAAGACTCTGGATGATACCCAGACAGCAGTCAAAAAGGCTGAAACAAAACTTTCTGATCTGACCAAGGAAAGAAGGAATCTTGTAACCAAGCTTGCTGATCTTCAGACAGAGCTCAAGAAAGCTGAGGAAGAAAAAGCAGCTGTAGAAAGCAGACTAAAATAAATTCATTAAGGAAGATTGACTATGAAAAATACGATTATCACACTTTTGGTCTTGACTTTTTTTAGCTTAGGCTTTTCTCAGGATAAGGTAAACTACGAAGAGGAATATATGCCGAAGCTTCAGAAAGCACAGGAGGATCTCGCAAGACTTGAATCTGAAATGGCAACAGCTAATTCACAGATATCCGGGACTAACGACCAGATAACTGAAACTCAGAAGAAGATCGATCAGACATGGGAAGAGATCTACCAGCTGGTCGGATCGGATAAAGCAGGAGTAGATAAGTTCGGGAAAGACCTTGACGCGCTTGACGGTAAAGTAAGATCTTTCGGAGCATTACCTGCAGAAGAACTGTACAAAAGAAGAGCCGAACTTGATCAGTTCGAAGCCGAACTGAATACTTTCAGGACAAACAACATATCGGCGCTCACAGAATATCTTAACAAGATAGAGAGAATCGACCAGAGAATAAAATCCGTCAGAAGCTCTATCGTTGTTCCCTACGTTACATCTTATGTCGTTAAAAAAGGCGACAGCTTATGGAAAATATCCGGTAAAAAAGATATCTATGATGATCCTTTCAAATGGACTGATATTTATAAGGCCAACAAAGAAACTATAAGTTCATGGCAGAATAAATATAATGCTGTTCTTAAAGAAGGCCAGAAAGAAGCTGACCTTATTTATCCTGAGCAGGAATTTACAATTCCCAGGTAACATCATAAGAACCATCTAAGGTGATAACTGCAGATATGAAATGAATATCTTTGTTAAAATTAGGCGCGTAGACAGATATGCGCCTTTTTTTTCAGGAAGTTAAAAAGGTTGTGAATGACAAAGAGAAATAAAACCGCGCTAATATACATGTCCGTCTTCCTGCTCTTTTCAGTGGCAGTTACTGTTTACATGATGCCGAGAGAAAGGACAAGTGAATTTCTGGACTATAAGGAAGGTGTTCTTGCTCCGGAAAAGATCATAGCCCCTTTCGATTTTGAAATTCTCAGAACTGAAGAAGAGCTGGATGACCTGAGGAACAAAATCAAATCGACGATAGTTCCTGTATTCATACTTAACGATACTCTGAACATTCACCTTTACAGGCAATACCAGAATTTAGGGCCTGATTTTGACGAGCTTTTATCAATGCAGGATAATGTTACTGACCTTTATGAGAAGATCGTTTTCTTTGAAGCGAAGAAGGATTCACTGTCTCAAAAAGACCCCCAGTTATTCATTAAGCAGAAAAATGCCGCAGATTCTGTTTATCAGATACTTAGAAAGAATTTCCAGAGAGAGAAATTCCTGTTCAATCAGAATTACAGTGCTGATTTCGATGAACTGTCCAAACTTAACCTGTTAAGCGATCTAAATCTTAGAAAGAGGATCGGTTACTACCTAAGAAGGAACACTCAGGACAGGATACTCGACACCCCGAAAAGCAGCATCTTTAACCGTAACCTCGGAAAATTCTTAATGAAAGAACATTCGGAAGAAGGTCTGAAAGAATATTTTATAAACGATTTTGAGGATGCTGCGGCAAAAGACGGCAGAGATATAGACTTTCTGTCCTCAATCCACGCCGATCTCGACAATGATTCACTGGCGTATTGGAAAAATATACTAACGAACTTTTCAAAGCCTTCTCTTATATTCAGCAAGAAATTAACCGATTCTCTCATTTTAAAAGCTCAGAATGAAATTCCTCTGGCTGACGGTCTTGTGAAAAAAGGCGACGAGATACTTCTGAAGAACATGGTCGTTACAAAGAACCATCTTAAGAAGCTGAGGTCTCTTGAACTGAAACAGAAAGAGATCTTATTGAAAGACAACAATTCCCTATTTAAAAAGATCAACTTTAAAGACCTTGCGGGAAAAACGATCATTTCGTCTCTGTTCTATGTAGTCCTAATACTGATGATATTTTTCAACAGGAAAAAATATCTTTATAACGTAAAGTCCGTTACGCAGTTATTTCTGCTCATACTTCTTCAGCTGCTCATTGTCTATTATTCAAGAAAATATATCGATGATTTCTCTCCTTATCTGATAACAATGTCCGTCACATCGGTCCTGACCGCCGTTTTTTTTGACATGCGAGTCGCATTCGCGACTACAGTTGTATGTTCTGTACTGGTCTCTCTGATAATCGGGAATAATTTTATGTATGTTTTTATTCCCTTGTTCTCCGGTCTTTTCACGATGTATGCAGTCAACAAGATAAGAGATATTTTCCAGTTCATATACAAAACACTGCTGTTTTCTCTTTTCGGACTTATAATTCCGGGTATCGGATTTTATCTTACATACAATTCTTCGTTCGACGAACTGATAAAGATCCTTACTCACAGCGCTATTAACTCGGCGGTATCTCCGCTGCTCGCACTGACATTTTTAACAATTATCGAAAGAACTTTTAAGACCCCCACCGATGTTACTCTACTGCAGCTTTCAGACATGTCAAATCCGCTGCTCAAGAAACTCCAGATCGAAGCTCCGGGAACATATCATCACAGTATTACCGTAGGCAACCTGGCGGAAGCGGCATCGGAAGCTATAAACGCAAATTCTCTTCTTGCCCGTGTAGGATCATATTATCACGATATCGGCAAGATCAAAAAGGCTGAATATTTTATTGAAAATCAGCAGAATATGCCTAACAAACATGACAAAATGCTTCCCAGCATGAGTGCTTTCGTGCTTTCCGCTCACGTGAAAGAAGGCATAAAACTTGCCTATGAGAACAAACTGCCCGAAGTAATAATTGATTTTATAAGAAGCCATCACGGAATATCCAGAATGGAGTATTTCTACAATAAGGCAGTTAACATGTCAAAGGGATCCGATGAAAAAGTTAACGAGTCGGTTTACAGATATCCCGGACCTAAGCCTCATACTAAAGAAACTGCTATTGTGATGCTTTCAGATATAATCGAGGCTAAATGCAGATCGGAAGCAGGAGCGAACGCTGACAGGTTCAGACAGATTATTAATGAAATTATAATGGACAGGCTTCAGTCCGGTGAACTTGACGAATGTGATATAAAACTTAACGATCTAAGTAAGATCAGAGAGGCGATGCTGCCTGTTATAACAGGAATGTATCATCAGCGCATCAAGTATCCTGAAAAAATAAAACCTGAAGAGAATAACGGTACAGATAATGAAAAGAAATAGCATAAAAGCTGATAATTTTACCACTTCAAAGATCAGCCTGAGGTCGGTAATTAATTCAGTCGAATTCTTTACAAAAATGAATAAGATAAAAATATCATCTTTGAATATTTCGTTCGTTCGCGATAATGAAATGACAAATATCAACGAAAAATATCTGTCTCACGAAGGAAGCACGGATGTCATTACTTTCGATTACACTGAGGGTACTCTGACAGGTATCGACGGGGAGATAATCATTTGTACGGATGAGGCTAAAAGACAGTCAAAGATTTTCGGCGTACTTTTAAATGAGGAGCTTTACCGTCTTATTTTTCACGGCCTTCTTCACCTGACCGGCTATGATGATACGGACTCGAAAAAAATGAAACTGATGAGATATAAAGAGGATGAAATATTAACTCTTTGGAAACAATATAATTTCGGCAAGTCAAATAATTCCGGAGCAATTTAATGGAGCCCCCCAGTATCTACCCTGTACTACTTCAGGTAACAGGTTTTGTAACTCTGCTTTGCGCAAGCATGCTTTTTTCTGCAGCTGAAACAGCTTTCGTAAGCCTTTCCGCAGGAGAGATCTCCGAACTTAAGAAAGGAAGGCATAAAAAAATAGCTACACTGGTGTCCGAAAAATCAGAATCCCTTCTCGTATCTCTTCTGCTCGGCAACAACCTGGCGAACGTGAGCGTGGCTACAATAGCCGCCCTCTTTACAAAAGAGCTTTTCGATGGATCAGGACTCGAAACTCTCGGCATCCTTACTAATGTGATCGTGATCGGACTCATAATACTG
>ERZ795048.3486-NODE-3486-length-11650-cov-4.341785_pt1 | contig 11650 bp, 12 predicted proteins | sample MGYA00375132_ERZ795048 | MGnify/ENA primary metagenome ERZ795048 (study PRJEB30177, sample SAMN05720225) | activated sludge metagenome | isolation source: Anaerobic digester | place: Hong Kong | collected 2014-12-17 ...
ATAAGGTTGCAACATGCTGTAACGGAAAAGAAGCATTGGAGTATCTGACTAAGAAGCATCGTTCAGTTGCTATTATCCTTCTGGATTTATACATGCCGGTGATCGATGGAATGGCACTCCTGAAGCTTCTGAAGATGAAGGGAATAACAAAATACATTCCGGTTATCATTATTACAGCAGAACAATCGCCGGAAAAAGCCATAGAATGTTATGATAAAGGAGCCGTTGATTTTATTCCCAAGCCATTTGTTGCTGTTGTTGTCAAAGGTCGTGTGAAAAACATCATTGAACTGTATCGCAGCAAACATGAGCTGGAGATCATTGTGAATCAGCAGACGAAAGAGATTCAGGAGAAGAATACAGAACTTCATGGATATAATGACCGTATTCTCGAGGTAATGAGTTCCATTGTAGAATTTCGAAATCTGGAGTCCGGTAATCATATTAAAAAGATTAAGGGAATGACCAGAATCATGGCAGAGACGTGCAATAAGCTTTATCCCGATGTTTATCATCTGACACCGGAGACGATAAAGATTATAGAAAGTTCGTCCGCGCTGCATGATATCGGTAAGATTGCTATATCGGATACGATTCTTCTAAAGCCTGGACGTCTGACTGCAGATGAATTTGAAGTAATCAAATCGCATACAACCTTAGGTTGTGAGATTATTAAAGTGATTGAGGAACTTCAGAGTAAGAACTACCTGGAAATCAGCTATAATATTTGCAGGCACCATCATGAAAGATATGATGGCAAAGGATATCCGGATAATCTGGAAGGTGAGGATATCCCGATAGAAGCGCAGCTGGTATCTATAGTGGACGCCTATGAATCGTTGATTGGTGACAGAGTTTACCGAGATGCCTATGATAAGGACAAAGCCTTTGATATGATTATGACTGGAGAATGTGGGGTGTTTTCTGAGCGCATGCTGAACTGCTTTTCCAAAGCAAGACCGATTATTGATGCATTTTGCTCCAAATTTGATGATTGATTTGTAAAAGAAAAGTGAGGGAAAATTATGGAAGATCGTGATTATATTGAAGCTGGATTGGATATTTCATCTGCAGAAGAAAGGTTTATGAGAAACGAAACTATTTATCTGAAACATTTATATAAATTCCCATATAACCAGAATTATGAACGTGGGATGCAAATGATTCGTGAAGATAATGTGCTTGGTGCATTTGAAGAATTACATAGTCTGAAGGGAATTGCGTCCAACCTTTCGCTGGTAAGAGTTCAGTCAACCTGCAGCGATGTTGTTGAAATGTTACGGAAAGGGAAGCTGCCGGTGCAGGAACAGATTATAAACTTCCAGGATGCTTATGATGCTGCTGTTCAGTTTATTGGACGGATGGAAAAGGAACAGGTTCACGTATTTGACTGATTCGTTGAAAGAGGAGAAAAATGGCGAATACAACAGGATGGTGTGGAAGTCATATGAAAACACATTTTGTTCTGAATACGCTTGGGAATATTCAATTTCTGATTCGACACAATCCCGGGGAAGCAGAACGGCTGATGGAGATCTTCATCGATTATAGCAAGGCAACGCTGCGTTATGAGAATCAGGCTGCATGGAATTCTTTGACTAAGGAGCTAACCTATTTAGAGCAATATGAAAACCTGATGGTAATGCGCTTTGGTGAACATTTCTGTCTAAAGAAAGATATTGCGGTACAGATGGATTTGCCCCCAATGACGCTGCAGGGACTAATAGAAAATGCTTTCTATCATGGTGTACGTGATTTGCTGGAAGAAGGTAAAATGTCGATTCGTTCCTATACAGAAGGTGACGAGGATGTGCTGGAGGTAAGCGACAATGGAAAAGGAATTGCCGATGTCGGGGCGACTCTTAGGAATGCAATGGAAGAGTCTTCGTTTCTTGGAAAGCTAAATGCCGCTATTTCACAAGACGAAACAACGGCATTGCAGATAATCAGTACGATTCAGAAAGGAACGAAGGTTCAGATTCCTAGGAAACGATAACAGAATCAAAGATCAAAATCTTTAAAGTTAATATTATTTCTCTTCCGGGGCTGTTCTGAGCGTGAACTCTTAGAATGTGACTGGAAGAGATTTTTATTTACCATGGTTCTGTTTAGCGGCTTGGGTCGCTTGGTAAATTTCCGTGAGGTCCTGCTTTGATTTAAATACGGATTACCTCCGGAATGTGATGATTTGGAATAGTATGTCGAACGCGGTGCTGTCGGTCTTCTTCTGGGAATATTGGAGCGACGCTTTCGTATCTGAGCCAGACGTTTTCTGATAAAATGATGCTTTTTAAGTATTGAATTAAGAATCAGGAGAAGGATTACAACAAATGCAATAATTACTACAAGAAGAATTACCTGATAGATATTGATAAACACCGGATGTTCCTCAGCTGTATTAGCAGAGACACTCGCAGCAGCATCCTGACCCGGCTCGATCTCTGAGAAGACAAAGTTCGGACTGGCATCTTCAGACAGATTAACAGTTGCCTGACCAAGAAACATTCCCTGGTACGTATACTCTACTGTTGCCAGCGCATTTTCTGGTAAATCTTCATAGGAAATAGCAGAGGTAACATCAGCAAAATCAATTCCATTGGGCAGAATAATGGAAGCATTGCGGTCCATAGAAATAATCGGAGAAGTACTGCCGAATATGGAATTAGAGGAATCAAAGAAATCGGAATTCGCTATCTCATAACCATTTTCCAGAGAAGTCAGCTTGGTTGTCGAGAAGTTGGAGAATCCATAATCAAAGAGATTGACAGTATCTTCAAACTGATAGGGACTTTCTTCCATCAAAATGACACAGATGAGTTTCATCCCTCCCCGTTCAGCACAGGAAACCAGAGTCTGTCTGGAATGACTGGTAAAACCGGTTTTGGAACCCACCAGATATTCGTAGAAATAATCCTGTCCTTCGTACAGACGATTTTTGGAATGCAGATAGTATTCAGAATGTGAAGCTGTTTCTTCTATATGGTAAGTGGATGTGCATGCAATCTTACAAAGAATATCATGACTAAAGAAGGCTTGTCCAATTAGCGCCATATCATGTGCTGTAGTATAATGCTCCTCATTATGAAGTCCGTTGGTGGTTACAAAATGCGTATTCTCACAACCAAGTTCAGCTGCTTTCTCATTCATCATCACAACAAATTCATCCATAGAACCGGCAACATGCTCTGCTACGGCATTACAGCCTTCGTTGGCTGAGTTAATCAGGATACCGTAAAGGATTTCCTCCAGAGTAAGCTGATCACCGGCAGAAAGTCCCATATTGGAACCATCATAGTCATTGGCATCAATGGCAGATTGATTCACGGTAATCACATCAGTCAGAGGACAGTTCTCAACTGCAACCAGACAGGTCATCAGCTTGGTGATACTGGCAGGATATAATTCTTCATCAATATTCTTGGCATACAGGATGGCACCGGTATTAGCGTCCATCAGAATAGCACCTTCTGCACCAATGGCAGGTCCTTGTGGCCAGTTCTCAACCTGATTGCTCTGTACCGGCTCGTTTTTACGATTCTCGGCCTCCTCCAGGTAATCCTCAGAATCTGCCAATACAGGCAGACTGATCAATTGAAAACATAAGATAAAGGACAATATATAGGAACAAAGTTGTAATCTTCTATAAACTTTCATGAAAACCCTTTCCAGACAAAGAAAAATTATGACATTCCTAATCATACACTATTTTATGGAAAAACCAAACTCCATTTCACAAAAATAACATAAAATTAAGGAAAGCATTTCTCAAATACACATTATTAGTGTACAATGAATCTTTGAAATAAGGCGTTAATGCGTATTACAGAAATGAGGATATCAAATGAGACTTAGAAATGTTACAGGCTCTAGAGAAATGATAGCAGCCAATGAATTTGTTATTCAAAATCCAGGGGAATGGAAAGGAAAATGGAAAGACATTTTTCAAAATGAGAATCCGATTCGTCTGGAGATTGGCATGGGCAAGGGGCGTTTTCTGATAACACTTGCCAGGCAGAATCCATCTGTGAATTATCTTGGAATTGAGAAATATTCCACAGTTTTGCTTCGTGCTCTACAGAAAATGGAAGAGGAACCGCTTCCTAATATAAGATTTATCAGAATGGATGCAGAGGAAATAACAGAGGTCTTTGCACAGGGTGAAATAGACCGCATTTATCTGAATTTTTCAGATCCGTGGCCAAAGGATCGGCATGCCAAGAGAAGACTGCCAAGCAGACAGTTTCTGGAGCGATATGATCAGATTCTAAAGAGCGATGGAACATTGGAATTTAAGACAGACAATAAGGATTTATTCACCTTTGCAGAAGAAGAGGTTGCAGACACAAAATGGGCAATTAGGAGCATCAGTTATGATCTGCATGCAGATGCATCGATGATGGAAGGAAATGTAATGACAGAATATGAGGAGAAATTTTCAGCCATGGGAAATCCGATTTATAAATATGTCATTTATCGCAGGTAATTATTAATTGATGACCAATTAAGCATATTTCGTGCAAAAAGATTGACTATTTATACAGTTTCCTATAGTTTAGGATTATGAGAGCTAATGGAGTAATTCTTTAAAGTACGGGGGGTTTGTAACAGGAAGGAACAGGTATTATTATGAAAAAGATGGGGAACAAAGGTTTTTCCTTAGTTGAATTGATTATTGTAATTGCAATAATTATGATTGTTGCAGGAATTATGATTCCACAACTCGTTCGGTATCTGGAAAAGTCCAAGGTAGCAGCGGATCAGGAGACACTGGAGGCAATTTACAAAGCAGTAGTCTATTCGATGGCTGATACAGAGGTGCAGAATGATCCGGTATCTAAAGCGATGATCAATAATCTAAATACACCGGTAACTTTGGAGAGTCTGATGACACCGGCCAATAATAAATTTGCAAATGAGATTATCAATACGTTAGGCTGGTCCAGTCTGAGTCAGGCAACCTATGAGGAACTGCTGGAATCAGCACATGCCCCAAACTGTGAGATTTACCTTGTATATAAAGGTGGTGTTCATAACCCGATTGCAATGTGGATAACAACAACAGATAGTAGAGGAAAGCGGGATACCTCGCAGAATCCAACCACACAGAGTGCAATTGGTATATGTATAAATATTCAATAGGATAGGTGAACAGATGATAGGAATTATTGGAGCCATGGACGCAGAGGTGGCCGGTATCCGTCAGGAAATGACGCAGGTTTCGGTTACCAGAAAAGCGTCCATGGATTTTGTAAAAGGTTATGTTGGAACCAGGGAGATAGTTCTGGTAAAATGCGGTGTCGGTAAAGTGAACGCCGCTATTTGTACGCAGGTATTAATCGATGATTACAAGGTGGATCTGGTCGTTAATACCGGTGTGGCCGGGGCTTTGGATGCAAGACTTCATATTGGTGATATTGTTTTGGCAACAGACGCAATTCAGCATGATATGAGAGCTGAGCAGCTTGGATGTAAGCCGGGGGAGATTCCCTATTCGGAGACGTCCTGTTTTATTGCGGATCAGGAGATGAATACTTTGATTCGTGATTGTTGTGCGGCAGTACTGCCGGAGAAAATGGTTTATGAAGGAAGAATTGTGAGTGGCGATGAATTTGTTGCTACCAATGAACGTAAAAGTATGATTTTTGATGAATTTCATGCGATGTGCACGGAGATGGAGGGGGCAGCAATTGCACAGGCGGCAAGTCAGAATCATATTCGATTTGTGATAATGCGGGCTATTTCGGATCAGGCAGATGATTGTGCAGAGGTGGATTTTCCAACATTTGTTGAGGAGGCTTCCAAGCAGAGTGTGAAGCTGATTCTATCTTTGCTCAAAGCAATGAAACAGTGATAAGTTGAGGTACTTTATGAGTGTAAGAACAGATAAAAGAGAAAGCAATTTTGAATTACTGCGCATTATTGCCATGCTATTAATTATTGCAGGCCATTTTGTTACCCAGAGCGGTGCATTGGAGGCAACAACAGGGATTAATCACTGGTTTGCTGCATCTGTTGGAATGGGACACCGAATGGCAGTGAATCTGTTTGTGTTAATTGGAACCTGGTTCATGGTCGATCTGGATTTTAAACCATCGCGTGTAATAAGGCTTTATGGTACCGTGTGGTTCTATTCTGTTCTCATAACCTTAATCTGCAAAGTCTGTAAGGTACCGGTAAGTATGGAGGAATTTGTCAGCGCGTTTTTCCCGGTGATCAGAAGGGCTGTGTGGTTTGCATCGGTTTATATTGGACTGATGCTGTTATCGCCGTTCTTACGAAAGTTCAGACTTCTTACTCTTGAAATTCAGAGAAAGGCAATTATCGTATTATTCCTGTTAGTCTGTGTGGAATGTACCTTATCCACATTTATGGATACTTACTTGTGTGCATTAACATGGTTTATCTTCCTGTACCTGTTCATGTGTTATCACAAGGAATGTGTTAAGCGAGACTGTTCTATCCTTAAATGGAATAAGATCTGGTATCTGTTGATTGGTGTTGCAGTCTATGCAGCAATGATAGCAGCGGAAGGAATCTGTTACACTTTTGCAGACAGAGTGCCAGTGCTTTCAATGGGAAGAAGTCTGGTGATACAGTATTTGAGTGATTACAAATCAATCCCTAATTTCCTGTCAGCCTTTTGTATCTTTTTGTTTTTTGAAAATTGGCGCATGCGTAAAATCCGGCTAATCAATGTATTTGCCGGTGCTACCTTTGGCGTATATGTGATTCATCAGATACCGGTATTTTATATGTTCTTATGGAAAAATCTTTGTGACTGTGATGCCTGGATCAATGACCGAATGTTTCCGCTCTATACACTTGCAGTCATCTTCTGTGTTTTTGTCGCAGGAGTGGTGATAGATCAGATCAGAACGGTTGTATTCGAACCGTTTTGGCTTCATTCACCGCTCTTTCGCTGGATCAATAGAAAAATGGATAGATTCTACCAGAGGTCAAATGAAAAACTAAATTCCAGTTCTAACTGATTTGACCTCGTATTTTCGATTTTGAGCAACTTTTTATAAATTACCCTATATAAAAGTACCCTGAAAAGTGCTATAATCCGTTTTGTAAAGTCTGTTTGTTTGCATAGCAAACAGACAGCTGGAGCAGTTTGAGAAAAAATAAATTCCACCTGTCGATTCTCTAAAAATGAAGATTTTGACGTTTCGGTGGTTATCTATCTGCTCGTAAAATATTTAATAATTCAAAGTGTCAGTTCATGATTAAAGAAGACCAGCTTCGATTAGAAGACGCTCCAAGTAATCAGCGTATTCCTGCCAAGTATCAGTTTCTTGATGAGATTCTTTTAAATAGCATTGTAGTGCTGAGATATCATCAAGCGCATACTGATATTTTTGCCAGAGTTCTTCGTAGGAGAGATTATTCTTCATGTAAGACCTCCTTTGAATTGTTAGACGTTTCAATCAATGCCGGTTTTAGCATGACTTCGTCTGGGGAGACTTTTTTCAGTCCTGCTAAAAGCGGTATTCTTTTGTCTAAAAGCAGGTCTGCAAGGTCAAAAGGAGTTGCACCATTTAAACTGTCTCTTGAAGTAGAATTGATGTGACTGGTCATCAGATTAATATCGTCCTGAGTATATTTGTACATGCTTCTTCCCTTTGGAATAATGTATCGTATGTATTCATGGTTCTTTTCCAATCGGCTCTTTTGGTTGGAAACATAAGGGTCACAGTAGAAAACATAGGTACGATGCTTACCGTCAGCAGTTTTTTCTATATCCCATGGATTCTTGAATTCAGAGCCGTTGTCCGTTAACAGCACTGGGAAGTACTTACGAAACAAACGAATACCAAGGACTTCGGTAAGTTTATTAATTGCATCAATCACACACTTCTGAGTACAGCTGGGAAGCAGGATTACTAACATAAAACTGCAACTCCTAAAAAGAAAGGTAAGCAGACATTTACCAGCAGCACGTCCACCTTTTACAGTATCCATTTCTACCACATCAATATCCGGGTGAGCTTGCATAAATATTTCAAAATCTACATAGGTACGTTTGTTGCGATATATCTGTTGAAGATTTTTACTTGTACGAGGAGCAGATTTTAACTTTCTCTTTTTATAACGGACACGCCTTGGAAGATCAATGTTTCTCGCTTGAAAAATTCGCTGATCAAGGTAGTTGTAGAGAGTCCTCCTGCAAACAGGAATCTCGTCAGCATGCACAGCAAAGATATGACTTAGTGGCTGTCCTTTTATGATTAGAGGAGAAATTAAATCGTTAAGTTCTGATAATTCTTCAGAAGTCAGGTTGATACCTTCACGGGATTTAACCAGTGTTTTCTCATATAATCTTTGAGCATGAGAAGCTTGATAAATTGGATGATTCAAAGGACAATGTTTTTCATCAATACAAGAATTGCAGACATAAGGGGCTTTCGTAGCCTTGATGCATTTAAACGGTGTATAAAGTGTGCAGGTACGGGTTGGATACTCACGACAGCATTTTTTACATAAATTCTTACAGTAGGAAGAACGATTACATTTAGAAGCAATAATGTCATTGCCTCGAATATCACAAGTGGATAAATGGTGGCATTTACCACAATGACCAGATACATGTTTGCCAGCTACTAATTTTACATTTTTTCGTACTTCTTTAGATATGGTAGTAGGATCTTTATGTAGTGTGTTTGCAATACTTTTAAAGGAACTGTTTTGCAAGAGCTCCTGTTCAATATATGTCCTGTCAGATAGGGTTAAATGTTTTTGATTGGGGATTACGATTTTATTCTTGCTCATGGATTATCCTTTCTGACAGATAGATAACCATGTAATATCATATCAAAAACTATGTGCAGGAGTAAATTCCACTTTTAATAAAAAATCAAGTAGGGGGGCGGAATTTACTTTTTCACTTTACGAGATTCTACCAGAGCGTGAATCAGGATAACAATAAGTAACAACAAATAAATATCGAAAAACGATAATATATTGTTGACAAACAAATAGACCTATGCTATTTTATAAACAGCATAGGTCTATTTTTATAACAATTATTTCAAGAGTAATATTAGAACAGTGGCAGTAGAGAAAGGGAATGCGATATGAAGGATAAATTTCTACTAATAACGAAATGTTTATTGAATGTTATGTTTTACTTAGGAATTCCAACGACAATTACAATTCCATGGACACTGAAGTGGTATAGCCAGACTAATCAGTATTATGATCGTTATTACTGGATTCAGACAGCGTTATTTTTGATATGTGGAACGCTGGCGTGTCTGATTGTATTTGAACTTAGAAGAATGATTAAGTCAGTAGAGGCGGAGGATTGTTTCGTGGAAGCCAATGTAAGGAGTCTTCGAAGCATGGGCAATTACAGCTTTATGGTATCCGCAGCAACCGTTGTCAGATTATTCCTGTACGGAACACCGGGTGTTTTCGTTGTCCTTCTGGTCTTTGCTATTGCAGGATTGTTCTCCAAAGTATTGGCCAAAGTGTTTGCGGAGGCAATCAGATATAAGCTGGATAATGACCTGACAATATAAGAAGGAGGAGCGACATGTCAATTATGATTAATCTGGATGTTATGATGGCGAAGCGAAAGATTGGACTAACCGAGCTTTCCAAGGAAGTTGATATTACCATGGCAAATCTGTCCATTCTAAAAAACAATAAAGCGAAGGCAATTCGATTCTCTACACTAAACGAGATCTGTAAGGTACTGAAGTGTCAACCGGGAGATATCATCGAATATGTGGAGGAAGCTGAGGATGTGGAAGTGATGTGAATGTCACCAGTCTGATGCTTACATGTCATTAAAACGCTATTACAAGGGAGGTAAATTATGGAAGAATTGAAGAAAGAAACCGAAAACAATATTACAATTGAAAACGTAGCATCAGATATGAAGATGCCGGAAGAAAAAACATATGTAAACCAACAGGTAATGCAGCAGCCGGGGCAACCGATAATGCAGCAGCCAACAGGTTATGTGAATGGTTATCCTGTTATGCCGCAGCCTCAATACTATAGGAAGAAGCAAGAAGCTCCAATGCTGGTTGCACTACGTGAGAATTTTGCATTTTATGGTCTGGCAACCTTGATATATGCGATTTTCTTTACTTTTTGTCTATATAAAAATGCAGCAGGGATTACAGCTCCTTTTTTCATCGTAGGAACCCTTTGCTATTGCTTCTTATGTTTGAAAAAGTTAGGGGTTCCCATCAAAAAAGACGCCATATTCTATGTGGTAAGCATTATTCTACTTGGAGTTAGTCTGTGTCTCACACTGGATCCGGTTCTGATTTTCTTTAATTATATCGGGATAATATTGCTTGGGATCAGTGGTATCATCCACCTCTTCTATGAGGATAAGGACTGGGAGCTTGGCGAATATTTTTCAGCAATTCAAGTCATTATATTTGGAACGATAACAAAATTGTTTCGGGCATTTAGTGACTGTGCTTACTATAGCAGAAAGCAAAAGGGGACAAAGAAAAATGAAAAAGCAAAATATGTAGTCATTGGTTTCTTTGCAGCGCTTCCGATTCTGTTCCTTGTAGTCATGCTGTTATCGAGTGCAGACAGTGTCTTTAGTAACCTGATTCATATCCGCTGGTCAGAATTTGAAAACATCTCTACGCTGTTTGGTATATTGTGGATGTTTGCACTTGCTTATTTAATTACCTACGGTATGCTCGCTGCTTTTTCAGCCTATGAGATTCCGATCAGAAAGAAAGAGATCAAAACCTATGAACCAACGATTGCTATAACAATTAACTGTATGCTGGCAGTTGTCTATCTGCTTTTCTCCGGAATCCAGATTATCTATCTCTTTATTGGGAATCTACAGCTTCCGGAAGGGATGACCTATGCGACCTATGCAAGACAGGGCTTCTTTCAGCTGCTGGCGGTATGCGTGATTAACCTGATTCTGGTATTGATTAGTCTGTATTACTTTGGTAGCAGCAGGGTATTAAAAGGCGTTCTGACAGTAATCACAGCTTGTACCTACATTATGATTGCTTCGAGTGCACTTCGTATGTATATGTATGTGGAATCCTATAACTTAAGTTATTTGCGTCTTTTGACCTTCTGGATGCTGGCGCTGTTGACATTTTTGATGACAGGAATTTTGATTTATTGCTATCTGCCCAAATTTCCGTTGTTTCGCTATAGCATGGTAGTGGTTACTGTCTGCTATCTGGCATTGTCATTTGCACATCCGAGTTATCTGATTGCAAAGTATAATTTGCGGCCGGGACAGGAGGAGAGTCTGATTGATATATATTATTTGCGCAGATCTTCACCTGATGCTGCGAAGGCAATACTGGAGTGTATCGAAGAGGAAAGATATCTGGATCTTTTCGATGATAATGATATTATCGACTATATGTTGACCAGATCAACTTATTACGAGAATGGTGATAGTATTCGTCACTTCAATTATGCAGGGGAGGATTTGTTACGGTTGGAGTCTATTCATAAATAGGGGAAGGAACGAACAGTAACGACATTTGCATTTCCGAAGCATTTTGTTTATAATCGCTGATATGGAGTCAACCATGTCAGCGATACACAGAATATGAGACAATAAGAGTGCTTCATGGGAATGAGAAATGATGAGAAATGAGATTATAACAGAAGAAGATAGTAAGAATCAGACAGAAAA
>ERZ795048.3487-NODE-3487-length-11649-cov-8.947042_pt1 | contig 11649 bp, 14 predicted proteins | sample MGYA00375132_ERZ795048 | MGnify/ENA primary metagenome ERZ795048 (study PRJEB30177, sample SAMN05720225) | activated sludge metagenome | isolation source: Anaerobic digester | place: Hong Kong | collected 2014-12-17 ...
AGAGCGGCCTGGGCCGCCAGGCGGTGCCTGCTGTCATCCTGAGCGCAGCGAAGGATCTCTTTTCCTGATATGTATTTTGTTGTCATTCTCGACGGAGATCGGGAATCCAGGGGGCCGGGACGGTCAGGGGTTGAGCCTTTCGGGTTGGGTTGAAAAGATAAAATAACAGCACGCACAAAGAACGGCGCTTTGTACGTGGCACCCAAAAGAATATTTTTACTCATTCCCATGCTCCTATTTATAGACTCCGCGTGGGAATGCCGCCGTCATTCCGGAATGTTGTAAGCCGGAATCCAGATGGGACATTCTCACTTCAGCGGGCAACGTGTCATGAGGATCCGCGCTCAAGAAGTTTTGGAAGGATTCTTAAGGAAACCTTTTTCAAAAAGTTTCCTTAAGCCGCCGGGGCTTTCCAGCCGGGGTTTTCCAGCCGGGGCTTTCCAGCCGGGCGGGTTCTTCGGCCCGGGGGCTTTCGATATCAGCGGGAGAATTTTTGCAGCGGAGTTGACGGAAAAAGCAAACCGGTTTAAAATATATGAAAAGGTTTACACTAAAGGCGGTGAAGCATGTCGAAACCGGTCAAAGAATGGCTGACACAGGAAGAACTCGAAGCGGAACTCAAGAGGGCGGGAGTGGATCTTGCGGGAGAGCGCAGGAACCGGAACGTGCGGCGGGTGCTTTACTATTACCGGTATAAGGGGCTGATAACGCCGCCGATACGGAAAATGGTCGGCAAGCGGCTGACACTCTTCTATCACAACATCGTGATCAGCGAGTTCCTGACGATAAGGCTGCTCAAGGAGCGGGGCAAGCCGCTCGACGAGATCGCGGAATACATGAAAAAGGGCGTCAATGCGGAGTTTGTATCCAGCATTTGCGACGCAGTGCGGGATGTGGAAGACCGGTTCGGGATCGAGGCCGACACGCAGATGGTGACAATGTCGGCGCTGGGAAAAGACGGACGGTTCATTTATATGAAAATAAGGAAGAAAGACGTGAAAGCGGCGCGTGAAATGCTCGAAAAAATCGGCTTCGAGCCGGAAGCGGCGAGGGATAACAATGCCGGAGAAGCCGGGACGTAATTTTTTTGTCATAAAACTGTAAGCCCTGGCATTATATACAAGAGGCCTTTTTAACATCACATTCAGACACGGGGGAGGAAGCAGGCATGACGGCAGTATTTGCAGGATACATGGGGATCGGAGAGGAGCCCGATTTCGGGGCGGCGGAGGCGCCGCCGGAGGTTTTTGAAGAAATACTCAGCGAGTCGATCATGATGAACAACAATTTCATCAGGCCGGACCTTGCAGACGGGGCAGGGCATCGTGACATCGCGGTTCCCGGCTCGATATCGGCGGGTGGCGGTATTGAAATGCAGTTGAGGCCGGATGGGGCGACGCCCTGGATCATGAAAGGCATCTTCGGGCAGGTTTCGAGCGTGGAGGTTGAGCCGGGGGTGTACGATCACACATTTTCTCCCGCGCACGTTCAGTGCCTGCCCAGCTTCGGCATCAGTATGGTGGATGTGGCGGGAACGGGCCAGACATGGCTCGGATGCACTTTTTCATCCGCCACCCTGTCAGTCGCTAGGTCGCGCGCGGTGGGACTGCGGCTGAATCTGATCGCGCAGCGTCCCTGTGAATCCCCGGCGGCGGCGGAGCCGGTTTTTTCGGGTATCCCGCCCTGGACCGGGCACAGCTTTGCGTTCACGCTTAACGGCGAGCCGAACGTAAAATTCGAAAATTTCACAATCACGTTCAGCAACGACATCGAGGCGGTGCATACGCTCAACGGCACGCGGTACTGCAGCAGTCACTGCGCGAAGGGATTCGACCTTTCGGGCAGCATCACGCTCGAATTCGAAACCGAGGCCGAGCGCCGCAGGCTGTGGGGCTCGCTCACTGCGACAGGCCCGCGGAACACCGTCGAGCCGGGTAGCATTGCCGTAACCGCGACACACGACAACGAGGCCGCGCCGGGCCGGAGGTTCGAGCTCTCCATCGACGCTCCGCAGATTTACTACGAGTCCGCGCCCGCCGGCATCAGCCATACCGCGGACAGGGTGTTGCAGACCATTTCGTTTTTTCCCGCGCGCAACAGGACCGCGCCGGTTCCCGCAGCGCTGACAATGAGAAACAGCGACAGCGGATACCCCGACCCGGCGTGAGCCGGAGCCGGATGGAATCATGACTACAGGAGGCGAACCATGGATTCATTAAGCTGTCTTGATATTCAAAAGAAAGTGCTCGAAATACTCGAAAACGACCCGGTGCTGAGCGGATATGTAAAAGAGTTTTCGATCGGGGGAGAGAACACGGCGCGGAAGCTGTTCCCCTGCGTCACAGTAGCCGAAGTCACGAACGACATCGAGCCGCTGTGCATCGGCCCCGGAGCGCCGAACCTGAACAGGTACCGCATCGTCATCCGCGGCGGCACGCGGCACACCCTGCCGGAGATCGCCCGCAGAGGCGACGGCGCGGGAAAAAAGGGAATCGTTCAGCTCACCGACGACATCGTGGCAGCGATTTATCCGGGCAACCTGGAAGGCATTTTTAAAAGAACATTACATCTTGAGGAAGCTTGTCCAATGGAGATTGAAGGTTCCGGCGGGAAAAGCTGGATAACAAGGGTTATTCTAACCGGTAACCGCAAAGCCTGAAATGTAAACCTGTTAAATATTACGGAGGTGGCATAATGCTTGTAAACACCGCGGAAATCGAGGACAAAGTGATTGATGCGCTGAAGAACGATCCGACACTTGCGAGTTATGTAAAAAGTTTCTCCCGGGGGGGCATGAACATTTCAAAGAAACAGTTTCCTTTTGTAGAAGTCGGCAACTTTTCTTACAGAGAGGAGCAACTTCTGGCCGCAAGCGGTATTTTTGTGTACAGCGTCGATATTTATGCCGGGACAAAGAATCTGGCACAGGGTGTTGCGTATCAGGGAAGTGAGTCGGGAACAAAAGGGATTACCGGCCTTTGCCACGATATAGTAAAAGTGATCTTGAACAATCATTTCTCCGGCGCATTTTTTAATATTGTAGCGAATATCAATAATATCCCGAGATACCGGGGCGACAAATCGGAAACCATCTGCATCGGAAAGGTCTCCTTTACCGGCGATGTCTGGTTCCGGCATAGCTGATACAAGGTGAAGAATTGTTATTTATTAGCTTATTAACCATTTTCGTAAGAGCGCTATTGATATGGTGTGTAAACACATCAAGAACAGGGGGGGCGGCATGTCAGGGAATAAAGAAAAGAAGAAGAAAAGTACTGTCAGAAACTCCAAAGGAATTGGTAGCTTTTTGAAAGGGCTCGATATGGTTTATTTCTTGACCAAAAGCGCAGATGATCCTGTTGATGTAAGAAATAAAGTAATGGCCTTTTATGGGAGAGAAATATCGTATCCCATTGAGATTCTTTCTTCGTTAGGATTCAATATTAACGGATTGATGGAAAAACGGATGGGCTCTAAAGATATCAGAGTAAAATTCCCAAAATACATAAGGTTGATGATTGACGAGGATACCGGACATCTTTGTTTGACATTCAGCGGTGAGAGGGGAGCGAGAGTAGAAGTTGATAGATCGGGTGTTGATATCAATAGTTATTTCAGAAGCATTGAGGTTGGGACTGAAAGGGGTGTATTAAGTGAAATAGATTTGCAAGGGATGCTTGTAAGAATCAGGAAAGAGGATATTGTCGTGGTTGGTACGGTTGAAGATATTGAAATTGGATTAAAAGGCGGAAGCATTCTTGAGGTGGTTGAAGTGCGCAATATGAAAGTTCATTCTGAAAGAACAAGCGCGGAAATCGGAGGGATAAAGCTTATGTTTGAAGGTGAGTCTCCTGACTCACTGGAAGTTACAGATGCGATTTTTCGGCACGAAACGGGTAAAGCAAGACTGAAAGGCACATTCAAAGATATTAAGGCGGAAAAAGTGCAAGAATATTGGCAATTTACCGGTGTTAATGGAAAAGCAAATATTGGGTTTGAATTCGGGGCATTCAATCCTTCATTTTCCATTCCCGTCAAAAGTATGATCAAGGATATGGTTATAGGATATTTGAATAGTGAAGTATTACCTAAAAATGTAATGATGGAAGATAAAGGAATTAATCTTGAATACATCAGGCGCACAATAAAAGAAAGTCGATCCGCTGAAATGTACATAATTAAAAGGAATTTTTAATGCATACCGGTGCCGGTCTGTTGGTGTGCCGGCGGCATACTGCTTTTTTTAATCGGTTGAAATTTCTGAATTCGTTCGTTACCGTTATCGACAACGTAGATATAGCCCTGTGAATCCACAGCAATGCCGAGAGGGTTCTGAAATTCACCGGCAGAGGTTCCCTCTGAGCCGAAAATTGTTATCAGACGACCTTGTGAATCGACAACGACCACGCGGTCATTCGAGCTGTCGGAAATATAAAGATATCCATCCGGCCCGAAACAAACGCCCCTGGGATAAGAGAGGCTGTTAAGGACGCTTCTGTTCAGAAGGCTAAGAGCCACCCTTGTTTCAGGCTCATCTGCCGCCCGTTCAATTTCCGCCTCGTCCGGTTCGTTGTCCCCGGTGAAACTGGCGACAAGATCGAGAAGCTTTGAAACGGTAAGAACAATTCCGTCGGCAGCACTTGTTAGCAAATCGTGTTCTTCCAACAGGCTGTACGCATCGTAATCAACCCGGCTCCAGTCGCATTCATTTTCCGCGTTCAGGATTTCCTCGATAAAGTATCCATCTGTTTCAAATTTTAAATATTTTTCTTTCCCTTCATCGTAGACAAACACTTCTTTGCTGTCATTTACACAGATTCGGGTAATCCCTGTATTTTGCGTGCTTCCTGAAAAATATCCCGGAGTTTCTCTATTTATGCCTATCGTCATTTTCTTATCGAATTTCGCGTCATATTTAATTATTCTGTCTCCATACACATCTACCAGCCAGATGTTGCCGGAGTTGTCTTCTTTCAATAGGATAACTGTCCCTTTTTCTAAAATGGAGTTCATTTCTTCCTGTACAAAGGTTGTTATTACTTCTCCATTGACATTCTTTATTGCAAATTGACTTTCTCTTTGCTCCAGTATTTTCGGCGAGTGTTCTGAATGAATGAACAAAGTCTTTATTTTTTCCGGCCCACTGTCAAAATCGTTCCGGTCATGAAATGTTGTATTATGATCAATATTCCTGCCGGCTTCCACGCCGCCGCAATAATTCAATTCCAGTTCATAGATTATGTAATAACCGAACATTTTTTTTAACGGCAGTTTTTCCCGCGCGGGGAATTCCGATCCCGACGGTTCGGCAGAAGCAGTATCGGCGAGTATATTATCGTTATAGTTTTCAGGAATCTTTCCGCCAGAGGGATTTTCGATATTAAAATAGTCTCGGACTTCAGCCATTATGTTGTCTTTGTCCAATATCGTTGTTTTTACAACATCCAGATTATGCATATCGATCTCAAACAGAACATTTTCTCCCATGTAATTCGCTAAAAAAAGGGAAAGAGAATGGGGCCCTGTTTTCGAGAAGAGCCCGATGGGAAATCCTCCGGCACCAAGCGAGATTGAGAAATCGTGTCTTGCACGTGCAGTGTCCTGCCGCGTGTCGAAAAGAGCGTTACCGTAAAGAGTGTGTTCAAAATAACTTGAAGGATCTGCATCTATCAGCTTTTCGAGAGAGTAAAGAGGGTCGAAGTACGGAGAATGTTCGTGCTCTTCAACAGACCGTTTTTTCAAAACGAATATTTTCCCCCAACCGGCGTCGAATACGAAAAGGCGGTCTCCGTCCGGAACGATTGCTACCGGCCACTGGAATGAAAAATCTTCGAATCGATGATCGCCTATAGAAAAGTGGTATTCAACATAGTGTCCGAGCAGAGGTTTGAAAACCTGAATCCGGGAGTTCAGTGAATCCACAACATAAACTGTGCCTCCATCATCGACGGAAACATCTGTTGGCCGCCAGAATTTTCCTTTTCCATGGAGATTTGTATTCCACGTTATTCCGGTGTGAAGGGCGTTCGGATTTGAGCAAGACTGTTGCGCTGTTTTAACGTCACTTGTAACGAGGGTTTTGTGATTAATTGAAGCAGCTTCGCTATATGACATACTCGCAAAAAGTGAGAGCAGCAACAGGGAGACGAAAAAGTTTTTTCCCTTTCTCATGATTCCAGCTCCATTCCTTATCAAGAAACGCGAATTTTCTCCGGCGTAAGGCCATCGAAATCGGCCCGGAGGTTCAGGGACGCCGTCCCGGGCCGGCGGATCAGGTCTTGCGATAAGAATCGTAGTTCTCTTAAAGGAAAAATATTCATTACACCAATTATACAGCATGCGGAATATTGCTGGAAGTTCTATAAGAGGAAAAGAGTTCAACTTTAACCGGGTTGCTATGACAGACAGCAACACCCGGGAAAGCCATATCAAGACCGGGAAGTAATATCAAAGTGAAAATGAGATAATGTTTAGAAATCGGCTCCCGGGTTTATCTAAGTTTCCAGCCCTCATTAACAATTACCAGAATACATTTGATACGTGTCCGTATGTTTTCCATCAACTCATTCGGCAGAGTTGTCCGGCATGAAAGGTGCAATATCTTTAAAACCGTTTCAAGCGGTAGATTGCCTTAAATACTTTATCAAATAGTCCTGTCGAGTTGTATTTCCTGATCGCAGCAAGGCCTTCGCTGAAACGGTTTGCCTGAATACAGTTTTCCAGTTCGACAACTACATTTCCTTTTTTGTCAATATAGCAGTATCCGTATTTACCGTTCAGTTCCACTGCCGCCAGACCTTCGCTGAAATTATATGCATAATTGAATTGCGGTTCTATGATCGTGTTTCCCGATGGATCTATGAAACCATACAATTTGTTTGCCGCACCGGAGTTGTCAGTAACTGCCACCGGCCACAGCTCTTCTGACTGATAATCAATATCTGCATATTGCGGTTTCGTTATTATTCTGCCGGTCCTGTCTATCAGTCCCCATTCGCATCTATCGGAATCCCAGCCTTTTCTGCAATGGGCGACAGGCGCGATCCCGTTCGCGAAGCTGCCCACCTCGGAATACTTGAAATCTATAACTGTTTTCCCCGCCATGTCGATAAATCCCCACCTCCCGGCAGTTGCATTTTCTGCGGTCGTTTCAACAGCCGCCAACCCTTCGAAAAACGGCAGCGCATCAGTAAACTGCGGGCTTATGACTATTTTGCCTGTTTTGTCGATGAATCCATATCGGTCGTCGATTTCGATGGCAGCTACTCCCTGGGAGAAATATGCCGCTTCCGATAAATAGTAAGCGTTCAGGTTTTTGATTATACGCTCGTCGGTTTGAAATACGGGATCAATGACAGTGTTGCCTGATCTGTCGATAAATCCATATTTGCCGTCAATTTCAACCGCCGCGATACCCTCGGAGAAGCTCCACGCATTACTGAAGGGTCCTTCTATGATCACTTCCCCGGTTTTATCGACGTATCCGAACACGCATTCTTTTGAAATTTGATCGGAATCTGTTCCGGATATTTTGAAAGGGTTGCACGGGCAGTCCCGCCCTTGTGCTGCAACGGCAACCCCTTCAGAAAAATCCCTTACAAAGTCATACTTTGCTTCTATTGCGATATTCCCGGTATTGTCTACAAATCCCCATTTGCAGTCATGCGAATTGACGGAGGAATCGCCGCAGGTTTTTATTGCAGCAAGCCCCTCCGAATATTCCCTGGCATCGCAATATGGGTCTGTGACTATTTCTCCGGCGGTGTCAATAAAGCCCCTGTTGCAATTGTCGGGAAAATCCTGGTGATTGTTATCAAGCTGAACCAGCGCAAGGCCGTTATTGAATGCTCCTGCTTCCAGAAACCTGGGTTCAATAACCATATTGCCTGATTTATCGATATAGCCCCATAGATAGTCGCTCGCGGGCGGTTGCTGAAGGGATAAATACAGAAAGATGAAAGAACCGGAAACGAGGACTATCATCAGGTAAAACAAAGCGCGTTTTTTCGAAATCGATGTTTTCAAAATGCTCCTTCTTGAATTCGACCCGCACCGGTGAGAAATGCAGGCACGGAATCAGCGTTGCCGAATGATACTGCAAAAATAATACCATTATAAGGTTTAAAATGGTGAATCATTATTACCCACCGTAACCTGTTTTTATTTGACGTCATCCTTACGGGCGATAAAAATATTTAATCCATTTATATCCAGACCGCAGTCGCCATTTATGCTTTCAGTATTCTCTCCGGCCCTGATAAGCATGCTGGCTATCTCTGATATTTTTTTGCTCTTTCTTTGCAAAAGTCCCGATATCCTTCTTCCCACCATGCATTATGCGCTGCTATGCATAAGGGTGTTTGTCCCGAATTATCTTCAGCGTTGATGTCCGCACCGTTTCTCAACAGAATTCTCACAATCCCTTCAAGGCTGTAGTATACTGCTATATGGAGTGGTGTTCTGCCTTCACGGTCCAGCGAATTCACATTTGCGCCATGCTCTATAAGAATCTCAATGACGTTCTTGCAGTTGGCGGAAACAGCATGATATATAAGAGGGAATTCACCTATATCCGTTTTTTCTTTGATGTCGGGGCTGACGCCTCTGTCCAGATAGCCTTCGACGCAATCCGTGTCGCAGGAAGCTGCGCACTGGAAGAGTCTTTCTATGTCCCGTTCATCAAGAATATCATTCTTCTCAAGCGAGAAAGCGGATGTCGCGAGAAGGATTATCGAGCATGATGCAATCAACAGAATCTTGAATGCGACCGGGGGAGCGCTGCATAGCCGGACAGTAGAATGACGGTGATTATTCACGGGTTCAATTCTACCAGCCCCGCGCCGTAAAAACAATATCGAGCCGCGGAGAACTGTTGAATATCAGCAACAAGCGCCGCCGCCCGGCGCGGGCGGGCTCGCGGCATTTTATTCACAACACTGATCACGGCAAACTTTCACTACAGCGAGACCCTCGTGGAAACTTCCGACTTCACGAAACGGCTGTGGTTCGATAACATAATTGCCCGAGTGATCGATAAAACCGATGCGGGTGCAATAGTGAATCTTTTTTCGTCCAAACAGGGATTTGCTTTCTCGTTTTTCTACTACCTTGACTGCGGCCAGCCCTTCTGAGAAGTTCCATGCATCCATGTAATCAGGCTTTATCACAATCTCTCCTGATCTATTCATAAACCCGTATCGAAAAACATTTTTAGTAAAAGGAGCCGGGCCTTCTGTAAAAACTTCCTTTAAAGAATATTCGATCGGAATCGCCAGGTGCCCGGTTTTGTCAACGAAACCGTATGAACAACCATCGTGGTTGTTACATTCTTCGCATTTTGACACCCATGCCAGCCCTTCGTTGAAATTACCTGTTTCGCAATAGGAAGGCGGTATTATAATATTACCTTCTACATCGATGAAACCGCTGCTGAAATTGCTTTCATTTTCTGTTGAAAAATGTATCCCCAGAAGTCCTTCGCTTACATAATTATGAGCAAAAACATAATCAATCTCGGGTCGTATGGTGACCTGTTCATGTTTGTCAACGAGTCCCCGATTGCAGCCTTTTATATTAAAATCATAGTTCTTATTTCCTTCGCAAACCTGCACAAGCGCATAACCTTCATGGAATTGTGCGGCGTCGACGAAGGGACCTTCGATTACTACCTGACCTGAAAAATCGATGTAGTGAAATTCACAATCGATGTCTATGTGGTCGCAATCCTTTATTTCATTCACGGCTGCCAGCCCTTCAGAAAAATACCTTATATTGTAGTAGCGCGGTTCGTTTCACAATATTGTCAGCTTCCCTGTTGCAGACCGGCATGAATAACGAATTAATGAAATACTGAAAAATAGATTATAACGCATGTCGCCGACAACAGTAAACAGAAACAGTGTAGTAAAAACGCAACATATATCCGGCGCCGTAAGCTGTATGTCAACAGGCGTGAACAGGTTGCCGGTGTCGCGGGGCAACCGTGATTATAGCGACGGCGCAATCGACCGGGGAATCTGTTGCGGGATGGCGAATGCGCGCGGGATATCTGTTGTCTGATTCGAATTGCAAGGAGTATAATCATGGACGAAGCAAATAGATATTCTGAAGGATTGAATTCAGCGGCATGAAAGCATCTATCGAGCTATATGGAGACAATATGAATGAGTAAGTGGCGGAGAATCAGGAGAAACGGCCTGCGTCTTCTTGTCGCATTAACAGCAATCAACTTTTTTGTGTTGTTTGTAATAGCGCCGAGAAGTGAAATATCGCTTGATTCTTTTTTTATCGTAACAGGCATGATATCTTTTGTGCTTTTGATACTGACGATTGATATCGGCGGCAAGTATGTCTTGTATACTTACCTGTTTTTATTATCCTTCGTGATTAACGGAACAATTGGAGCCAGGGCTGGAATGATCGGAGAAACAAAGTGTGGTGTACTCATCGCTGATGACCAGCGCCGTATCATTGTTTCTGTTGCTTTTGTGCATAGCTATTCTGTTGATAAGGAATCGAAAACTGAAATCCCGTGACTGAGTTTGATACGGAAAACGTTCTCCCGGAGGGATTTATCAATTTGTATTCATGTAATGCAATAAGTGATGAAGGGGACGACATCGCGCACGCGATGGCAAGGCATTTCGGAGTGAGGGTATGGGCAAACAAAACCGGTGTAAGATTATGGCCGCCCTGGCGCGGATTGAGAGGGAAAAGAGGTGTGTATACCAGTCCGCGGGACAGGCTATTTGATAAAACGGCTGGTTTCGATTGGGTGTTGCCTTAAGATGGGAAATGAATATGCCGATCAGCAGGAGGATTAAATGGAACTGGAAGAAATATTATTTCAATTATTAAAAGTTTTGAGCCTTAATATTTTATTCAGCGGTGTTGTCCTCCTTTTCAGTTCTTCAATTGGCTACAGGTTGTTAGGCATTACAGGTTGTTTTATTGCCTTATTGGCTGTTGCTTCTTATATTTCACACGACGGAGAACTATTATTCATATTGCATATAGCAATAACCGCTTATTTGATTTTCGGCGGTATATACATGTTTAGAAGTGGTAATAGATTGTACAGGGCTATGGCAAAAATCTGTTTTTTGTCTTTAGCATTAATGGCTGTTCCAATGATAGCCATGACTTATCGTGGACATAAGGCTTCAAAAACAAAATACTATTTCGGTGGTTGCTATAACCTGTTTTCCAGATTCAGTTTCGTGCAGGAAGAATATCATAAAGCAAACGGTAAATACGCTCCGGACCTTAAAACTATTTCTGAATATGCCGGGTATTTGTGTCGGAACGACAAAGAATATTTCTGCGATCTGTTTTCAGACGAAGAAATGAGCAAAGAATGTGAGGGCATCAGTCTCACTGTTACAGATAAAGATGAGTATAGAATCGAGGCAAGATCCGGGGGCGGAACCGGTTGTTACCTGTGTCTTACGCCGAGAGGTATTAACCGGTGGCATCACTGGGAATGCTCTGAAGAGAGTAAAAATCAATGTCTGTGATGTGCTCCGAATCGCCGCGATCAGTTAACCCGGATTTCTCACAGAGAAATCCGGAAAACCGCGATAAGGCCAATCCTACTGCTCCGGGTGACATGCACAAGCTTTGCTCTGTGCATGAATCAGGCGGTCACAT
>ERZ795048.3489-NODE-3489-length-11643-cov-6.463669_pt1 | contig 11643 bp, 7 predicted proteins | sample MGYA00375132_ERZ795048 | MGnify/ENA primary metagenome ERZ795048 (study PRJEB30177, sample SAMN05720225) | activated sludge metagenome | isolation source: Anaerobic digester | place: Hong Kong | collected 2014-12-17 ...
CACGGACCGCAGGATCCCATCGTGCGGTCCGTGGCCGTCAATGTCGCCTCGACCACCGAGGAGAACGCCGCCGTCGGTAACGTATGGGATGCGGAGCTGGAATTTTCCCTGATTCTTACGCTTCAGGCGGATGAAGAGGAGGCCGAAGGATGAAACGAGCATTTACAAGCCGTGAAAAAGTGCTTTTGACCGTTTTTATTCTGCTGCTGCTGTTCGTCGGATATTTCAAGCTCATCCTTGAGCCGATCAACACGAAGATCGCCGAATATCAGGCCAACGCCGCCACCGAACAGGATATTATGATCGCCGAGACCAGTACGCTGACCGAAAAAAGACGGATGGAGAAGGAACTCGAAGAGATCCGCGCCTCCTCCGATTTCAAAGAGATCCCCGACTACGACAACATTCAAAACGTCATCAAGGAAATGGATTCCATTTTCCAGAGCAACTCCGCGGATTATTCGCTGTATTTTAAAGAGCTGGTCGAGACGGACAACGTCGTGCGGCGCACCATTTTGATGGATTATAAGACCGAAACCTATGAACAGGCCCGGACGATCATCAACGCCCTTCACAGCTGCGCGTATCCCAACCAGATTTCGGATCTTTCCTATACATATTTGGAAGACGACTCCGGGAATCAGAGTCAGGCCGTCGAGGTCAATCTCACGGTTACCTTCTACGAACTGGATTATTGAGCGGCCGACCGGGGAAGGCAGCGTCTGCCGTCTCCGGTCCGGCCATATTTTCCGTGGCCTGCCGGAGGAATCCGGCGCGCCTGTCTATTTTCTGGATACCGGCGGAGTTCTTTGCGCCGGAGAGGAGGCAAAACTGTGAGAAACGGGATAAACCGGATCAAAAGTGAACGCGGCGCATCCATCCTTGCCGCGCTGCTTCTGGTTCTGGTGCTGACCACGGTCAGCGCGATCATTTTGATCTATGCCTCCGCCGACTATGGCCGCCTGCCCGATCGCCTCGCGGAAAAACAGGAAAAGACGGCCCTTGTTTCCGCCGCTTCCCTGTTCCGCGATGAGCTTGACCAGCAGTCCGTCACGGTAAAGACCACCACGACCACGGTCACAACTTACGATTATTGGGGAAATGTCACCGGCACGAGCACCAGCGCCGTGAAGGAAGAATCCTCCAGCGATCCGAGCGGCATGATCGGGCAATTTGCCTCGCTTCCGATTTTTGCCGGCACGTCGGAGAACAGTTCTCTTGCCGCGACGCTGTCGATGGACAGCGCCTCTTTCAGCGCGCTCGAAGCGGACATCTCCCTCTATAAAAATTCCAGCGACGCCATTATCGTCGAGGCAGATCTTCATCCGGCCGACGATTCCGACCATATCTACGCATATTGGGCGATCTCAGACAGCACCAGCGTCACCTCCTCCACCACGCCCGGCTGGTATACTTCGACCTATGTCGAGACCGAGGAAGTGACCTATACGTTTTCCGCAGAGACCATCACCGAGGTGAAGAACGAATGAACGGAATTATAAAGAAACTGAGCCAAAAGCACGGCGAGACGCTGATTGAATCGCTGTGTGCGATTCTGGTGATTGCGCTGATCAGCGCGGGCTTCTGCGCCTCCGTCATGGCCGTCGCGAAGATCAGCGAACGGGTTCGGGCGGAGGACGACGAATTTTATTCCACGGCGGTGACCGGCACCGAAACCGGCACGGCAACCATCAATATCGACGGAACCAATTACACCTATACGGTTACTTACACCCATTACGAATCGGGACTGATTGATTATGCCAAAGCAGATTAGGATGAAGCTCCTCAAAAAATTGAATACCGGCTCAGGCATGACGATTCTGGAGATGCTCGTCTCCATGCTGATCGTCGTGATGGTGTTTGTCGCCGTATCCACCGGCGTCTCCGTCGGGCAGAGGGTGTTTTTTGACAGCACAAAGACCTCGCAGTCCCATATCCTGATGGAATCTCTGATAGCGGCGGTGGAGGGCGATCTCCAGTACGCGACGAATGTGAGCACGGATGCCAACCAGATCGAGTTTACAAACGCCGAGCACAACTTTCTGGATGCGATCCTGATGTACGACGACGGAAAGCTCGTGGTCAGCACGGGCTCCGACTCCTACGATCTTGTTCCCGAGCCGACCTATACGGTGGAGGTTTCGGGCTTCACGGCCGTTCAGACCGGGGATACCATCGACATGACCATCCAGCTTTCCAACGGCTATTCCAGGAATTTTTCCGTTTCCCTTGTGAATTATAAGGAGACAAGCGAATGACGAAGTTTGAAAGGCGCAGATCCGGTTTCACTCTTATAGAGACGATGGTTGTCGTCGCAATAATCGTCATCCTGGCGGCGGTTGCCGCAGCGGGTTTGACCGACTATGCGAGCAGCCTCACGCACCTTGAACGCATGAACAGCGCCAAGGCAATCTATATTACTGCGCAGAACAGGCTTGTGAACCTCAAAACGCGGAATCAGCTTTCCATGTTTCAAGAGGTGTCTCTCTCCCAATATTATACGGAAAGTGAAGCGCAGGACGACGATGGCACCGTGATCCCGGGCCTTTTCTATGTCGACGAGAACGACACGGCCGTGATCGATGAACTGATGCCGGAGGGTACGATCTCCAGCGACGTCCGCAACGACAGCTATTATTACATCGATTTTGATCCGGTAAACGGGTATATTTACGGGGTCTTCTTTTCCGACAAAAACTTTAGTTACAGCGACGTGTCGGGGATCCGCGGCGACGAGACCGCGCTGAAGCGTGCGGAAGTGGGTTATTATGGCCAGTCCTCCCTTGCCAACATCAACGGTTCCGTCGTCAAGCTCTCCCCGGCCTTTACGGTGACAAACGGCGAGGAACTCTATGTCACGGCGAAGTACACCAACTACTTCGTCTCGGAGACGGCCGCCGCAAACTGGGAACTTTCCATCACGATGGATGGTGTCGTCAGCGGGGAGTCCCATACCTTCCAGACGACCCCGGCGGATGTCCAGCTTTCCGGGAATACCGTCACCATCGAATTTGTCATCGACAGTCTGGAGTCCGGCATGGGTTTCAACGAGCAATTCGGCGCGTTGGGCTATGAACCCGGCGAGAGGCTGAACCTCACGGCGCAGATGACCTATACCGGAAGCGTCGTCACCGCGACGCCGAGCGACAACCGTTCCCTCGGGTCGGCGAATAGCCTTTATGAGAACGTCATCGGCGCGGATGTGCATGTCTCGACCGGGCGCCACCTGCAAAATCTCTCCGAGGCCGTGAGCGGCGTTTCCTGCGCCGGCACGCTGTCGGCCGAGGCGGTCACTACGATCACATTCACGAGCGATATCGACTGGGTAAACGGCACGCTCAGCTATTACAGCGATAAATACGGCAGTTCCGGCGACATCGATTTTGAGCTGCTGGAAAATGAGGCCTTCTTCGGCACGACCGGCGTCTCAAGCGGCGTGACGATCGCGGGCGGAAAACATATTATCTCGAATGTCACCGTCTCCGGCGGCATCTCCTCCTCCTGTGCCGGTTTCTTCCCGGTGCTCAATCTCGGAACGGGGAAGGTCACCAATCTTCTCCTTCAGAACTTGGAGGTCACGGACGACGATTCCCAATACATAGGCGGCTTTACGGGGTATCTGGTCAGCGGCAGCATCACGGGCTGCGGAATCTACGGCGAGAGCTCCTATGAGGATGTTTTGGTCCGCTCCACCGAAACCTCGGTGACGAATCCGGCCGGACTGGTCGGCGGTTTCGTCGGCAGAAACGGCGGCACGATCAAGGAATCCTTTGCCGTCGGCATCGTGGATTCAAAGGCGAGCAACGCGGGCGGCTTCTCCGGATGGAACGAAGGCACGATCGAGTGCTGTTATGCCAACTGCTATACCTATGCGTGGAACCGGGCGGCGGGATTTGCTGTCACCAACCGCGGCAAAATTTACGGCAGTTTCTCCCTGATCTGTGCCGAAAGCGACAGCGCGGCCTCGGGCATCTCCGCCGGGTTTGTGCTTGCGAACAGCGGCGGGACCATCTCCGGCTGCTATTCCGCCATGAACGACTTGGACTACTATGGAAGTACCTATGAGCTCACCTATACCTTTGCACCGGTCGGCGTGGGCTCCATGACCAACTGCTATTATTATTATAGTGGAATTTTTAATACCGGAATTCAAGCCGGCACGAGGCTCTATACCGCCTCGCTGAGCGACGCGGCTCCTCTTCTTTCCTATAACGACGGCGTCAGCACCAAAAATCCATGGCGCTCCACGCTGCCGGTCACCAAAAAATACAACCATATTGAGGTTGGCGCGGATCAGTACATCTATCCAACTCCGCTCACCACCTTCTACGGCGACTGGCCGGCGGACAGCACGCTCCGGATCAACGGCGTCTATCCCACCAAGGTCGTGGATCATCTTCAGGAGCTCGATCAGGAGCCTTACAGCAACTATTATGTGGAACTCTCCTATGATCCCAATGGCCGTCAGGTCTATGACGAGGAGGGCAACCCTACGACGGTGAAATACTGGCTGGTCAATAAGGACGATATAGAGGATTTCACGGCGGTCGTCAACGACGATCCGAGCCTGTATAATATCACGTGGCTCTCCACCGCGGGCGCGGTCGAAAGAACGAGCAACGTCACCTCGAGGCTCTATGCCGGGGACGATACGGCTCTCTATACGATCAGCGCGGTCGAGAGGAACTCCGGCAGCCGGGCAATCGGCTATGTCGTCGTGTATTCCGTCAAAGTGGCGATCGATCCGGAGACGCTGAACCTGTATTATGAGGACAGAACCGAGGCGGACATCGACATCGTGCTGACCGTGGAGCCGGAAGTGCTCAGGACGATCAATTGGATGCCGCTCGAGAAGTATATCGACGGCGACGTGGACTGGGATATCGAGCCCTATACCGACGACGCGAATCTGGTCGTCGAGAATGCGGACAGCGACAACGAGACCATCACGGTTGAGCTGATTCCGAGCGGCTCGGCCTACCGGTTCGGCACTTCTTACGTGACGGCCACATTTACGGATACGCTCACCGGGTTGGAGCATGAACTGGTCTCCACCGTGATCTCGCTTCCTTCCAATACGGCGGGCGCCTACCTCGAATTTGACGAGGATGACGAGGTTTCCGGTTTCTTCCTCGTCAACGACGACGGAAACTATCTCGACAATATCTCCACGAACAACGAAAACGACATCACTTCATGGTATTACGGCGTCGTCTCGCCGAAGAGCACGCTAAGCGTTCCGTACACCTCCGGGTGCCGTTCGGTCACGATCACGCTGTCCGACGGAACCGAGGCAGACTATTACTTCTATCAGTTTACGGATGCCGGTACCGCCGCTCCAAGCTCCGGGAAACCGGTGAACCGGCAGTTGACGGTGGACGGCGCCACGTATACCTACCACATGCTGTTCGCCTGCGGCGTTAAGATGGGCACCGGTACAATCTCTACGACCAACAACACGTTCCAGATCCGTACCGCCGACCAACTTCAGAATATCAACTATTATGACACCGCCTCTGCGGAAAGCACTTACCTTCAAGGCAATAATACTTACAATCAGACGCATGACATTAAAATCACATCCGGATTCAAGCCGATCGGAAGAGGCGGCGCCGGAACGAAGGCCTTTATCGGGATCTATGACGGACACGGCTATACGCTGGAGGATTACACGAACACCGATTACCCGGATGAGCGATTCATCGGACTCTTCGGCCAGCTCGGTGAGATGAGCGTCGACGACAGCAAAACCGCGACGGTCTCCAACGAGAAGCCCGGCATCATCCGAAACGTCGTGATGCTCGCCACCGACCCGGAGGAACAGAGCGGCTTGATCGTCGCGACGTATAACCCGGATCCGACATCGAACATCGGCGATACGGCGGTCGGCACGCTCGTAGGGCTGATCTATACGCCGAACTCCGCCGTTGAAAACTGTGTTGTCAGCGGCTACACCGTCGATTATACGAACCAAGTCTCGGTGAGCTTCGACATTTACAGCCATCTCGGCGGGCTGGTCGGCATCAACATGGGCATCGTGAAGAACTGCAGCGTCATCTCGAGTACCCTCACCGCGAGGGCCACGAGGAGCAACATCAAGACCTATGTGAGCGGTCTTGTCGGGGCCAACTTCGGCACGATTGAGAGCTGCTACGCCGGCGGGGAACTTTCCATCGACAACACTTCGAGCGGTCCCGGCGTCATCAACGGGCTGGCCGGCTTCTCGGGCGGCACTTGGGGCAACCGACCTTACCACAGCTACGGCACCAAGGTCATCCGGAACAGCTATTCGATCTGCCAGATCCAGTCCTCCACCGCTACCGTGTATCCGGTGTCGCCGACATCCTGTAGCTATGGCGGGACCACCTACACGCAGACGGTCTCGAACAGTTATTATCTCACCAATACCGTGAGCGCCACCGTCGCCGGCAGCGGCAGCGGCGGCACAGGCCTTTCCTACCAGATCATGGACGGTACGGAGCTTTATAACGGAAATACCTTTACGGAGACGCTCAACGCCGGGATCTCCTCCGGAAACCGAAATTTCGGAAATGCGACGGCAGCCCATACCTATCCGTATTTGAGCAAACTCGCCGCGCGCCCGTATCCGTTCCCTGCCATCGTCCGGAACACGGTTGTCGATCAGGGCATCACGACCTCCTTCTACGTCCATTACGGCGACTGGCCGCTGCTCACGGATTATTCCATCTCGATCACGGGCGATCCGGCCGTGGCCATCGGAGATTCCATCGAACTCACCGTGCGGTCCAACGACGAAGAGATGACCATCAGCCGGATTTCGAGTATCAGGGACTTTGATACGGATATCATCTCCGTCATGTTTGAAGGAAGCAGCATCACCGTGACCGGCGTGGAGGAAGGCGAAACCACGATGCTCGTCACCGTGGTCGGCAGCGACGGGCTGATCTACCGGGCGACCGCAACAATTACCGTCACCGTACCGAAGGTGTCGCTTATCGTTGCTCCGGATCCGTGTGAAATTTTGACCGGAGGGACGGCCTACCTCACGGTCGCCGCTCCGTCCGGCTGGTCCTTCGACGAGGCGGACGGGAATCCCACGCTGGAAATCACGCCCGTGAATACCGGAGATCCCCAGAGCTTTGAAATTGTGAACTGGGAACTCCAGAATGATAAATACTGGGTCGCCGAGATCGAGGGTACCTATGCAGCCTCCACACAGGTGGCGGTGCAAAGCGCCCAGATCGTTAACGACCTCAATACGAACCAGAAGAAGCAGACTTTGTCGGATGATCAGGTGACGGTGGTGGTTTACGCCGTGCCCGACGACTTCGAGGTGGAGCCGGCGGACCTCTACATGGACGAGGGCGTATCCGACGGCCTGACGATCACGCTGCCGGAGGGCTGCACAAACGACAGCCCGGTTGTCACCATGAAGGTCTATGATTCCGCGGATACGGAGCTCGCGGAGGCCGATTGGCCGTTTACGCTCAATGATCCCGCATGGACGGTCGGCACGGACGAGGAGGACAGGACAACCTATACGAACGCCATCACCTCCCAAGAGGACGCATGGGGCGACTACCGGATCGAGATCTACCTTGATCAATATACGTTCACGTTTGATGAGGAAGAGATTCCGGTTACGCCGACCGACCCGCAGTCCGTTGCGCTCCATATTTTGCCGGTCACATTTGCCGTCTCGCTCGATGAGAGCAAGACGGGGCAGGAGCGTGAGATTACGCTGGAAAATGATGTGACGGAGCCGATGTACGTCATGCCGGTCTCTGCGGCAAAGGAGGATTCCGCGATTCTCCATGCGACGGTCACAACCGACGACCCGGATCTCACCGGTACCTATCTCTGGACGGCGGAGGATGTCTTCACCGAGGAGGCGGTCTCTCTGGACGGAGTCACCACAGACGAGGATACGATCACGCTTTCCAACGAAACGCTGGCCGTTCCTTCGCTTTACCGGGTGACCTGTACGTTTACCGCAAAGGAAAAGAATTACACCGACTCCTACTATGTGCTGGTCTATGAGATCACGGTCACGCCGACGATCTCTCCGACCACGCTCGAATTTGCCGACACAGGGACCGAGGACTCAATCGATCTGACGGCCGACTCCACCGTGGCGCTCTCCTGCGGCACCTATTATACGGAGATCGACGGCACCGGCGTCACGGCATGGAGCAGCGAAACAACCGCGGAGAGCGGCACCGCCACCCATACCGTCACCTATACCGTCACCTATACGGATACGTTCGGCAATGTCTGGTCCGGTACGGCGTCGGCCTCCGGAGATTCCGATTACTTCGTCAATGCGGGCACTTTGAGCAATCAGAGCGACACCGGCGCCACCTACACGGTGACGAAGACAACCTACGTCGCCAAGACCATCTATGTGCCGGTCAGTTCTCCTTCGGACGGCGGCACCTACTTGATCGTCGATGCTTCCGGCTACGCGCTGCAAGGGAGAACCGGATACCGTACGCAGCTTGCGACACAGCTCAGTATTTTGGGACCCACCACTTTCTATACGGATACCGAAGGTTCCGGCACGGAAGAAATCGATGATTATCTGGATCCGTCCGATCTCACTGGACTTACGTGGACCTATATCAGATACAATTCCAGAAGCGGATACCTCCAGAACGTACAATATTCGGCCTATCTCTATGGAAGCAGAAATAATCTCACATTGGGATACAATCAACAAGCGTGGACTTATAGTTCCAGTGCGGATACTCTGAAGACAAGTACAAACTATTATCTGTATCGAAGCGGAAGCAATTATACAACGAGCAGAAGCGGAACGCGGGTCTACTTCTACGAAGCGATGACGGTCTACGTCGAGGAATGATTTCCGCCCTGTTTCCCGCAATGGCATAAAAAAAGCGCCCCTCTCCTAAAAAAGAGAGGGACGCTTTTTGCATACCGACGGCGGGTGCTCCGCGGCATGTTTCTCAGCAAATTCTTAAAAACGGACTGTCCCATATGTCCTTCGCCGCACCGCTGGATGCGTTTTTTTCGACGGCTTGGCGCATTTTTGATACCGTAGGGAAAACGGAAAATACTAAAAGCATAAAAAACGCCGTCCGGAAACCACCGGGCGGCGGGATTTTTCAGGAATCGTCGTGCAATTTTTTGAGCAGCGCGATTTCGGCGATATAGCCGGCCTCATCGTTCGGCGTTTCGAGAATGAACGGCAGCCCTTCCAGCGCCGGATGCCGGACGATTCGTGCGATGGCCTCAAGACTGAGCACGCCTTCCGTGATCCGCGCGTGGCGGTCCTTTCTGGAGCCGCGGGCATTCAGGCTGTTGTTGAGATGGATCGACCGAAGCTTCGACAACCCGACCAGCCGGTCAAATTCCGTGAGCACGCCGTCGAGATCGTTTTCAAGATCGTAGCCCGCGTCCCAGACGTGGCAGGTGTCGAGGCAGACGCCCATCTTTTCGCCAAGATTCACCCGGTCGAGGATCTCCCGGAGTTCCTCAAACCGGCCGCCGACCTCGCTGCCCTTTCCGGACATCGTCTCCAACAGCACGGTGGTCGTCATCTCCGGGAACAGCGTCTCATTCAACAGTTCCGCGATCTTTTCGATGCCGGTCTCGATGCCCTGACCAACGTGGCTGCCCGGATGAAAGTTGTAGAGCTGACCGGGCGTCGCCTCCATCCTTTGCAGATCGTCCGCAAGGATCATCCGCGCGAATTTTCGCACGTTTTCTTTATCCGCACAAGGATTCAGCGTGTAGGGCGCATGGGCGACGATCCGGTCGATGCCGTGTTCCCGGCGGAAATCCTGAAACGCCCGTACGTCCTCCGGGTCGATCGGCTTCGAGGCGCCGCCCCGCGGATTCCGCGTAAAAAACGCGAACGTGTTTGCGCCAAGCGCGGCGGCACGCTCTCCCATGGCGAGGTATCCTCCCGCCGACGAAATGTGGCTCCCGATCCGGAACATCAAAATTCCCCCTCCGATGCTTTCCCTTTATTATACCCTCCAAAGCGCCCGGCGGAAAGCCCGTTTTTCAAAAACGAGGCCGCTTTTATCGGTAAAAAATGCTTGATTAACTAAGAATTGTTCTTATGTATCTTTTGAAAGTGGAAATAAAACGCAAAATATTGTATCATTTGAGACAGAAAAGGGGGGATTCCATGCTGAAGCGCGACCGCGAGATTTTACGGACTTCGGAGCTCTTCGTGGGAGCGCCGCAGGAGGCGATCGACCGTTGGCTTGACGGAGACGGCAGTTGGACGGTCAGCGCCAGCAGCGGAGAGACGATCTTCGGCTGCTCGGAATTCTGCCGCTGTCTCGGCGTGCTGCTGCGTGGCAGGGCGACGGTATATAAAGTTTGCCCAGGCGGCCGTAAAGTGATCCTGAGCGTGTTGGAGCAAGGCAAGACGTTCGGGATGTCGACGCTGTTTTATGAAGCGGCCGCCTGCCCGACCGAGATCGTCGCTTCCGGCACGTGCAAGATGATCTTCTTTTCCAAGGAACTGGTGGAGCGCGCCTTTGCCGAGTCTCCGGAGTTTGCCCGCTCTTACGTCACGCTGCTCTCCCGGAAGATCCATTTTTTGAACCGCAGGCTCGCGACCTTTGTGGAAGCGGACTGCCGGGATAAACTGCTGAGTTATCTTTCGGGTATCTATACCGGCGGAGAGAGCGTCCGGCTCCCCGGCAGCATGTCGGAACTTGCTCAGACGCTCGGCGTCGGCAGGGCTTCGCTCTACCGCGCGTTTGATTCGTTGGAGGAGGAGGACATCCTCCGCCGCGACGGGCGGACGATTCTTGTTAGGAATGCCGAAAGGCTTTCTATAGAATGAAAAATCTATGAGGTGATTTTGATGAAAAAATTTCTTGCTGTCCTGATGAGCCTGCTGATGATTGCAGCGTTTTCCGCCTGCTCCGGCACGGAGAAGTCCGAGGAGTCGGTTTCGGAATCCTCCGAGCAGTCCTCCGAGCCGGCGGTTTCCGAATCGGAAACGTCGCAGGAACCCGTCTATGAAGGGACAACGATCAATATCGGCATGCTGAAGGGACCGACCGGCATGGGCGCCGCATGGCTGATGGAACAGGATTCCCTCGGCACCACCGTCAACGATTACAACTTCACGCTCGCCGGCGCTCCGGACGTGCTGACCTCTCAGCTTCTTTCCGGAGAGCTGGATATGGCTGCTCTGCCGACCAACGTGATTTCGACGCTGTATAACAAAGCGAACGGTGAGATTGAGATTCTCGGCGTCAACACGCTCGGCGTCCTCTATATCCTTGAAAACGGCGACACCATTCAGTCCGTCGCGGATCTGGCCGGCAAGACCATTCTTGCCTCCGGTCAGGGTTCCACCGCAGAGTATGTTCTGGATTATATCCTTGCGCAAAACGGCCTCACCGTCGGCGAGGATGTCGAAGTCTTCTGGGCCACCGAGCACAGTGAAGCCGCGACGCTGGCCCTTGCCGGGGAATACGACGTCGTCATGCTGCCGGAGCCTTTCGTCACCAGCGTGACCGCGCAGTCCGACGATTTCCGTATCGCCCTTGATCTGACGGCCGAATGGGAATCGCTCGGAAACGGCGAGCTCACCATGGGCGGCGTAGCGGTCCGCAAAGAATTTGCCGATGCGAATCCGGAAGCCGTTGCCGCCTTCCTTGAGGAGTA
>ERZ795048.3491-NODE-3491-length-11642-cov-5.565634_pt1 | contig 11642 bp, 10 predicted proteins | sample MGYA00375132_ERZ795048 | MGnify/ENA primary metagenome ERZ795048 (study PRJEB30177, sample SAMN05720225) | activated sludge metagenome | isolation source: Anaerobic digester | place: Hong Kong | collected 2014-12-17 ...
CGAACTCGCCGCCCTGTCATCCCCCTGAAATCCCCCCCTGCGCCCGTCAGACCGGCACGGCCAGCCGGTCCGGCGCCGAGACGTCCCCCGCCACGATGTGCATGGCCTCGCGGCAGCCTGCATCGCACCCGTCCCCCTTGGCGCACCCCGCCCGGCACGACGGCGCATAGCGCCGGAACGCAAATGTCTTCCAGTAGTCGTCGTGCTTGAGCTCGTCGATGTTCCATACCGGCGCCAACTGCGTCTCCGAATGGTTGCACACGCGCACGCGCCCCTCCGGCCCCACCACGAAAAATCCTTGCGCGGCTGAACACCGCGAACCGACTTCAAGGTGCTTGAATTCCCGCGCCGGCACCAGGCATCGCGGCAGTTCCGTCCCCACGTTGCCGAACGCCCCCGCCCGCGCCAGCGTATCCTCCGCCACGTTCAGCATCTCCCGCACGCCGTCGGCATCCAGTTCCAGCCGCGCGGCATGGGCCAGCCCCCGGCCCCCGGGCAGGAACCGGTTCAGCAGCACCTGCCGGGCCCCCGCCGCCAGCGCCGCCGCGATGGTTCGCTCCAGCTCGTGCAGGTTCAGCCGCGTCACCGTGATGTTGGCCACTGCCGACACGCCCAGCTCGCGCGCCCACGAAAAACATTGCAGCACGTGGTCCGCCCCGTCGTATCCCGTCAATTCCCGGAACGCCGTCAGTCCCGGCAAACTGAAGCTCGGCTGCACGGCCCGGGTCCGGCACCAGTCCATCCATTCGCGCGTGAACAGCCGGCCGTTGGTCAACAGATACAGCCGCGGCGGCTTGAGGCTGGAGACCAGGCGGCCCCCTTTCGTCTCGATGTGCTCCGCCTGCAGCCCCGCCGCATGCTCCATCATCTCGCGCAGATCGTCGCGCAGCAGCGCCTCGCCGCCGGTAAACGCGACATTCACCACGCCCATGGCGCAGAGCTTGTCGAGCACGACCTTCCATTCCCGCGTCGTCAGCTCCGGGCCCGTCTCATAGCTCCCCCCGGCCCGGTACCACGGACACGAACAGAAGAGACAGTCGTGGTTGCACCGCCCGGTCACCTCCAGCACCGCCGTCGTCGGCAAAAACGACGGCGCGAGGCGCGAGGCCTCCCCGCTCATTCCGCCATTCCCAGCAGGCTGCGCAGGCGCGGCAGGCTCCGCTTCAGCGGCGTTTCATCGTCCTGCGAGCCCACCTTCACATCCCTGCCCGCAAAGAAATCCCGCAACACGCGCAGATCATCTTCCGTGAAGACGACCGTCCGGGTCTCCCGCCCATCCGGCAACCGCACCACCAGCACCGAGGCAGGCTCGTCAACCGCCATGGGCCGGCACTTCCGGCAAAAGGCCTGCTCGTCCAGCTCCACCGATGCCCCGCGCTTGCCAGCCTCCACCTGGGCCTCGGCCTGCAGCCGGCGCAGACCTTCCAGCCGGTTCAGCGGCGTTGACCACTGGTTTTCCGGCACCGGATACAACGTCTTTTCGCCGCAAACCGGGCACACATACTCCGTCACCGGCGGCGGCATGCACATGTCGTAGCACATCGCCCCCATCTTCTGCTCCGGGGCGGGCCGCGCTTCGATCCGCCCCAGCATCCGCTCGATCTCCGCATTGGAAGCCCGGGTCACCCGCTCCACGGTGATCCCCGGCTCCCCCTCCCCTCCCTGCGCCCGCACCGCCTGCACCGCCAGCAGCAATCCGCCCAGAAGCACAATCAATCCAAGCACCCACGGCATGGCCTACTCCTCCTCCGGGGCCAGCCCCAGCAGCGCCCGCAGCCGGGGCGTCGGCTCCATCTCCGGATTCCCCGCAAACCGCCGCAGCAGCTGGATGTCCTCCATCGACAGCCCCCTCGTGACCTGTTCACGCCCGTCCGGCGCCGTGGCCCGCAACACCACATCCGGCTCGCCCGCCGGTTCCGGCGTGCAGTTCCGGCAAAAGGCGCGCGCATCCAGCTCGAATCCATAGCCGCTGCGGTTCTGTTCCTTGAACGAAGCCAACTGATGCTGCATCGTCTCCAGCCGTCCCAGCCGCCAGCGCTCCGGTTCCGCATAGGCCGTCTTCTCCCCGCACACGGGACAACGATATTCCGGCGAGCCCCGCGGCAATGCCATCCGCGTGCACATGGAGTAACGCTCCCAGTCCGCACGCTGACTCTTGTCCTCCGGATCCGGAAAAACCCGTTGTCCGAACTCCGGCCGCCGATCGCCCTGCGCCTGCGCCCGCACCGCCAGCCCGGCAAAACAAAGCGACCCTGCCATCAGCACCAGTATCAGCATCCACGGCATCGCTTGATCCTCCGAACATTCATCCTAATCCGATCCCCGCCGCCCCACAACGTCAATCTCACCTGCCCCCCCCCGAGGGGACTCGCGGCTCGACCGTCGCCCGGCCCGGAATTCCGGATTTTCCACAGCGTGGAAAATCCCGCAGAGCGGGACAGGTATTTTTTCCATGGCGTGGAAAATACCTCGCAAATTTTTCCATGGCGTGGAAAATCCGGAATAGCGCCTGTCGGCCGATTCCCCGGCCGCGGCCGCCCCAATGACCTGACTCAGGAAACAGGAAAGACGCCCATGAATCCCCAACTGCTGATCGTATCCGCCATCGCCATCACCCTCGTCTGGTGGCTGATCACCGCCGGGTTTCTGCTGCTCGGCTCGCTGATCGCCGGCATCCGCGACCGGTCCTTCGGCCGCTCCCTGGGCATTGCGGTGCTCAGCGGGATTGCCTCGTTCATCCTGGGCGCCGGGCTGGGACTGCTTCCCGGAATCGCTCCTGTTGGCGGCTTCCTCGGATTCCTCTTCGGGATCCTGGTAGCCGCGTTTTTTCTGAAGGTATGGTCCCAGGCGACCTTCGGCCGGGCGCTGGGCGCGGCCGCCCTGGGCTATCTGCTGCCCCTGGCCCTCGTCGCTTTTCTGGGAATGGTCGCCGCCATCCTGATCCCGGCCCTCAGCAAGGGGCTCTCCAACGCCGCCATGACGGCCACCGTTTCCAACGGGGCCAACCTCTACAAATCCGCCACCTCTGTGCCGCTGACGGATCCCGGACAGGATCCCCCGTGGACCGCCTTCCCCGCCAAGGGCCGGTACCGCACGTCCACGGAGTACTTCCGGGATCTGGTGGAATCCGGACGGATGGCCGTCTCCTACGATTTCTTCTCTGCGCGCGGACTTCCGGCCGCCCACTCGTCCCGCCCGGAGGACTTCACCGCCGACCACAACGCCTGGCGCGTGGTGCTCGGACTGGAGGATGCGCCCGACGGCACCCCCTTCCTGTTCACGCGCAATTACAACCCGGAAACCCTGGAGACGGGCGATCACCCGATCGAACTGGAAGACATGCCGCCGTTCGGAAAGGACGGCATGGTGGTCATTTTGAAAGGCGGCGCCGCGTTCTCTCTCCGGGGCAGCCAGCTGAACAACGCCAGTTTCAATCCGGCCCAGACCCCCTCCGCCCCCGGCATCGAAATCATCGGTCCATGAAAATGGAGCGAGCGATGGGATTTGAACCCACGACAGCCACCTTGGCAAGGTGGCGCTCTACCACTGAGCTACGCTCGCCCCTGTTGGAACACCGCGGAATCTATCATATCCGATCGGACGCGCAACCCCTTTTTTGCTCTTTGTAGCTCCGGGTTCATGCTGCGTCACGGCGGTTTGCCATTGACGGCAAGGGCCCGGACATGTCGAATCCGGCCATGGATCTCTTTCTGCGTCTTGCCCGCCAGCTCTTTCGCGCCAGCCACGGGCTGCCGGCCGCCGAAGCGCCGGAGCCGGCGCCGGAGAGGAATCCGGAATGGATCGCCTGGGCCCGGCGCCACCGCCTGACCGGGCTGATGGCGACGGCCCTGGCGGATCCGAACGGCGTGCTGCGCCGGGAGGCTTTCGGCCGGGCGCGGCATGCCGCCGTTCTGACCCGCGAAGCCGAACGGATCCATGCCCTTCTGTCTTCCCGTCTGCCTTCGGTGAGCCTGATCAAGGGCCCGGCGCTGGCCGCCCAGGCCTGGGCGCAGCCGGGACTGCGGAGTTATGATGATCTGGATTTTGTCTGCCCCTGTTCCGGTTATCCGCTCCTGCTGGCCGGCATGCAGCAGGCCGGCTATGTGCCGGAAGCGTCGGATCCGCGGCGAATGGAACACCTCTGGCATTTCGGATGGGGTGTTGCCTTCCGGCACCCCGAGGGGTTCCGGGTCGAGGCGAACCACCGCTTTTTTCCCCCGCAGTATCCCTGGCCCCGCCGGCTGAGTGTGACCCGGCCGGAAAACTTCATCCTGCAGCGACTGGATGCGGCGGACCTCCGCGCACCGGCCCCGGCACTCCATCTGCTGCTGTGCTGCGAACATGCGGTCTGGCATGGCTGGAACCGGCTGGCGTGGATTGCGGACGTCGCCGGCCTGCTGGTGCGCCATCCGGGAATCGTGCCGGCCGCCGGGGAACTGGCGGACGGCTGCCCCTTTGCCCGGCAGACCCTGGCCGCGACCTGTGCCCTCGCGGATCACCTCTTCGGCCCCGGCTTGTCGCCGACGCCCCTCCCGGATCCGGGAGCCGTTCCGGCGGGCGTTCCTGCCGCGGACGGTTCATGGCCTGTCGGCCGCGCATTGCCCGGGTTCCACGGAGCCTTCATGACCCGCCGCGAAAGGGCGGTTTATCATCTCCGCCGCGCTTTCATTCCCGGGGACAACGATTTCCGGGCTCTCTCCCTGCCGTCTGCCCTGCGCGGGCTGTACTGGCTGAGCCGCCCGGTTCGAATCGCGCTGGCGCGGGGCTGAGGTCGGCTACCGCCAGCCTTTCCGCGGCACGACCGGCCAGTCGCCCAGGGGGCGGCCGTCCGCCGCCGTCCGCAGCAGGCCTTCGGCATCCAGCAGATAGGCGTCATCGGCGGCGGCGGTTTGACGCAGGGCATCGCCTCCCCCCAAACGAAGGAACACGAATCGCATCACGTTGGCCAGGCTCTGCCAGGGATACGGCTCCGGAGACAGCCCGGTTCCCCATCGGACGGCCAGCAGAACGTCGTGGCAATCCCGCACGAGCCGGTCCGCGGGGATCCCGTCCTCCCGCTTCGTCGCCGCAAAACCGCGGTCGCGGCACTTGTAGCTCTGGGCGCCGTGATCGCCGGCCAGTACGATGATGCCCTGCGGGTCCCGCTCCGCGATCCGGCGGCAGAGCGCTTCGATTTTCCGGTTTTCCCGGATGACGGTTTTCACGTACTGCGCGACAAACGCCTCCCGGCCGGTCCGGTAGTCGTAGCCGTCCGCCACGTGCTCCGCCCCCAGCTTGGCGAAAAAAAAGGCCGGGCGGTCCAGCGGCCAGCCGGCCAGGGTTTCCGCCACGCGGCGCGCATACTCCGGCACCAGGGTGTCCGGCTCGCGGCCGATGAACCGCGGCAGGCTGACTTTCAGCGGGGCGAACAGCCAGGACCGGTTCAGCAGCGAGTGATCCACCAGGCCCGCGCCGGGGCGATAGTAGTAGTCCGACGGCAGCAGATAGACGATGTCATAGCCGCTGCGCTTCAGAATCCGAAGCACGGGATTGTAATAGGTCCCGCTGCCTGAAAGAAACCCGCGGGCATAGAGGGAATCGTGGTTGCCGAAGGCTCCCGCCGCGTAATGGTGTCCCATCTGGAAAAACGACTGGAGGCTGGTCATCGTGAACGAGTAGTTCGAAAGCGCATGCGGCACGACGACAAACCCCGTCCGCTCCAGGAACGACCGGAAGTCCGCATTATCGAACCCGTACAGCTCCCGCATCGCATCGAACCCGTGATAGGACTCCAGGCAGAGGAAATAGATGTTCGGCGTGCTCGCCAGCTTCACCTGCTCGTAGAGTCCGATTTCCCGGGCCGAAAGCAGATCGTCTCCGCGCCGGGCGGAGGACGCCACGGCCCATCCCGCCTGTCCGGCCCGGAAGGCCAGCAGCGCCAGCAGCAGCAGGCTGGTTTTCCGCGCGCCGAGCCGCGCCGCCAGGGCCCAGTACAGAACGAATAGCGCCAGGACCGCCCCCAGCGCGGCCGGCCGCGGCCAGCCGAATGCCTGCCGCAGTTCCGACAGGTTCGCGTCGCAGAGAAACGCGGCGAACACCAGCGCGGCGGCCGCCGCGAAAACCGCGCCGGCCCGGCGGCGCAGGGCCGGACACCGCCGCCCGAGCACCGCGACAGCCAGCGCGCACAGGCCGTAGATGACCGTCGTCCCGCCCAGCACAGCCGCGAACGATCCCGCCAGCTGCCTCGGCGCGAAGAGCTGGAAATTGCGCATCATGTCCGACGCAAACGGCACCAGGCCGGCCAGAACGATCAGGCTCCAGGCCCAGAACCGGTCCGCCCAACCGAAAGGATCCGTCACCCGCCTGCCGTTCATTTGGACGCACCGCCCTTCCGGATGACGCGCGCCAGGCATTCGCTGCCCGCGGCCGTCAAGTGATCCGTGCCGTCCTGCAGACCCCGGATATCGGCACCGAATTCGGCGACGGGCGCGATGACGGGAATCCCGTGCTCCCGCAAATAACCGGCGATTTCCCCGACAACATCCTGCAGGACAAACCCTTCATCCGTGTAGGCCGCGGCCGGCGGAAACAGCACCACGTCGAACTCGCAGCCCCGGGAACGGGCCAGTTCCGCCATTTCCCGGATGACCGGCAGAAGGCTGGCCCGGTTGCCATCGTACAGCCAGCGATACCAGCGCACCGAGGACATCCCGCCCCCCTTCATGAACCGATAGATCGCCTTGCGGACGAAAAACGGCGCCTTCAGCGCCGGCGGGGCATACATCCGGTACAACCCGTTGTCGCCGCCCTCGAACACGGTGTTGCGCACCGAAAAATCGTTGAGATTGAGGACGTAGCAAATGCGATCCGGACGGCAGAGGCCGAGCATGCGCTCCAGTTCGCGCCGCAATTCCAGCAGGCCGTAGCCGGGCACGCTGAAATTCACCACGCTTTCTTCGGCACCCGACAATCGCTGCAGGGCGGCCGCCGCAGTCTCGTGCTGCGAGAGGCCAATGCCGAACGTCACGGAATCCCCCAGCAGCGCCACGTCCGGCGAGACATCCAGATTTTCGCGATCGTCACGCAGTCCCTGGCGGTTGATGCGGAGGACACGGCCGGCCTTCTCGATCCGGCAATCGGGTTTCAGTCCGTACACCAGCACGGGATCGCCGCTGGCCTCGAAGTAGTGCAGGGGATCTTTCCGCCGGGCCGCCAATGGCGGTGCCACGCCAAAGGCGTACAACCCCTGGCACGCGGCTTCCAGCAGCAGGCCCGCGGCGAGAAAACCGGCGAACAGCCGTGCCGTCTTTCCTGCGACCCGCGGCACCGGCACCGTCACGGGACACCGCCTCCGGTTCCGGAAGCCGCCCGTTCCGCCAGCCGTTCCACGAGGAGACGAGAACTCTCCGCCCAGGTGAAACGGGCGGCATTGGCCCGGGCCGCGGCCGACAGCCGGCTCCATTCAGCGTTGTCTTCCAGCAGGGACTGCAGGGCGGCGGCAACGCCCGGCACATCGTCGGGATCGCGGAACAGGCCTCCCCTGCCGCAGATTTCCGGAATGGCGCAGACGGCGGAACTGACGACCGGCGTGCCGAAAAGCTGCGCCTCGAGGGCAGGAATGCCGAACGATTCGCAGCGGCTCATCAGGCAGAACACCTGCGATTCGGCGTACAGCCGGTCGAGTTCCGCGCGCGGCAGGAACCCGGCGAAGTTCACGTCTCCGGCCAGCCCGAGGGCCGCGACCAGCCGGCGGATTTTGCGTTCGTAGGCCGCATCCGGCCACGAACCCGCGAACACCAGGCGGGCCTCCGGCACGGCGGCGCGCACCCGGGCCAGCGCGCGCACCACCGCCTCCGCGTTCTTGTGCCGGGCCATCACGGAGACGCAGCAGATCTGCCCCGGCTTCCGGCGCGTGTCCGCCAGCGCCGCGGCGCGGGCATGCGTGGCATCGTCGGCGGCCAGGTGCGCCACCAGGCCGCGCTTCTCCCGAATCCCCGCGTTGGCGCGGTACGCCTCCTGCATGTAGGCGGAATTGCAGACCAGCACGTCGGCCGCGCGCACCGCCCGGCGGTAGGCCCGGCGCTGGAGCCACGCCTTGAACGCATCCCGGCGGCGGCGCGCCGCCGGCACCAGCGCCCACGGATTCTGGCAGAACACCACCTGCTTCACCGCCCGCGGCAAATGCGCCGCCATGCCGCTGGGAGTGAAATAGACGTCCGCCCCGCACCGCTTTGCCAGGGAGGCAAGCCGGAGCCTCTCCCAGACCGATCGGAACAACCAGCCGCGGGTGGCGGAAGGAGCCCGGACCCAATCCACGCGGCTGCCGAAGATTTCGTGCAGCCCGGACAGGTCCGCGCGGCACACGATCACGACCCGGCACCGGCCGGCCAGGCCGTCGACGATCTGCGTCAGGTGTCCTTGCAGCACATGCCGGCCGCTGGGGTTCGTCACCGACAGCGCATTGACGAGGAGGCTACGCATCCGGCTCCATGGGGAGTTCCGTTTCCACGATGTCCCAGCGCACGATCCGCACGCCGGAACCCTTCAATTCCCGCCGCAGGTCCGCCAACGCGGAGTCCTCGACCGGCTCGACCAGATAGATCACGGCGATGCGCAGACGCACCACCAGTGCCGGCAGTTCGTGAAAGGTGCCGACAACGCGGACGCCATGCACGGCGTGGCCGGTGATGGCGGCATCGTCGCTGACGATGCCCACGATCTCCGCGGCGACGCGGTCGCGGGCCCCGAACATCATCTGCCGGAGAAACAGCGTGGTGCGATACCCGGCGCCGCATACCAGCGCCCGGGGGGGCGGCGGCCCCCCGGCAACGCCTTCGCGCAGCAGCCAGGGCATGAGATCCTGCACCACGCGGAGCGCGGCGCGGGAAAACACGATCACGGGCGCGGCCAGGCCGGCGTACAGCAGATAGCGGATCGCCGGGCCGATCCAGCCTGCGGTCTCCGGCGCCCCCAGCAGGCGCACGCCGAAGGCCACGGCGCATCCCAGAACCACCGCCAGGCCCGTCGCGGCGTACTCCGACACGCGCGCGAGGTACCAGACACGCGAATAGGACCGGAACAGCAGCAGGCAGCCGAAGGGGATGAAGAAATCCACGGGCGCGGAACGGAGCCAGGCGGCTTTGAGCGGCACGTCCAGGACCCCGTCCCGGAGGTCCAGCATGGCCTCGACCGCCACCAGCAGCAGATTGAGAATCAGGATGTCGCCGGCCAGGTAGAACAGCAGGGTTTGGTTGCGGCGAACGGGTCGCGCCAGTCCCTGCAGGACCACCCGGCCGCTTTCGCGCAGTTCGATTCCCGCCAGGTGGCGGACCACGGTGTAGGCCGCCAGCAGGAACGCGAGCACCAGAATGCCCAGCGCGCGGTCCCGGAACACGCTCGCGAGCAGCCCCACGACTACCAGCGCCAGCGTCGCGACGTACAACAGCCCCGCCACCTGGCCCTGCCCCAGCCCCCTCCGCAGCAGGCGGTGATGCAGATGGTCGGCATCCGCCGTCTCGATTCCGCCGCCCCCCTCCTCCCCCGACGCCCGGCGCAGTGCCCGCCGCATGGACCGCCGCCACACGGCCAGAAGCGAGTCGAACAGCGGCACCCCCACCGCCAGCAGTGGCACGCCCAGTCCCGCCATGAACGATGCCTTCGACTTGGTCGAAATCGACAACGCCGCGAGGACGAACCCCAGGAACAGGCTGCCGGCATCGCCCAGGAATACGCGGGCGGGATAGAAATTGCGGCGAAGGAATCCGAGGCAGGCGCCCGCCAGACCCAGAAACAGCAGCACGTCGCCCGGCGATCCGCGAAACACCAGCGACAGGCCGATGCCGGTGGCCGCGATCAGCGCGATGCCGGTGGCCAGGCCGTCCACGCCGTCAATCAGATTGAAGGCGTTCATCAGCACAACAAACCAGCAGATCGTTGCCACGGCATCCGCCCAGCCGGGAAGCGCAAACCCGAAGATGTTCTCCAGGTGAATGCCCGATTCGTACGCCGCGGCGGCCAGGATCACCTGGCCGGCCAGCTTGACCAGCGGCTTGAAATCGAATCGGTCATCCACCAGTCCCAGCAGCAGGACCCCTGTGCTCAAGGGCAGGAATCGAAACCACCAGTCCATGGACAGCTGCCCCGAAAACGGATCCCACGGCAATAGAAACACAACCGCACAGGCCGCGTGAAACCCGCCGAAAACCGCCACGCCGCCGCCCCGCGGCACGGGGACGGCATGAATCTTTCGTTCGCCCGGCCGGTCCAGGAATCCCCATCGGCCGGCCCATTTCTCCCACAACGGGGACAGCACAAGCGCGGTCAGCAGGCCGGCCAGGAAAACGACCGGATATTTCAGAACGGCTTGCCAGTTCACGTCCGGCCCTCCGCCACGCATTCGACCAGATCCGCCATCCGGCGGCAGTTCGCCGCCCGCGTGAAGGTGCGGGCAAACAGCTGCGCGGCCGCCGCGCTCTTCGCGGCCCGTGTCGGGGCATCCCGGACGCCGGACGCCGCCGGCGCCAGGGCCGCCTCATCGCCCGGGGGAACCACCCAGCCGGCTCCCGACTCCGCCAGCCATGACCCGATCGCGCTTTGCTCCGGACCGGCAAACACCACGGGGCGGGCCAGCGCGCAGGCGACGGGAAACTTGCTCGGCACCAATACGCCCGTCCATTCCGGCTGCTGGGAAACGAGGTGCACATCGGCGGACAGCAGGTGGGCCGCAGACGCACTGCCCGGCACGGCGGGCAGGAACTCGAAGACTCCGGCGCCGAGCCGTTCCCAGGCGGCGCGATTCGGACCGGCGCCCGAAAAGACAAACCGGCATCTCGGCTTCCGGCCCTGCAACCGTTTCGCCAGCGCGAGAAACTCCTCCGCGCGATGGGCGCGGCCCATGTTGCCGTTGTAAAGCAGAATGACCTCGTCCTCCCCCCAGCCCCGCGCGCGGCGCAGCGCCTGCGCCTCCGCCTGCAAGGCCGGCGTCGCGGAAAATCCGCTCCAGAACGGAATGACTTCCACGCGGCCGGCACCGGATTTCGCCAGCAACGCCGCCATATCCGGCCCCAGGGCCACGACGGCCGCCGCGCGGCGGCGTTCCTCGCGCGCCAGGGCACTCAGCAGCGGCGTCAGGGGGTTCCAGGGGCGCAACCATCCGTGGGCCGCCAGCGCCTCGGGATACAGATCCATGCACCACAGGACGAAGGGGATTCCCCGGTGCTTCTGCAGATGCGCGCCGAGCAGGCCGATGAACGGCGGCGTGGTCAGGCAGACGACGGCGTCCGGTTGTTTCGGGAGCCGTGCCAGGGCCGCCCGCGCCCCGCGGTAATACGCCAGGTAATCGCGGAGCTTGTTTCCCCATCCGGTGCGGTGATGCCCTGCCGACCCCAGCCGGAGGATGCGCACGGCGGCGGGAAGCACATCCGTCGAACCGACCTCCGAACCGTATCCCGCGGCGGAGGTCACCACCGTCGGCTCATGCCCCCGGCGCACGAGTTCCCCGGTCAGGTCGAACAGCACGCGACCGGTCGGCGCCTGGGCGGGGGGGAAGAACTGATTGACCAGAGCGATGTTCACGTCACCGGTTTCCGCGCGGCGCGGCGCGCCTGGTCGATCATCAGATCGGAAGAGCACACGTCTGAACTCCAGTCACTTCGTACCATCTC
>ERZ795048.3493-NODE-3493-length-11640-cov-3.720587_pt1 | contig 11640 bp, 8 predicted proteins | sample MGYA00375132_ERZ795048 | MGnify/ENA primary metagenome ERZ795048 (study PRJEB30177, sample SAMN05720225) | activated sludge metagenome | isolation source: Anaerobic digester | place: Hong Kong | collected 2014-12-17 ...
GGGGTTGATTATACTCTTCTGAAGATGAAAGGTTCAACCAGAAAAGATTTCTCTATTACGCTGGGCTTGAACCAAAATGAAAGAAAACAGGCATATTATTTACCCAATCTGACTGAAAACTGGAAGAACTTTATTTTCAGCGCGGAATTGGATAAGAGTTTTTTCATTGGTAAGCAGGAAATCAGTGCCGGGGCGGGAATCCAAAGGAAGATCAATCTTAACGGAGATTATTACTACGATGATGAAAACTTCCTTACCACAATCCTCCTCATCCCCGATTTCAATTATTACACCAGCAATTATACGGCACCCTGGCTGAAATTAGCATGTAAAATCAAAATCAACCGGTTATTCGATGCAGTGTACATCCGTTCCAACGCTACTTTTTATAAGAGTGACGAAGAACTGAAACGTACTGTATTCAATGTAAGCACCGGAGCAATATTCTAAAAAACAAGGTATGACGAACGTGATCGAATGCAAGAACCTGACTCATTATTATGGGAAAAAACTGGTTTATGAGAACCTGAATTTCAATGTACGGGAGGGATCCATCCTGGGGCTACTGGGCAAGAACGGAGCAGGGAAAACAACCACCATCAATATACTGCATGGCTTTTTACAGCCTCGTGCAGGTGAATGTCTCATTTATGGAGAAAACACCCAGCAATTATCGCCGGAAACCAAGAGCAGGATAGGATTCCTGATCGAGGGCCATGTGCAGTATTCATTCATGGACATCCACCAGATCGAAAAATTCTACTCCGGTTTTTATCCCCACTGGAACAATGAGCCATACTGGGAACTGATGTCTAAACTGAAAGTTACTCCGAAGCAGAAGATTTCAACCATGTCGTGCGGACAGCAATCACAGGTTGCTCTTGGCCTCATCCTGGCACAGGAACCGGACTTGCTGATACTGGACGATTTCTCCATGGGACTTGATCCCGGGTACCGCAGGTTATTTATTGACTACCTGAGGACTTACGCCAAAGCTGAGAAAAAGACCATCTTTGCCACTTCGCACATCGTTCAGGATATGGAACGCCTGATTGATGACGTGCTCATCATGGATTATAACCGGGTGCTGGCGCATGGTCCCATTGATGAATTCATGACAAACTTCAAGCAGTTTACCTTCACCATGGACAAAACGGATATTGACCTGAAGAAGGAAGAATTCGTCGTGAATCTTGAGATGAATAAAAACGAAGTTGAATTATATACCTATGAATCGGAACAGTTTATAAAGAAGTTCCTGGATGATAAAAACATCAACTATACGAACTTCAAGAACGTAGGAATGGGACTGGAAGATGCATTTATAGGTTTAACCGGAAAATACTAGAATATGTTACAATCTGTCGTTTATAAAGAATGGATCAAAACCCGCTGGTTTCTGCTGATCCTGCTGGTACTGGGATTACTGGTTATCGGAAATATGTACCTGAAAGTGCAGCACGCAATAACGTTTAACGGAGCCAACAAATACTGGTATCTGGTATTGTTTCAGAATCAGATATACTACAAAGGTTTGAAATTCATACCTATAGCAATTGGACTAGCGGTTGCAATTGCACAGTATATCCCGGAGATAATGAATAAGAGAATTAAACTTACATTTCATCTTCCGGTAAATGAAAATAAGGTTTTGCTGCTCATGCTGTCATATGGCATTGTTGTTTTGCTGGCAAGCTACCTGATATTATTTATCGTATTCACCATATTAAGCAACTCCAAACTCCCACCGGAAGTAGTACATACAGCCATTTCGTCCATAACACCATGGTTCCTGGCCGGATTTGCAGCATATTTCCTCGGGGCGATGGTTATACTCGAAGCCATCTGGAAATACAGGATTGCCTATTTCATTGCTTCCTGCGCATTTATTCTTTTTTACTTTGAGAAAAGTATAGCAGGCGGGTATGCATTGATGAACTGGAAGCTGGTTATCCTCACTGTGATTATCAGCACTTCCCTTTTGTTCTCAGCATACAGGTTTAGAAAAGGAGAAATGTAATAAGTAAAAAAGACCGTATCATGAAGAAAATAAGCAGATATATACTCGTTTTTGTCACCATACTGGCCGCAGCTGTTGCGCTGCCAAACCTGTATTGGCTCGCTTTTGAAAAGCCTATTTCCACTCCCTTTGTAATGTATAGTTCCCTGGAAAAAGATTTTTTCATCATTCGTTTTTCAGAGGACAATGTGAGGACAGATACCAGGGGAAACATTTATACAAGGGATGAATTTGAATCGAAGCTGCCTTTATACTATGCAAGGCAACTTGTTTTGAACGGAACACTTCCCGACAGTATCAACGGAGTTGAAATGGATTTACACCAGATCAATTATTACCGTTCATTCTTCCGTTTCAGGCCACGTGAAATGTTTATGCCTGAACCTGGACTCTACCCACTCTTCGAATCAGAATCGGGTCGGGCCAACCTGGAATTGCCCAATGATGTTTTCCGTATTTCAGACAGGATGGAATTTATTGATGCAGAAACAAACCGCATCGATGAGAGAAAATCCCAGATGTTTACCACCGTTCTGAATAACAGGAATTTCGCTTATCCGGCCACCAAGATTGCCGGTTTACCTACAACGCGGAAATCATGCGACGAAGGGTATTTTGTAGTTGACAGCAAGGATTGCATGTACCATATAAAAATGATTGAAGGCGAACCCTACGTAGTTAAAATTGAAGTTCCCGAAGGACTCACTTTCAGGCATATCGTTTGTGTTGATTTCACTGATAAAAAATATTACAACTACCTGATATCGTCCGAAAATGAAATCTATATCCTGACTCAGGATGATTATGAATTCATAAAACTCCCCGTGGAAGGTTATGATCCTGAGGTTGATGAGCTTCGAATCTTTGGAGGTATGTTCAACTATACTATTATTATGCGCCGTGAAGGATACATGAAGACCGTAGCCCTTGATAGCGATTACAACAAGGTAGATGAATATTCCGAAACATGGCCGGTCAGGGGTAAAACCAGGGAAGGCGTTGTAGCCAGTACTATTTTCCCTTTCCAGTTGAGACTGCAGGATAACAACAACAGCTATATAAATTTCTATCCTGAAAAACCTGCCGGATTTTACTGGATAATCGTAAATATCGTCCTGATGCTTTTACAGCTTTTTGTGATAAGAAGATCGAACCTTAAACCGGGGAAAAACATTATTGACCTGGCAATTATTGCACTTACAGGAGTTTACGGCTTCCTGGCTGTGAATTTCTTCCAGAACAAATTTTTCGATTAGTAATTACACTTAATCAGCCAGGGCTTCTTCGGAGTATTCATAGGATAATGATCCTGATGAATGGTTCTCAGAAGTTCTGGCTGCTTTATTTTCACCCATGTAATATATTCCCTGATCAAGTTTAAAGAATGAAATGATCTCTTTCAACTGTTCAGCCTGTGCCGCCAGCTGTTCGGCACTGGAAGAAAGCTGCTCACTTGCAGCGGCATTTTGCTGGGTTACCGAATTAAGCTGCTGTACCGTTGTATTTATCTGACGCACACCTGTATTTTGCTCCAGGCTGGCAGCCGTTATTTCCTGTACAAGTTGTGTTGTCCTGTCAATTTTAGGCAGCACATCCTCCATCACATCACCTGTGCTCACTGCAAGATTCAGGTTTGATTTAGCCAGTGCCACAATCTCGTCTGCTGATTGCTTGCTTCGTTCAGCCAGTCCCCTGACTTCTGAGGCAACTACAGCAAATCCCCTGCCGTACTCTCCTGCCCTGGCTGCTTCAACGGCAGCATTTAAAGCCAGGATATTAGTCTGATTGGCAATATCATTTATAATCGTGATCTTATCTGCAATAGCCTTATTTCCTGTGACACTCTCACTGGATTTCTCTGCAATCAGGTTCACTCCCGTCCTGGCATCACCCGAAACCTTCTCCGTTACAGATGAATTCTCAGCATTCTGACTGATACTGGCAGTTATCTGTTCAACCGTACTGGTTACTTCCTCAATGGAACTGGCCTGCTCATTGGCTCGTTCTGCAAGCTGTTGTGATGCTGAACTCATTTCAGTGCTGGCACTTAACAACTGGTCTGAACTGGAATGAATCTGCTCCACAATATCCTTGAACGATTCCACCAGCTTTAGAATAGAATTATTCAGCCTGCTTAGTTCATCATTCCCTTCTACTTTATAAACTCTCAGATTTAGATTCCCTTCGGCTAAACTTTCAACATGATCAATAGATTGGTACAATGGCTTTCGAAGGAATTTATTGATGTATATAAAAGTTACAGTTCCTAATACAAGGTTTGCAAATGTAAGCACCAGATCAAAAACCACACCGCCATAATAGGCCTTAACAGTTGTTATAAAACTTACACTCAGCACCAGAACAGCAACATACATCCCGAAGCGAAACATGATTGATTTTTGAAAAATCAACCTGAGAACAATAATACAGATTGGAATGGTTCCAATAACTACGATTGCTTCTTTTAGAAATTCACTCATGATATTACGTATTTATCGACTTCGTATGAAGAAGTTCAGTATGTACAATATAATAGACAAAAATATATCCTGGAGTCACTCTCCGACAGAGGGGGTACTCCTGTTTTTCTGCGGCTATCACTTGAATTTTCCTGCGGTTTTTACGTTGTTTTGTCAGGTAGTTTATGAAAACTCCAATTGCATCACCTGCCATTGCCAAAAAAAGCTGTACATTCAAAAAACTAACCAGACTGCTACATGCTAAAAAAAACTTATCTTCCGTGTACCAGGTTTGCCGGCCATTTTAAATGGAATACCGCAGCTTCTTTTTTTCTGATCCTTTACCTCACCGTTTGCTCCTGCGATAGATCAAACCCTTATCTGCCTCCCCTGGATCCCATACCGGAAATTTCCCCGCCTCTTGAAGAGAACTCGGTTGAGATGGGAAATCCGGAAGAATACCCCGAAATAAAACTGGATTTTCCAATAGCAACGGGACCTTTCGAGCCAACATGGGAATCCATCGCTGCCAATTACCCGGACACACCCGGCTGGCTCAGGGAAGATAAATTCGGGATCTGGGTACACTTCGGAGCACAGTCAGCAGGTCGGAGCGGCGACTGGTATGCAAAAAGAATGTATATGCAGGACGGACAGTTCAGCCAGCATTACAGCAACCACCTGAAAGATTTTGGCCACCCGTCCGAAGCCGGGTATAAGGATATTCTGCATCACTGGAATCCTGAAAAACTTGATCCGAAGGCACTTGTTCAGGCCTACCACGATGCCGGGGCCCGTTTTCTAATTATCCAGGGAGTGCATCACGACAATTTCGACAACTGGGACTCCCGGTATCAGCCATGGAACTCGGTGAACCTGGGTCCCCACCGCGATCTCCTGGACGAATGGTCCGCTGCCGCCAGGTCCCTAGGTATGCACTATGGGGTAAGCTTTCATCACGAGTATACCTGGTGGTGGTACCAGCCTGCTTTTGGATCTGATGCAACAGGACCCTTTGCCGGTGTGCCCTATGATGCAAACCTCACAACAGCAGATGGGATCGGAACATGGTGGGAAGGCTATGATCCACGGCTTCTGTATACCATAAACCTCAGGGAGTACAAAGGCCTGGATGTTGAATTTGCTCCTGCCGGAGGCATATTCACAAGACACCAGGAATACGCAAACTGGTATGCCACCTGGTGGGCCCTCCGTATCATGGATGTAATTGAAAACTACGATCCGGATTTCATTTATACAGACGGGAACTCCTCCGGACCATTCAGCGGTCATAAATCGGGAACTGGTACGAAAAATGATGCCATACAACGGGTAATGGCTCACTATTACAACAGGACCCTGAAAAAACGCGGTGAAGTAAATACCTTTTCTGTCGTAAAATTCAGTCCGCCACGAAATGGTATCATCAGTACAAAAGAAGGCTCCTATCCTTCCGATGTACAGTCATATCCATCATTTATTGCTGAAACTGCTGTAGGTGACTGGTTTTACAGTCCCGGATTCGTTTACGATCCCGGAGCAGTTATCCGGTACATGGTCGAAAATGTTTCCAGGGATGGTGCCGTGGCTGTATGCATTTCGCTCCTTCCGGACGGATCATTGGATGAGGGAAGCAGCATACTGCTCAGTGAAATTGGAGAGTGGATGAAAATAAACGGAGAAGCAATTTATGGAAGTCGTGCCTGGGAGCGCTTCGGTGAAGGAGACTCAATTAATGGCAAGCTACTTTCGGTGCCGAAGGGTAAAATTGGTCAGAAGCAGGCGGATTTTACCTTTAGCACACGTGATTTCAGATTTACCGTGGGAAAAGACAGGGCGCTATGCATTTTGCATGACTGTACCTGAACCCGGGGAAGAACTGGTGATCAAATCGCTTGCCGCTTCCTGCGAGGAAAACAACAGGATTATACTGGACGTCGCTCTACTTGGGAGCGATGTAAAACTTAGGTGGAAAATGACAGAAGACGGACTTCATATCATCTATCCAGATAATTGTGATCTAAAAATCTCTTCCGTATTCAAGATATATTGTCTCTGATCCGATTAAATTAATTTATTGCAACAAGAGCCGTTTTTATTTGTTTATTTCGTGAACCCTATGCCCGGTAATCCCATGAATAAAACAGCTATTTCAGTCATTTTAATACTGCTAATCAATGCTTCCCTGCTGGCACACGTAGAGAAGACGTATTACCTGACCGGAAAAACGGAAACGGAGGAAATCGCCATTGAGCTCGATGAATACGGTGATGTATGCCTGCTTCGTTATATCACTTCGAACAATATCTATGAACAGATCATGGAGGGTAAAATACCCAGGCCTGGCAGGTTCGAACTCGCTTCTTTCTTCATTGACAGCACAACGAATACAAGAATGGTAAAGGACTCCCTCATACTGGTGGAATATGAGGATGATAAGTGGACAGGAACATGGACATACCAGGATGGGGAAAAAGAGACGTTCGAATTGGGCCCCATCCTGATTGATTCCATCGGACATCCTTATGCCAGTGCCATAAAAAAATATGATGTCTCCCCGTTTAATGCGTATCGAACCAGGAATACAACATTCATTGATGGGAAACGTAGAAAGATTGCCCCGGGAATTTTTATACAGGAGATCAGTGATGAGAAAACCGGAATACAGTCCTTCCGTGTACTGCCTTCCAAAAAGAAAGTTCCCATGACAGATTCCATCAATGAAATGCTGATTGCAGATCAACTACAGTTTATCAGTGGATTCTACAGCTGCGTCAATGGAGAGAAAGGCAGGATCTATGATATAAAATACGATGTGCACTTTATAAACCAGCATATCATCAGTTATACACTCATCACTACGACAGCATGTCGGGGTGCCAGGGTTCAAACTTCTTACTCTCACCAGACCCGGTATATGAAGAATACAGATCCGGTATCCATGGAAGACCTTTTCTGGTTTGGAAGCAAACCGCAACCAGAACTCATTGAGGGTGAGTACAACTGGTTCCAGTACAGGTACAAGGAGTTCGGACCACAGGTAATGGATCTCTTAAAAAATCTGTATCCTGAGAAATTTACTACCGGGAATGAAGTTGATTGTAAGTATGACAATGTTAAACTCTGGCAGCTTCCCACATGGTACCTGACCAATGACGGACTATATCTGGGAAGTAAATCGTCTATGAGTAACAAAAATTGCGACGAAGCGGAATGGTCTGTTATACCTTATAAGCTATTAATTCCTTATATTTCTATTGATTACCTTCTTTTAGCCGGGAGATAATACTTTTAGGTCATATATAAAGAAGTTCACAAAGCAGCTGAAAACCGGTAAAACCTGAAAACAATTTACACTGAAAAAATACCGGAATACCGACAGCCCGATTTCTCAATAATTTATATTTTTCGCCTGTCAAGCTTTGAATTCTTTACTACTAACTATTACATTCCCTGCTATGATTTATCTCAAGAAGAAAATAAATTTACTCCTGTCCTGTCTCGGATTATTCTTACTATCCAGTGTTAATGCTCAGGATCTAAGTGTTCTACCTGAAAGTGGCAGCCTACTGTACTACACTCAGCTTATGCATAAGTTCGACAGCCTGGTTGACATACGGGAGGACTCATTTGCGATTGCATTACAGAATTCTGATAATCAGATTAATAGAAGAAATCAACTCCGGGAGGTTTACATGGAGCTTCTGGGAAATATACCCGATAAGACTCCTTTAAACCCGGAGGTTACAGACACCATAGATAGAAGTGACCTGGGGTTTAAGATTGAAAAACTGACATTCCAGAGCATACCCAACCACCATGTAACGGCAAACTTCTATATACCCGTTCCCGACACAGGAGGATATCCGGCGGTATATGTTATGCCGGGTCATTATGGTGACGGGAAGGCTGCATCAATACTCCAGAGTGTTTGTATGCTGATGGCAGAAAACGGAATCGCCGCATTGATTGTTGACCCGATGGGACAGGGAGAAAGAGGCCAGGTGATCAACCCGGCTACCGGGAATCTTGCTTTTCCCAATAATAGCGGAACAACTTCTCAGTCGTATATGGACTACGGTTCATTACTGGCTGGCCGAAGTGCCTCCATGTGGGAAATATGGGATAACCACCGGGGCATGGATTACCTGTATTCCCGAACCGATGTGGTGGATACCAGCAGGATTGGCATAACCGGTAGTTCAGGAGGTGGAGCCCAGGCATTATTCCTGATGGGATTGGAATATAAGAGGATCAAGGCTGCAGCAGTCACCAGCTGGGTTACCAACAAAACCTACATATTTGCAGAAGATGGTTCACAGGCAGGAAGTCACCACATGCCATGGCAGGGAAACAATACCATTGACCAGCCGGAACAGATGCTCATGATGGCTCCCGCCCCATTGATTATGCTGGCCGGTTCACAGGATTTTATCGATACGGCAGGCACTCATGATGCAAGAGACGAAGTTTTCAAGATTTACGAAAGCCTGGGCGCTTCCGACAGGGTAGCTTATTTTGAAGCTCCTGACGGGCATGGGTATACCAGGCCAAAAAGAGAAGCTGCGGTTCAGTGGTTCCGTACCTGGTTCTACAATGACAATTCTGCCATAGTTGATCCGGAGCACAGTACCCTGCCAGTAGCTGACCTTCGGTGTACCAGTACAGGACAGGTAACTACCGGTTTTGAAAATGAAGTGACTGTGCCTGATCTAAATGCCTCAATAGCTGATTCTTACCAATCATTTCGACAGTCATACTGGGAGACAGAGGGTAAAGACTCCTGCCTGAAAATGGTAAAAAAGCTTATCCGGTTTAATGATAATTACAGTACTCCATCTGCCAAAACAGTGGGTACGATCTCAAGGGAAAATTATACAATCGACAAAATGATTATCTCCAGTGCAGGTGAAATGGATATTCCTGCCCTCCTGTTCAAACCCAAAAACCTGGCAGGGCCGGCACCCGTGGTAATAATGCTGGACGAAAGCGGAAAAGACAACCATGCAGAATCCGGTGGATATATTGAACGAAATTTCCTTGATTCCGGAAAAATTGTTCTTGCTGCAGACCTCCGTGGGATTGGGGAGACACGTGACACACGAAGCGATAGCAAGTACGGGAGTGATGATCACCGGCTTGGAATTGTATCGATGTATATTGGTGAGACAATGACCGGCCAACGGGTGGAGGAATTGTTTAAGATTATGGATGCTCTTGACATGGATGCAGATGCAGACATAAGCGATGTATCAGTTATTGCAACGGGTCGGCTCGGATCTCCGGCCTTGCATTATGCTGCTATGGACGAAAGGGTCGGTGAGCTCAGGATATTTGGGTCATATGACTCGTATATGGATATAGTTAACAACGCCTACCTGACCAATGTGATGTCATATGTTGTACCCCGGGCCCTGGAATATTACGACCTGCCTGACCTGGTCCGATCCATGGGGGCAAGAAAGGTAAATTATCACCAGTCGATGGAGTCAAGGCTATCCAACATTTCCATTTCCGGCGGAAAACTCTCACCCACATTTTCAGATTCTGTTTTTAATTACGATGTCATCAATGTTACCCGCCAGGATATAAGGGTGAGCGGGTCATTAAAGGACAATGCTGCCACTCTTGCCGGGAATGGAACCTATACACTTTCCGGCACTGATACAACCGTAGCCCTAACGGTTGTGGCGCAGGATGGCGTGACCACTTCAGTGTATTTTGTAACACTCCCTTCGTGGGTGGGAATAGCAAATCAAAGTGCTGGTGATCAAAACCGGCTTGAACAGAATTTTCCCAATCCGTTTTCGACAGCCACTACCATTGCATTTAATATGAGCGAACCCGGGCCCGTAGTTCTCGACATTTATGATATTAGCGGCAAACAGGTGATAAGCTTAAACAAGCTGATCCCTGCTCCCGGCCGGTACCAGTTTGACATAAACGGAGAAAGTTTTTCTTCCGGTGTATATTTCTACCAGCTACAGGGAAGCAATTTCACTGAGACCCGAAAAATGATCTGTACGGAACGCTAAACCTGTTACTCGCTTTTAAGGTAGGATGAAAGATCACATCCAGTCGTTTTCGATATACCTTCAGCAACGGCATTTGCATTCAAAATTGCCCCTTCCAGGTTTGTATGTGTATGATCAATGGGAAAGAAAGCAGCAACGCTGTCTATCCCCAGGCCTTCGTATCGCCTGGCAATGATATCATTCAGATCAATAAAGAAGGCTCCTTCTTCCATTGCCACCTGTTCGGCCCAGAGTCCGTAATCGAAATCTGCACGTATTACCACGCTATCACCGATCCAAATATTTCTCGGAACAGGAGAAAGCACAATCGGAACTGCTCCTGCATCTTTTGCATCTTTCACATAATTACGTATGTACCAGCCAAATGTATGAACAGTCTCCAACGAACTATCCCGCTCCATAATAACATCCACGGTCTCATTGCCGGTCCCCTTCAGTGAAGCTCTTGCCCTGCCGGTATTGTAAGGGCCCCCATCGTTGTGTCCCAGCTGGATCAGCACATAATCTCCCGGCTGAATATATTTCATGATGGTATCCCAGCGGCCTTCGGTAAGAAAAGTACGGCTGCTTCTCCCTCCTATTGCATGATTCTCAATATGTATGCGTGTTGTGTCGAATTCATCGGGAAGATAATTCCCCCATCCCCATAAGCCGTCGCTTCCCAAACCTGAGCCATTCTTCACAGTTGAGTCGCCTACAAGGTAAATGGTTGGGGTACCAGGCTCATCGCTTGTACATGACATTAAGAATCCTGCAACCAGGAATAGTGTGAAGAATTTTGAATTAACAATACGTTTCAAAGCGTGCTTGAATGTTTTTTTCATCTCAATCAGTTTTTAGTTAGTTATAAAGTGCATGACAAAGATAATTAAAGTAGTGCGTTTTGCGTAGTGCGTTTTGCGTAGTGCGTTTTGCGTAGTGTGTTTTGCGTAGTGTGTCAGGGAGGAACCCACCTGGTCCTGACGAACGTCGGGATTTTGCTTCAGTGAATAGCAAAGCCGGTTCCAATAAACATCAGGAAAGTGGAACATCTTTCATGGAGGCCGCGGTTGGGGGCAAGTCTTATGAAAAAACCGGTCACCTGGCACCTGATACCTGACACCTCCTGTCAACCCACGCAACCCAT
>ERZ795048.3494-NODE-3494-length-11636-cov-4.263967_pt1 | contig 11636 bp, 9 predicted proteins | sample MGYA00375132_ERZ795048 | MGnify/ENA primary metagenome ERZ795048 (study PRJEB30177, sample SAMN05720225) | activated sludge metagenome | isolation source: Anaerobic digester | place: Hong Kong | collected 2014-12-17 ...
TATCATCAATCGTAGAGACTGAATATATGGAGCAATGTGATCCAACCTGTACATAATCCTCAATCGTAACTCCACAAAGAGCGTTTATATAGGTAAAGGCACCAACATCGGTTTTATTGCCCAATGAAAGATTTTTCGAATGCTGTACCAGCCAATTATATTTTGTTAACTTGGCATCCTCTATTTCAGGATACTGCCAATTATCAAACCTTTTATTCATAATACTCTCAGATTATATTTTAACTTAATAAGGTCAGTATAATATCAGCCATAGATCAACCCATAAATTCTTCCATAGTAGCCTCTCCATCCTGGTTGATGCCTTCCCGTTTTAATACTTTCCAGATCGTCGTTAAAATTATTTTTAAATCCAGCCAGAAGCTTTGGTTATCCACATACCATACATCCAGCTTAAATTTATCTTCCCAAGAGATAGCATTACGGCCATTTACTTGTGCCCAGCCGGTAATGCCGGGTTTAACCTCATGTCGACGAGCTTGTTCGGGAGTATATCGACCAAGATATTGCATGAGAAGAGGTCTTGGACCGACAAGACTCATATCACCCTTGAGCACATTCAATAGTTCCGGTAACTCATCCAGGCTGGTTTTACGTAACAGGTTTCCAAAATGTGTCATCCTTATTTCATCAGGTAATAGTATACCGTTCTTATCTTTTTTATTATTCATTGTTCTAAATTTATAAATGATAAAAGGTTTTCCACGTAATCCAGGTCTTTCCTGAGGGAAAAAAACAGGCTTACCATTTATAAATAAGCCTATAAGACAAATCGCTAACATTAAGGGAGCAAAAAGAATTGCTATTGGAATAATTAAAATAAGATCTGATATTCTTTTAATCATGAGATATGTTTTTTTGCTCATTATGAATTCTGATTCTTAATAACAGATCTGAAGACTTCAATGAATTTTTTCACACCAACTTTCAGATTAAGTTCATTTTTATAAAATCTCATTCCATTTCGGCCCATTTTCAACATCTGCTCTTTGGGCAATTGAATAAATTTTTCAATACTTGCTGCTATGCTCTCAGAATCCTGTGGATTACAAACAAGTCCAGCGTCGGCCTTCTTAATGAGATCAGCTGAATCTCCTTTCATCGCCATCAATATTGGTTTGCCTGCTGCTAGATACGCCTGGGTCTTTGAGGGAATTGTGATTTCAAACAATGGATCATCCTTTAAGTGAACCATCAGCACATCAGCTAATTTAAGGATTTGGTTGATTTCATCAAGGGGTCTTCTTGGCAAAAAAATAACATTCGATAATTCTAAATCTCTAGTTCTTTTTTTTAATCTGTCAACTTCAATGCCACCTCCTATAAAGACAAACTGCACTTTCGGAATTCTATCGATAATAAGCTTAGCTGCGTCAAGGATTGTATCCAAAGATTGTGCCTTTCCCATTGTCCCGGCAAACAAAATATTGAAGCGGCCCGAAAAGCCAAGACTTTTCTTAAGTTCGTCATCGTGATAGTAATCAAGATGGCTTATCTCATTAGACCAGTTATATATAACCTCTATTTTGGATGATGGCACTCCTCGAGACATTAATACCCTTTTGAATCCAGGGGATAAAACCACAATCTTAGCAGCCTGAGCATAAATAAGATGACACCATTTATGAATCATCCAAAATGCAGCCTGACTGTCCAACATCCCTGTTGTGCCAAGGGTATCAGGCCATAAGTCTTGAATGTCATATACAAATGGAACTTTTTTAATCCAATGAAATACCAATGCTGTCAGTCCTGTTGTAACTGGAGGATGATATACATAAACAATATCAGGTTGTTTAGTTAAAAAGGGACCTATGACAGCAGAAGACATGGCAAAGCTGACATAATTCACAATTCGTTTTAATGAATTTGAATCATGGCTGGGATATAAAGGCACTCGTAGTATTGAGATGCCATCAATTATTTCTCGTTGAAAAGGTTTAATCTTATATCCCTCATATAATTCTCCTCCTGGATAATTAGGAAAACCTGTCAATACTTCAACTTCGTGGCCAAGTCTTACAAGTTCTTGTGCAAATGGAAGTCCTTTAAAAAAAGGTTCTGGATTGAACCACTGACTTATAATTAATATTCTCATTCTGTTAATGTCTCAATCATTCTTTATTATCCCTTGCCACTTATGACTGAGTTTGGCTGTACCAATAATAAACTTGACCACTCTTTGTGATACATCTTCAACATCATATTCAGATGGTATCTTTGTATTATTCTTTTTATGTTCATTTATTGCAATCTTAATTGCCTGAATAATTATATTTGGTTCCATGCCTGTTATTATTATGTTCCCTGTGTCCAAGGCTTCGGGTCTTTCCATCGCGTTCCTGACTGTAATTGCAGGAAAAGATAAAATAGCTGATTCCTCACTTATTGTTCCGCTGTCTGATATTGCACAAAATGCATTCATCTGGAGATGATTATAATCAAAAAAACCAAATGGTTTCAAAAACTGAATGCTGGGATGCAATTTCTCCCCAGATAAAGCCTCCAGACGTTTTTTTGTCCTGGGGTGGGTAGATACAATAACCGGCAGATTATATTCTTCACAAACTAGGTTCAAAGAACTCAACAGGAGACTAAGGTTGTCTTTATTGTCGACATTTTCTTCTCGATGGATGCTTACAATAAAATACCCATCTTTTTTTAATTCAAGCTGATCCAAGATATTGGAAGATCGAATACTGTCCATGTGGGTCAACAGAACTTCCTTCATCGGAGAGCCTGTAAGGTAAATACAGCGGTGTGGCAAGCCCTCGGATAACAGATGACGCCTGGCATGTTCAGTATAGACAAGATTAAAGTCGCTGATATGATCGATTATCTTTCTGTTGATCTCCTCAGGGACATTAAGGTCAAAACAGCGGTTTCCAGCCTCCATGTGATAAATGGGAATCTTCATGCGTTTGGCCATGATACCTGCAATGGAACTGTTGGTATCACCCAGGATCAAGACCGCATCAGGCCTTTCTTGTTGGAATATTTTTTCAATAGATATTAGTATGTTGCCCATGACAGATCCCAATGAACTAGGATCGACAGCCAAAAAATGGTCAGGTTTTCTTACATTTAATTCATTGAAAAAGATTTCATTCAGTTCATAGTCATAATTCTGCCCAGTGTGTACAATTTTATGATCAACATATTTATCCAACAGCGTCATAACACAGGAAAGCCGTATAATCTCTGGCCGTGTGCCAAGAATCGTCACTACTTTAAGTTTATTCATAATAACCTTTCTCTTTTCTACCACGAAGGAAAAGAAGATTTGATAAACCCATTCTTTTAAATCCGTCTTTCAATTTCATTCTTCGTGGTGAATTTCCTGCTAAACTTTTTCAAAATAAGTATCCGGCCGATCAGCATCAAACATCTCGCTTGCCCAGAACAGTGTTACCAACTCATCCGTGCCCACATTTTCAATGGAATGAGTATACCCCGGCGGAATATCCAATACGCGATAATCTTCACCCCGGACTCGATATTCCAGAACCCGATCACTGTCGATATGCCGAAAACGAATCACAGCCTCCCCCTCCAGCACCAGAAATTTTTCAGTTTTAGTATGATGATAATGATTACCTCGTGTAATCCCCGGCTTAGTCCGACTGACAAAAATTTGTCCCATGGAAGAAGATTTTAAAAATTCTGCAAGACTGCCGCGTTGATCTGATCTTTTTTCAAGTTCATACTCAAATTCCTTTTCATTCAGATACGACAGATAGGTTCCGTAAAGGGCACGCTCAAAATCGTTGCTGAAATCAGGCAGTATCAGACTGGTTCGCATGTCACGAAACGATCCTATTTTTGCAGCAAGGTCACCCAGTGTGATATGTGTTGCTGCTAATGGTTCTGCAAATCTGAAACCGGGTGACACTGATCTCAACTCAGATATAAAGGCTTCCACCACATCATCAATGTAAGTCAGGTCAATCTCGTGAACCGGATCAGAAATCTGAATAGGCAGACCGTTGGCAATATTGTGGCAAAACGTTGCGGTTACAGAGTTATAATCAGGCCGGCACCACTTCCCAAAAAGATTTTTGAACCGATGCACAACACACTCTGCACCGGTATTCTCTGCAAAACGCTGGAGCACTTCTTCCGCAAGACGTTTACTCACGCCATAAGGATTATCAAGATCCGCCTGAATTGAAGAAGATAGAATAATCTTAGGCGCTCTGCCAAGCTCTTGTAATCTTGTGCATATTTCTTTTAAAGATCCAACATTCCCAGCCTCAAACTCCTTTGGATCTTCCGGTCTGTTCACGCCTGCAAGGTGGATAATGCAATCAACTTTTCCCAAGGCACTATCCAAATCTTCCGGTTTGTTATTCACATCATATTCATACAGCTCAATATTGTCACAGCGCCTCAGCACGGAACAAAGATTTTTCCCAATAAATCCCTTAGACCCGGTAACAAGAACCCTATTCACAATGTTTTTGTTCTTATCCATAATATTTTTATCTTCGTGTTCTTCGTACCCTTCGTGGTGAGTAAGCTCTTTATAAAATTCGTATTCTTCGTAGTGAAGATAATTTATCTTCCCAGCTCTTCCTGAACGTACCCCACCTTCAACAAAACATCTTTTATCTCTTCCACATCTAATATCTTGGTATTATTTGAGGTGTAGTCCTCTTTGCTTGATATCTGCTCTTCACCCTCAACAAAGTATTTATTATAATTCAAATCCCTGGCATCAACCGGAATTCTGTAATAATCTCCCAAATCCTGGGCGTTAGCCATCTCTTCTCTGTTCAGCAAGGTTTCATACAGCTTTTCCCCGTGCCTTGTCCCTATCACTCTTACTTCGTTCTTTGCCCCAAACAACTCTTTAACTGCAACCGCCAAATCACCAATAGTGCAGGCAGGCGATTTCTGAACAAATATATCCCCCGCATTTCCATTCTTAAAGGCATATAAGACTAATTCCACCGCATTTTCTAGAGACATAATAAATCTTGTCATCTTAGGATCTGTCACCGTCAATGGTATTCCTGCCTTTATCTGTTCTACGAACAGGGGGATAACAGAACCTCTTGAAGCAATCACGTTACCGTATCGAGTTCCACATATCACAATCTGTTTTTCATCTACTGTCCTAGACTTAGCAGTCATTATCTTTTCCATCAGGGCCTTGGACATGCCCATAGCATTAATCGGATAAACCGCCTTGTCAGTGCTTAAAGCAATCACCTTTTTAGCATACTGCGAGATAGCAGCATTTAAAACATTTTCAGTGCCCAAAATATTTGTCCTTACCGCCTCCACTGGAAAAAACTCACATGACGGTACTTGCTTTAAGGCCGCGGCATGAAAAACATAATCAACTCCGTGCATGGCGGAATGAATACTGTCATAATCCCTTACATTGCCTATATAAAACTTGAGTTTGTCATTATGATATGCATTCCGCATATCATCCTGCTTCTTTTCATCTCGGCTGAAAATACGAATCTCTTTTATTTTGGTGTTCAGAAACTTCCTGATCACAGCATTCCCGAATGAACCAGTGCCACCAGTGATAAGTAATGTCCTACTTTTAAACATTATTCGTTTTCCCCCGAACAAAATCATTCATTAATTTGCAAGGCGTTGCAAAAAAGCTTTCGATTCTGCTCAACAATCCCATCATCTTGTGATACTAACAGCCCATATTCTCTGGCCCGACTGGACCATTTAGTATATTCATTCTGATCCATTTCCACACATTTCTTTAACGTAGATTGAAATCGTTCTGGATGATCCAATGACAGATCCCACCCAACTCCTTTCGCCTCCAACTCTCGCCAAGGCGTCTGGTCACTGATAAGAACAGGGCATCCGGCAAAGAACGCCTCTATAATAACATGTCCAAAATTCTCTCCAAGCGTAGGAAGAAAAAAAAGATCGTGTTCTCTCATTATAGTATCGACCTGTTGATGATCTGCACTACCACGATAACGAACTTTAATCTTTTTTGGTAACTCATTAATGGTCTTTTGACATTCAGCCCAATACTCCTTATCTTCCATAGGCCCATATATGGTAAACTGGATTTTTCCTTCTATCCCATTGAGCATTTTCAATGCTCCATGTAGATTTTTCATCTTAGATATACGCCCCAAAAAAAGAATTTTTAAACTTCCAATTTCTTTTTTGCCTTTTGTCGTCAGATGATCCTCAGTATGAACAAGTCTCGTAAGATTTGGGGCGACAATCACCGGGACATTTTTACCGAACCACCGACGAATATCTTCTTCTTCATAAATGCTTGAGGCTTGCCAAATAATACCACGATACAACCCAAATGCCTTGGCTATCTGGATATAAACTCTTTTCTTCAACTTTTTAAGTCCAAGAGCATTTGAAGAAAACTCCCCTCTCGGGGCAACAATATAAGGCTTATTAGGTATCAAATGCAATCTTCTTAATAACAGAGGTTTGATTGTAAAATGGTAAGAAAAAAAACTATTTAGATAAACCACATTGTGTTCTGTTACCTGAAACCAATGACGCAAAAACAAAAGTGATAATTTTTCGGGAACAAGATAAACAACTTCTGATTTCCCAACTTTCTGCCAAGAATTTACATTAATTCCAAAATGAGGTTCATTATTTCCAAAATCACGATCCCGAGTTATAATCCTGAATTTGAATTCATTCCCAAACCGTTCAACCAAATTGGCCAGGGTTTGTATAGGACCACCAGCTTTATAGCTTGGGAGGTAATAATCGGCAAAGGTAAGAATCTTAAGCTTTTCCAATTCTTTTATTCTTTAAGTATGAAATATGGCAATAAATGGTATGAACACTAAACTTGTCGTCCGGCGTTGCAGGCACTAAAAGGGATTCAAATTATAAGTTTTTATCATCTCGATATTTAATAATTTTTGCTGGATTTCCTGCAACGATTGCCTTATCAGGCACATTTTGTGTTACAACAGAAGCTGCACCTACGATAGCGAATTCCCCAATGGAAGAAACACCTGCTAATATTATACTATCGCTACCTATCCAGCACTCACGGCCAATTTTTAAAGAATTAAAGAATGGTTTGCTGTGAGGATCCCATCCATGATCGTGAGTGATAATCTGACAACGTGGGGATAAATGCGCTCCTTTATTAATTATAACACCTCCGCTGAAATCTATGCGGCATCCTTCAACCAACGATACATCATCTTCAATAATCAGATCTCCATTTGGGTTCTCACTTGTAAATACAGATCTAACACCTAAAATACATCGATCACCTATACATATTTTATGGGGATACATTAGTGTAATTCTGCCTTTAACGACTGATCCATTACCCAAACCACCTAACACTTTTCTGTATAGTATAGTAGAAAACATCCACTCAATTTTCCTAATAGTTGCAAAAAATAATTGCAGTATCCCCCAGATCCAACCTGCTTGATAGAACTTTGATTTTATCAATTCAAATAATTTTCTGTTTTTTGCATCCATTGAATCACCTGCTTTGCATGACTATTTCTCTCAAATTCATTAAAGAGCTGTAATATCGTATCGGTTGCACCTTTCCCAATTTTTTCCCGGAGCTTTTCATCACAGATCAGCTGCCAAATTTTTTCACCTAAATCATTGGGGTTCTGTTTTTTCACTCTTAAACAATTTTTACCATCTTCCATTACCGAACCAACAGCACCAACAAAAGTGGTAACAATGGGAAGGCCAAAAGTCATCGCTTCGTATAATACCCTTGGAAAACCTTCTCTGTGTGATGAAAAAATAAAAATATCCATTTTCTTATAAATCTCTTTTAGCTTGTCTTTATTTTTAATCATACCTAATAGTGAGATATACTTTGTTAATCTTTTTGTTTTACAAATTTTTTCGAATTCGATAAAATCTGGACCATCACCAACAACAGTCAAATGAAGTCTTCTGTTTATCTTGTGTAATAATTCAAAGGCCTTAAGGGCATCAAATATTCCTTTAGCTTTTTCAATGCGACCCAGAAAAAGAAGATTGATCTGATTATTGAAGGCATAGTTACTCCGAGGGCAAATGTCATCCCCCGTCAATTCAATCATTGGGATCACCTTTTCCACATTTTTGTTATAAGGCTTTATCCTCTCTAGATAATTTTCTCCGGTAACAAGAATGAAACGGGCATTGCTAAATAAATAGCCATAAAGGTCTCCTATTCTCCAGCGTCTATCCAACAACCAATCTCCTCTTATATAGAGTGCATATCTTTTTTTGAACAATAAACACAAAATTATATATAAAATTGATAAATTTCCTGGCAAAAAAATATAAAAAAATTGATTTGATCGTACAATCTTTATAATCTTAATAGAAGCAGCCATGTAATTCAGAACTTTAGGAATAATATTTTTATGACTATCTAGTATACTAACATCTTGAATGGTTACATTAGAAAGATTAGATAAGCTCCAATCTGATAAATTATGCTCAGATGATTTCACTATAAATTGAGACAATAAAATATTATCAAAATAATCAGAAAGCTCCTCTAGAAATTGATTGTACCCTCTATGTAAACTCAATTTATTATCATGGAACGCAATCCCACTATTTAGAACAATAACAAGTTGTCTCTGCGAATACATCTTTATCATTAAAAGCATCCTCCTCAAAAAACCATCACCATCTTCTTTTTTTCTTTCTTCTCTTTCTTATAGCAATGGATTTGTGTACGGATGTTAATCAGCATTCCAAAAAAAATCCATGCAAGTCCGGTACAAATGATTGTATGAGCCATACCAACTATAAACCAAGAGAAAAGGCCAAATCTCAAAGCATCATAGTAAAAGAAAAAACCATTATGTCTACAGCTCTTCGTTGTAAAAAGATTAATTAAAACATATCCAAAAAGACCTAACCATATAAAGGAAAAAACTCCAGCGCCCCAAATAACTTGAGTAATTATATTATGTGGATCTTTGAGACCATATTTTTCTGTCCAAATCTGAGTATAACCATGACCAATAGGATTCTTAGTCAAAGAGGCCAATGAATGTTTAAAGAAATACAATCTCATGTTATCCGATTCCTTTTGTCGTGCTACATTTTCAGCAGAGATACTTGCCAAAGAAGAAGGAACATTTAATCTAACAAAATATACATTTTTTGCATCTGGGAAATAGACGCTCACTAGGTAAAAAAAAGATAAGATGATCAAACTAGCATAAACAATCCTCTTCATCCTTTTAACAAAATTAATCCTGTCTCCCCATAAAAAATATACACCAGAAGAAATTAAAATTGCAATAATACCTGAAAGATTGTGTGTGAAGAGCAATATCAACATACTAATGAAATACGTAAATGCTATTATAATCTTTAACATAGCATTACTAAAATTAATAAAAAGAGGTATCAATACTGGTAATACAAGGGAAAAGTAGGCTGCCATTGCAGATCTGCGAGGGAAAAAACCACTGGCTTGAAATATCTTATCATCACCTATATCTGTGCTTCTTTGCAATTCATTTGCACAGGGTACATCTATTATACCTAAAAAATCTATTAGCGTTAAACCGGAAGAAAGGAACATTCCTGCTACCAACCAGAGAAAAAATGATTTCAATCGATTAGCAGGGAGATTCATCTTGGTTATAGTAATAGCAAAAAAAATATACATTATAATCATGGCCATTGTCTTATAACCTGATATAATACTGTCCAATGCAAATAGTGTACTCAATGAAAACCACAAAACTAATAATAGCAAGATAAAGAAAATTTTCTTTTTAAATAAGAGAGGCACTGTGCTTGAAATATAAATTGTCACCAAAGACAATAATAAAATTGTAGATATGCCCAATGAGCCTTCTTCTGATGTAAATCTAAATAATGTGCCTAATGGAACTACAAATGCATAAATACATAGTAAATCAAAAGATATTTTATCTTTTGAAAATAGTTTATGCTTTGTTTTTTTGTTTAACACCCAGTAACAAGTCCATTATAAAAATTCATTATATGTAATTTTTTTATACCAAACTAAAAAACAAAACAGAGCCCATTTGTCCGAGGAAATTCTTTGCATTTCATTAGAATCAACCAATGTTGAAACAGCATTTTTATTTAAATAATTAAATATTGAAAGATTTGTATCAGCGAGAGCCTTCCTTAAATAGCTTTGTAATCTCATTTCTGTCCACTGAACTATGGGAATGCCAAAACCCATCTTACCCCTAAAAATTGCTTTGTGAGGCAATTTCTTTTCTGCAATTCTCTTTAAAATATACTTGGAATTTAATTTGATAAGTCCACGTTGTTTTAATCTTGCCGAAAGTTTGGAAGCAGCTTCAACCAACTTATGATCTAAAAAAGGAACTCGTACCTCAAGCGAGTTAGCCATGCTTGCACGATCGACCTTCACGAGCATATCATTAGATAAGTTATTCTGAAGGCAAAGGGCTAGCATTCCATTAAGATTGTTCTCCAATCTCCTCTTATTTGCCTGCATATGAATGAAATCGGGATGAGAATCATAGAATTCCAGAACATCTTTATTTACTATCTCTTGGAACTGTAATGATTTTGTATGAAGAAAAATATAACGTTCTGAAAGTGTTAATTTTGAAAATTCGTTGAATCTTTTTATGCTTCTCTCGAATTTTTCCGTAAAACTCAGATTCTCCATCAATGATAAAATCAATTTCGATATATAATGAAAATATGATTTGTTGTTTAATAAAGTAGCCGCTCTTTGTAGTCGGAAACTATAACCTGCAAAGATTTCATCACCCCCATCGCCAGATAATGCCACAGGGAAATAATGTCTCGCATTTCTACAAACTTGATATGTTGGGATTAAGGATGAATCCGCAAAAGGTTGGTCACAACATTCTATTATTTTTATTATATCTTCAAAATCAGGAGACGATTCCATGACATCAACATTTAAATCAATTCCTAAGTGTTTGCCTACCATTCGCGCATAAACAGATTCATCGTATTTGTCTTCGCCAAACCCTATACAATAGGCTCTCAGATCATCCCCAATTGCATTTTTAGCATAAAAGCTTACCAGGCTTGAATCCACACCACCACTCAAGAAACAACCTACTGGAACATCTGCAACTATATGCTGCGTAATACATTCTGTTAGTTCTGATTCAATTAAACGAATTGCCTCTCTCTCATTAGAATAAATCTCGTGAAAATAAAGCTCCCAGTATTCTCTTGATGTCAGATGACCATTGACACAAAATGCTTCATGTCCTGGCAACACACTAAAAATATTTTTAAATATAGTATTAGGTGCCGGCACATAATAATATTTGAAATATTGCAGTACTCCTTCAGGATTTATTTCTACTGGTACTAAGCCACTTGAAACAATACTCTTTAGCTCTGAGGCAAATATAAGCTTTTTTTCATCAAAAAAATAGAAAAGTGGCTTTATACCAAATCGATCTCTTGCCATGATGCATATATTCTTATTCGAATCCCATACAGCAATGGCAAACATCCCTCTTAAATGAGTTACAAAATCTTCTCTCCATTCTTCATATGCATGAACTATTACCTCGGTATCAGAGTTAGTGTTAAATATATGTCCTTTTTTTTCGAGAATAGATTTTAATTCCAAATAATTATAAATCTCTCCATTATAT
>ERZ795048.3495-NODE-3495-length-11634-cov-5.695570_pt1 | contig 11634 bp, 8 predicted proteins | sample MGYA00375132_ERZ795048 | MGnify/ENA primary metagenome ERZ795048 (study PRJEB30177, sample SAMN05720225) | activated sludge metagenome | isolation source: Anaerobic digester | place: Hong Kong | collected 2014-12-17 ...
ACGCGCCTTCGGTCGGCCTGATGGACGAACTGGAGCGCATCCGCCCGCGGGAGATTATCGCCGACCCATCGCTGTTTTTGCAGCAGATTCTGACGCGAAAAATCACCGCTTCCTATTATCTTGAGCAATACGGCGCGAATGCGTTCCTTCCGGAGAGCGCAAAGGACATGCTGACCCGGCACTTCGGCGTCGCGTCGCTTGCCGGTTTCGGCGTGGAAAACGCGCCGTACGCCGTTTCCGCCGCGGGCGCGCTGATGCGCTATCTCGACGAAACGCAGAAGAACGCACTTTCGCATATTCACAGCATGCGGCTTCTAAACCGCAGCAGCTATATGGTGCTGGACGCGACGACGCGTAGAAACCTTGAGCTGACGCAGCCGCTGCGCTTTGGCGCAAGCAAGAAAAACACGCTCATCAACCTGCTCGATTCGGCAAAGACCGGCATGGGCGGGCGAATGCTGCGCGACTGGGTCGACCGTCCGTTGCAGTCGGTCGAAGCCATCAACCGGCGGCTGGACGCCGTCGAGGAACTGACAAACGCGCTGGCCGAGCGAAAGCAACTCCAGGAGCTTTTGCACGGCGTTTACGACATCGAGCGGCTTTGCAGCAAAATCGTCTACGGGACGGTGCATGCGCGCGACTGCGTCGCGCTTTCCAAAACGCTGGAGCGCATCCCGTTTGTCAAAGAGACGCTTAAGCAAAACAAAAGCGAAGCGCTGCGCGGCATTTCCGAACGTCTGGACGAGATGGAGGACGTGCTGTCGCTTCTGCAAAACGCGATCGCGGACGAGCCGCCAGCCGGGCTGAAGGACGGCGGCTTTATTAAAGCGGGCTATAATGCGGAAGTCGACGAACTGCGCGCCATTGCGGACGGTTCGCAGGACTGGCTCGACCGGTTCGAAGCCGCCGAACGCGAGAACACGAAGATCAAAAACCTGCGCGTCGGCTACAACCGCGTGTTCGGGTACTATATTGAAGTTACGAAGTCGAACCTCCAGCTCGTGCCGTATCATTACGAGCGCAAGCAGACCCTGACCAACGCGGAGCGTTTTATTACGCCCGAACTCAAGGAGATGGAGCAGAAAATCCTCGGTGCGAAGGACCGGCTGATCGCGCTGGAGTACGAGCTGTTCCTTGAAATACGGGAGGTGCTGCTGGCCAGCACGGAGCGGCTGCAGACCGACGGCGCGCTGATTGCCGAGCTGGACGCGTTCGTTTCGCTGGGCGAAGTTGCCTCAAACAACGGCTATTGCAGGCCAAAGATGAATAAAACCGGCAAAATCCGTATCGTCAACGGGCGGCATCCCGTCATCGAGCGCGCGCTGAAAGAACCGTTTGTACCGAACGACGTGCTGCTGGACCGCGGAGAAAACCGTCTTTTGATCATCACCGGCCCGAACATGGCGGGCAAGAGCACCTATATGCGCCAGATCGCGCTGATTGCGCTCATGGCGCACATCGGCTCGTTTGTTCCCGCGCAGGAGGCGGACGTCTCCGTCGTCGACCGCATCTTCACGCGCATCGGCGCGAGCGACGACCTTTCCTCCGGGCAGAGCACGTTTATGGTGGAGATGAGCGAGGTCGCCAACATCCTGCACAACGCGACCAGGGACAGCCTGCTGATCCTCGATGAAATCGGCCGTGGCACCAGCACGTTCGACGGGCTGAGCATCGCATGGTCGGTGCTAGAATACATTGCCGACAGCAAACGCTGCGGCGCAAAGGCGCTGTTTGCCACGCATTATCACGAGCTGACCGAGCTGGAAGGCGAGCTTGCGGGAGTAAAAAACTTCCGTGTGACGGTGCGTGAAATCGGCGACGACATCGTCTTTTTGCGCAAAATAGTGCGCGGAGGCGCGGACAAGAGCTTCGGCATCCAGGTCGCGCGCCTCGCGGGCCTGCCGGACGAAGTGCTCCAGCGCGCGAAGGAGATACTCGAAAAACTGGAATCCGCCGATATCGCCGCGCGCAGCGACGCCGTGCCCGCAAAGGTTTTAACCAGCGTGCAGGCGTCCCTTCTGGACGAAGACAACGAAGGAAGCGTCCTGCGGATCGTGCGGGAGATGGACGTCGACCATATTACGCCGCTGGAAGCGCTGAATCAACTGTATGCGCTCCACGCGATGCTGAAACAGGATTGAACGGGACCCACCGGAGGACAGGTGATATTTTATGCCGAAAGTACATGTGCTGCCGCCGAATATCGCGAACCAGATTGCCGCGGGCGAGGTCGTAGACAGGCCGTCGTCCGTCGTGAAAGAACTGGTTGAAAACGCGATCGACGCGGGCGCAACGGCTGTTACGATTGAAATTGAAAATGGCGGGATCGACTGCATCCGCATTACGGACAACGGGTCCGGCATTTCCGACGAGGACTGCGAGACTGCGTTCCTGCGGCACGCGACAAGCAAGATCTCCACGGCCGGCGACTTGTTTTCCATCCGCTCGCTCGGCTTTCGCGGCGAGGCGCTGGCATCCATCGCCGCGGTTGCGCGCGTCGTTTTGCAGACTCGCACGGAGGACGACGAACTCGGCACCTCGGTTCGTTACGAAGGCGGCGAACTGAAGGAGCATCGCCGCGCCGGCGGAACGCGGGGGACCGTCGTCGAGGTAAAAAATATCTTTTACAACGTGCCCGCGCGGCTGAAGTTTATGAAAAGCGCGCGCGCCGAAAGCGCAAGCATCGGCGACTACGTCGCGCGGCTGATCCTTTCCGCGCCGGAGATTGCCGTCCATTTCGTCAACAACGGGCGCACGATCTACCGCTCGTCCGGCAGCGGAGAACTCAGGGACGCGCTGCTTTCCGTCTACGGCGTCGCCGCCGAAAAGCAAATCTGCCCCGTTTCGTTCGACGACGGTTACATGAAAATAACCGGATTCGTCGGCACGCCGGAGCTTGCGCGCGCCAACCGGTCCGGCCAGACCATCACGCTGAACGGCCGCATCATCCGGGCGAACTCGCTTTCCAACGCGCTTTCCCGCGCGTTCAACACGCGCCTGATGGGCGGGCGATTCCCGTTTGCCGTAATTCAGATGCAGCTTTCCTACGCCGAGGTGGACGTCAACGTCCATCCCGCCAAACTGGAGGTGCGCTTTACCGACGAACAACGTGTCGCTCGCTCGCTCGTCGTCGCCTGCTCGGAGGCGCTGACCCGCAGCTATGTTCCGACGCTGGAATCCGGGCCGGAGGAACCGCCGCACGAGCGGCCCGCCATGACGCAAAGCCCGGCGGCTCCCGGCGTTGAACTTCGCTCGGCCCCGCCGCGGAGCGAAGTGACGCTGCATGAAAACACGCGCGATTATCCTTCGCCGGGCGTTCCGTCCTACCATCTTCCGTACGAACGGCGCGAAAGCCCGAAACCGTCCCAATCCCAGCCGCCTATATTTTTGCATGCGCGCTCCGTACCGTTCGCGGAGCCGTATACCATCATCGGTTGCGCGTTCAACACCTATTGGTTCGTTCAGCAGGGCGACTGTGTCTACTGCATCGACCAGCACGCCGCGCACGAGCGGCTTCTTTACGACGCATTGATGGCGCGCCGCGCGGCGGTCGTTTCCCAGACGTTGTTCTTGCCGGAAGACGTCCGACTGCTGCCTTCGGAATACGACCTGTTTATGGAAAACAAAGCGGCGCTGGAGTCGTTTGGGTTCGTGTTTTCGGACGTTGGCGAAACCTCCGCAACACTGCTTGCTGTTCCGCAGGTGAACGGCAGCCCGCTGAAGGGCGACTTCCTGCACGACGCGCTGACGTACCTTTCCGAAGGGGACGAAGCGCGCCCGAACGAATGGTTCCGCGACGCTATGGCGCAGTCCGCCTGCAAACACGCGGTCAAGGGCGGGGAACGGCTGAGCCATGACGAAATCCGGCAGTTGCTGGAACAGATCTCGAAAAACGAATCGCTCCTGACCTGCCCGCACGGCCGGCCGGTCGCGGTCCGGTTTTCAAGGACGGAAATCGAAAAAATGTTCAAGCGTATCCCGTAATCATGCAAAACAGAAAAATCGTCTGCATCGTCGGCCCGACCGCATGCCATAAAACAGAAACGTCCATCGAGCTTGCAAAGCGAACCGGCGGCGAGATCGTCTCCGCCGACTCCGTGCAGGTCTATATCGGCATGGACGTCGGCTCCGCAAAACCGACGGTCGAAGAACGGCAGGGAATCGCGCACCACATGATCGACTGCGTTCCGATCGACACGCCGGAATTTTCCGTTTCGCAGTTTCGTGCGCTCGCAATGCCGGCAATCGACGGCATACTGCGGCGCGGCAAAACGCCGATTGTCGTTGGCGGCAGCGGATTGTATGTCAACGCGCTGACGTTTCCGCTCGGCTTTGCCGTCCCGCGTGACGATGCGGTCCGCGCCGAAATGGAAGCGCTTTACGAGCGCGACCCGCAGTCCGCGTTCGGCCGCCTGGCCGCCGCCGATCCCGCCACGGCAAAGCGGCTGCATGTAAACGACAAAAAGCGCGTCGTCCGCGCTCTGGAAGTATTTGAGTGTTCGAAGAAGCCGCTGTCGTCCTACGGCGACGATTTTGCCAATGCCTCCGGCAACGCCGCGCCGTACGATCCGCTCATGATCGGGCTGGACATGGACCGCGCGCTGCTGTACGAGCGGATCGGCCTGCGCGTGGACCTCATGATAAAAAACGGACTTCTCGAAGAAGCAAAACGCATTTATAACGCCGGGTACGACGAAAAGCTGCCGGCCATGCAATCGATCGGTTACCGGCAACTGTTTGCGTATTTTTCCGGCGAATGCACGCTTGAAGAAGCGATCGGCCGGATCAAACTGGACACGCGGCATTTTGCAAAGCGTCAGCTCACGTGGTTCCGGCGCGACAAACGCATTCTATGGCACGACGTTACGGATTATAACGCAGCGAAGGACGGCCTGCTGGCGGAATTGTCGGCAGCCGTTTCCGCCTGGATGAAAGGATAAATTAAATGACAGAGATTACCGACCGCGCAAGAGAGATCGTCTGGGAAGCGGAAAGCGCGCTGGATATGGTATTCCGACGGATCGACGCAATCGAGATGGCCGTTTCGCAGCGCGTGCTGTCGGCTTTCTGGGACGAACGCGTGAGCGTGCGCCATTTCGCGCCGACCAACGGCTATGGCTACGACGATATCGGCCGCGATACGCTCGACCGCGTATTTGCAAGGGCGCTGCATGCGGAATCCGCGCTGGTGCGCCCGCAGTTCGTCAACGGCACGCATGCGATCTTCACCGCGCTGGCGGGCCTGGTCGAGCCGGGCGACACGATTCTCTCCATCACCGGCGAACCGTACGATACGCTCGTCGAGGCGATCGGCGTTCGCGGAGACGCGCCGAATTCGCTAGGGCGGATGGGCGTGTCCTTCAAAAAAATCGACCTGCTGGAAGGCGGGGCGATCGACTGCGAATCGATTCGCGGGTTCGGCGACGCGTCCGTAAAGGTCGTCTTTGCGCAGCGCTCCCGCGGATACGCCTGGCGGGAAGCGTTTGGCATGCAGGCGCTGGAGCGGGCGTTTGCAATCGCGCACGAACGGTTCCCGAACGCGGTCGTCGTGGTCGACAATTGCTACGGCGAGTTCGTGGAGGCGAGCGAGCCGACCGCGCACGGTGCGGACGTCGCCGCAGGTTCGCTGATCAAAAATCCCGGCGGCGGGCTCGCGCCGACCGGCGGTTACGTCGCCGGAAAAAAGGACCTGGTCGAGCGCATCGCCCAGCGGTTGACCGTGCCGGGCATGGGCGGGGAAGTCGGCTCCTACGCGGGTGACTACCGGTTGTTTTATCAGGGGCTGTTCCTTGCGCCGCACGTCACAGCGCAGTGCGTCAAGGGCGCGGCCCTGTTTGCGCGCATGTTCGAATTGCTCGGTCTGCCGACGATGCCGAAAAGCGACGCGCCCCGCTCCGATATCATCCAGGCGGTGCAGTTTCAGGACGCGGAGTCGCTCGTGCGCTTTTGCCAAAGCATACAAAAAGCGGCCCCGGTCGACAGTTATGTGTCGCCGGAACCGTGGGACATGCCGGGCTATGAAGATCAGGTCGTCATGGCCGCGGGCACGTTCGTGCAGGGCGCGACCACCGAGCTTTCCGCGGACGGACCGATCCGCCCGCCGTATACGGCGTATGTGCAGGGGGCGCTGACGTACGCCCATGCGCGCATCGCGGCAATGCTCGCCTGCGACACGCTGCTGAATCCGTAGTTTTAGATCGAGCGCAGCAGGCCGATGACCTTGCCGGAGATTTCAACCTCGTCGAACGGAACGTAGATCGGGTCGAACAGCTCATTTTCCGGCTGGAGCCGTACGCGGTCTTTTTCGCGGTAAAAGCGCTTTACCGTCGCGCTTTCGCCCTGAACGCGCGCAACGACGATGTCGCCGTTCGTGCAGGCGCAGTTGTGGTTGACGACAAGGATGTCCCCGTCGCGAATGCCCGCGTCCCGCATGCTTTCGCCTTCGACGCGAAGCATGTAGACTTCTTCCGGTTCCTTGCCGTGCATCAGCACGTCCGGAAGCGGGAACGCATCCTCGATGTTCTCCGCCGCCAGCATGGGAAGGCCGGCCGCAACGTGCCCGACCAGCGGGATGGAATGCGAATCGTCCCCCTTGTTCGGCAGATTTTCCGTGTTGATGAAGATCGCCCGCTGCTTGGACGAGTCCCGTGTGATCAGGCCCCGTTTTTCAAGGTTGCAAAGGTGCGCGTGCACGGTCGCGGTCGATTTTAAGCCTACGGCGGCACAAATTTCACGAACGGACGGGGGGTAGGCGTGCTCCTTCGTATAGGCGATCATATAATCAAGGATGACTTGCTGCGGATCGGATAGCTTTTTCATGGTTGAATTCATCCTCCATCGATGGTTGCGGCTTGACTTTGTGGAAATTATAACATATACTTTTGCATATTGCAAACATATGTTCGAAAGAATGGTGACTTTTTGTGAAACAATGCGTTTTGCATCCGGAAAAAATATGCGACGACTGCGGCGAATGTAATGATCGCTGCATTCTCGATCCGAATAAAATCTGCGACAACTGTTTCAAATGCCTGGAAACGGACAAACGGCCGTATGCGGAAATTCCGATTTCCGGCGTTTATATGGACGACGAATACAGCCCGGGGCCGGAGAGCCCGTTTGCGCCGGACCTCGAAGACGGCGATTACGTCCTCGATTCCGACGAATCCTGGAAGGAAGGCCTTCGCCTGAAGGTCCGTACGCTCCCCGGCGCGTATGCGTCCCGTGCGAAAAGGCGCCGCGTTTACCGCTGAACGTTACCGTCAGTCGTCCCGCAGCCTGATTTTTTTTGCCGCGATGCGCTTGTGTTCTTCGCTCGTTGCGGCGTAGTGTTTGCGCGTTGTGTTGACGTCCTTGTGACCGAGCACGTCCGCGACAAGGTAGATGTCCTCGGTCTCGTGATACAGCATCGTGCCGTACGTGCTTCTGAGCTTGTGCGGCGTGATTTTTTTCAGCGGAGCGGCGAGCTTCGCGTATTTTTTAACGAGGTTTTCGACGGCCCGCGCGGTGATCCGGCGCATCTGCAGCGACAAAAAGAGTGCGTTTTCGTGCCCGGGCAGCGGTTTCTGGTCGGTGCGCAACTGGTAATAATCCGCCAGCGCGCGGTGCACCTCGTCGCCGAACGAGAGGATGTCCTCGCTGCCGCCTTTTCGCGTGACCACGAACGCGTCGTTATCAAAGTCGATATCGTTCAAATCGATCCCGACGAGCTCGCTGATGCGGATGCCGGTCCCAAGAAACAGCGTCAGGATCGCAACGTCGCGCGTTTTCGTCATGCTGTGATACTTTTTCTGCCGCTCCGAGAGGCCTTCGCCGTTTTCCGCAAGATCGAGCAGGTCAGCAACTTCGTTCGGCTCCAGCCGGACGATCGCTTTTTCGTGCAATTTGGGGATATCGACCAGCGCGGCGACGTTTGTCGGCAGCAACTCCTGTTTGTGAAGATACTTGAAAAACGAACGCAGGGTGGAGAGTTTCCGCGCCTTCGCCTGCTGGCTGTTGACCAGCTCGCGGCCGTCTTTTTCATAGAGCGAAACCTCGTTGAGGTAGAGCTCTATGTGATAAGCTTTCACTTTTCCCAGATCGACCACGGTGAGGGAGGGGACGTCCCTTCCGGGAAACAGGTCGTCCTGCGCAACCGCGAACTGGAAAAATCCGCGCAGGTCGATTGCGTATGCATACCGCGTCAGCACGGACGTCTGGCTCTCGATAGCGCGGAAGAACGAGCCGCATACCATGGGGAGTTCCGGCAGCAGCGCGCGGATTTTCATCGTGTAATCCCTGTATTTTTCCGCCTGAAACGTATTCGCCATGACAAAACACCTCACTCGAAACTTTTTTTGAATTTGCATCGTCAGCGGGGAGTCGGCTTTTTTACCGGGTTTCATGGATAAAATTCTACCATAACTATTCGTTAAAGACAAGTTTAACGAATAGTTAAAGGGATTTCTTTATAACAAGTTTTAATCTTCGATCGAATATGCCTGCACGTTTTGCTTGATGGCAAGACGCGCCAACTCGTCGCAGCGGTTGTTGAATTGATTATCGGAATGGCCTTTGACTTTGACGAAGGTATAATCGTGTTCCTTGAGCGCGTCGAGCAGCGCGCGCCACAGATCCTGATTCTCCACGGGCTTTTTAGACGCGGTTTTCCAGCCGTTGCGCGACCAGTTGTCCAGCCAGCCCTGCTTAAATGCGTTACAGACGTAGGCACTGTCGGTATGAATGCCGAGTTCGCACGGAGCTTTCAGCGCGTTGACCGCCTCGATCACGGCTTTGAGCTCCATGCGGTTATTGGTCGTAACCTGCTCGAATCCGGACAGTTCCTTAGCCTGGCCGCGGTACATCAAAATCGCGCCCCAGCCGCCCGGGCCCGGGTTTCCGGAGCACGCGCCGTCCGTATAGATTGTGACCTTCTTTTTCATATCGCCCTCTTGCTTAATAATATATGATATATTATTTGCTCATCTGTTCCGATTTTTCACGGCAGGCGTCGACCGCGGCGATCACCGCACCGCGCAGGCCCTTTTCTTCGAGCTTGGCGACCGCTTCGATCGTCGTGCCGCCCGGCGAACAGACACGGTCCTTGAGCTCGCCCGGATGGATGCCCGTTTCGGACACCATCATGGCCGATCCCTTCACCGTCTGCGCGGCGAGCTTGAGCGCGACGTTCCGCGGGAGTCCCGATTTTACGCCGCCGTCGGCAAGCGCTTCGATGAACATATATACGTAGGCCGGCCCGCTTCCGCTGACGGCCGTGACGGCGTCCATGAGCTTCGGTTCGGCGCTGATGACCTCGCCGACCGACGAAAACAGCGTTTTCGCAAACGCATGCTCGGCTTCCGTCAGCGAGTCGCCGGACTCGAACACGATCATGCCTTCGCCGATCATCGCGGGCGTATTCGGCATCACGCGCAATATTCGGGTGGACGCGGGCAGCGCGTTTTTCAGGCGCTCCCCTCCCCATCCCGCTGCAATCGAAACGACGGCCTTTCCGGCGAACAGCTTTTTATTTTCCGCAAACAAATGCGTACATACGTTCGGTTTAATGGCAATCAACATGATGTCGCTCGAACGGATCAACTGTTCGAGGCTTTCGGCGCTCGTTACGCCGCATTCCTCCTCCAACCGCTTGCATTTTTCCGCGTATGGGTCGTAGACCGAAACGTCAGCGTTTTCCGCGTTTCCGCTGGAAACGAACCCGCGAAGGATCGCCTCCCCCATGTTCCCGGCGCCGATAACGCCGAATTTGATCTTTGCCGTCCGTGTGGATTCCATGTCACTCAACTCCTAACAGTTCGATATTGACTTAGTTCAGCGCATCGAGCCGCTCGCGCAGTTTACCGAGCATCTCTTTCGCCGAGGCCAGTTTGCCGCGCTCTTCTTCCACCACATGCGCAGGCGCTTTCGACACAAATCCCTGGTTGTTCAGCTTGCCGTTTGCGCGGGCGATGTCCGAAGAAACGCGCTCGATCTCTTTTTGGATACGCGCTTTTTCCTTTTCCGGATCGACCAGCGACGCCAGCGGTATGACCGCCTCGATGCCCTCGCAGACGATATGCACGTCGCTTTTCGGGATTTCGCCCGTCTCGGTGGAAACGGTGACGTTTTCCGCGCCGGCGAGCTTGCCGAGATATCTGGTCATGGATTCGAATGCGGCGGCGTCCTCCGGCGCAACCACGATACGAACGCTGATTCTTTGCGCGGGCGGGACCTTCATCTCTGCGCGCAGGTTGCGGATCGAGCGAGTCAGTTCCATCAGTTGCGTCATGCGCGCGCAGTCCGCTTCGAACGAAAACGCTTCGTTCTGCTTCGGCCAGTCGGAGAGCATGATCGTTTCGTCGTCGCACAGCTTCGTGTAGATCTCCTCGGTGATGAACGGCATAAACGGGTGCAGCAGCTGCATGCTCGTCTTCAGCACGTAGATCAGCACCGACCTGACGGCCTTCTTCTCGTCTTTATTATCGCCGTAAAGACGCGATTTTGCAATCTCGATGTACCAGTCGCAGTATTCCGACCAAATGAAGTCGTAAATTTTTTGCGAAGCAAGGCCGAGCTCGTAGCCGTCGAGGTTCTTCGTCACTTCGCCTACGACCTCGTTGAGCCGGTGCAAAATCCAGCGGTCGGCAATCTCCAGCCCGTCCGGGTCCGGCAGGTCGCCCGCGTCCTCGTCCGCGCCCATGAGCACGAAACGCGCGGCGTTATAGATCTTGTTGCAGAAATTGCGCGCGGCCTCCACCTTTTCCCAGTAGAAGCGCATGTCGTTGCCGGCGGAGTTGCCCGCAAGCAGCGAGAATCGCAGCGAGTCCGCGCCGTGTTTTTCGATGACCTCCAGCGGGTCGATGCCGTTGCCGAGGGATTTGCTCATCTTGCGGCCCTGGCTGTCGCGCATGATGCCGTGGACAAACACCGTCTCAAACGGGCGCTCGTGCATGACCTCGTAGCCGAACACGATCATGCGCGCGACCCAGAAAAAGATGATGTCGTATCCGGTCACAAGCGTGCTGGTCGGGTAGAAATACTTCAGCTCGTCCGTATCGTCCGGATAGCCCAGCGTGGAGAACGGCCACATGCCGCTGGAAAACCACGTGTCCAGCACGTCCTCGTCCTGATGCACCGTTCCACCGCACTTCGGGCAGACGGTCGGCGCGGTTTCGGAGACGATGGTCTCGCCGCACTCGTCGCAATAATACGCCGGGATGCGATGGCCCCACCAGAGCTGGCGTGAAATGCACCAGTCGCGGATGTTGTCCATCCAGTTAAAATACGTCTTTTCAAAGCGGTCCGGCACGAACTTGACGGAACCGTCCTTAACGGCCTTGATCGCGGGCTCCGCCAGCGGCTTCATGTCCACGAACCATTGCTTGGACACGATCGGCTCGATGGTCGTGTGGCAGCGGTAGCAGGTGCCGACGTTGTGGGCATACGGCTCGACCTTGACCAGCGCGCCGCTCTCCTCAAGCTCCTTCACGATCGCCTTGCGGCACTCGAAGCGCTCCATGCCGACGAACCGGCCGCCGAGCTCGTTGATATACCCGTCGTCGGTGAACACGCGCATGACGGGCAGGTTCTGCCGCTGCGCGACCTCGAAATCGTTCGGGTCGTGCGCAGGCGTGATCTTCACGGCGCCGGTGCCGA
>ERZ795048.3498-NODE-3498-length-11631-cov-5.798721_pt1 | contig 11631 bp, 11 predicted proteins | sample MGYA00375132_ERZ795048 | MGnify/ENA primary metagenome ERZ795048 (study PRJEB30177, sample SAMN05720225) | activated sludge metagenome | isolation source: Anaerobic digester | place: Hong Kong | collected 2014-12-17 ...
ATTTTTCAACCAAAGGCGGAAAGCTGTTTGAGCCGAGGGACTGTAGTCTTCTTTCGCTTCGGGTTCGTTATCGAGTTGCCAGCCCCAAATTGCAGGATGTTTACCATAGCGTTTGGCCATTTCGGCTACAATTTTCGATGAGAATTTGCGAAAAACAGGGTTGGCCAGCGAGTTGTTTTGTCGCGAGCCATGTTCGCCACGTTGGTAATTGTTGTTCATCACATAAACTTCGGGGTATTTAATGCCCATCCAGGCCGGTGTGGTGGCTGTTGGTGTGCAAAGCATTACTTTTAATCCTTTCGAGGCAGCTAAATCGATGGCTTTGTCGAGCCATTCGAATTGGTAATTGCCTTCGGTAGGTTCTAAAAATGCCCATGAAAATTCGCCCATGTGCACATATTCGAAGCCCATTTTTGCCATGTTTTCGAAATCGCGTTCCCATTGCGATTGCGGCCAATGTTCGGGATAATAAAAAATACCGGGGGTAATCAGTTTTTCGTTGTCAAAAAACTTTAATGCATTTTGTGCATTCAGGCTTGTACTAAAAGCAGCTAAGATGATGAATAAACAAATAAATTTCATGTTGCACTCAATTAATGATGAATTTCAAATTTAAGTCGAAAATTTCAATAAAACAGTGTTGTTATGTTTACAATGAATGTGGATGATGTAAAAAATTAGACAAAAAAAAGCCCGTACAGATGTTTGCACGGGCTTTTCCGAATATTGTATTTTGCAAATTATTCGCTTAACGAGTAACGGTCGAAACCGGTAACGGTAAGGTCTTTTGCAATACTTTGCAGGTATTGCCTGATGGTTTGCTTGTTGTCTTTCACAAAATCTTGGTTCAACAAAGTACTTTCTTTGTAGAATTTGTTAAGAGCACCTTGAGCAATTTTGTCGAGCATGTCCTCTGGTTTGCCTTCCTGACGGTATTTTTCTTTGGCAATTTCGAGTTCTTTTGCAACAACATCGGCAGGTACGTCGTTTTTATCAACAGCAACAGGGTTCATTGCAGCGGCTTGCATGGCCACATCTTTGCCAACCTGAGCGTCAACATCGGCTTTGTTAAAACCAACAATTGTCGATAATTTGTTACCCGGGTGAATGTATGCAACAACCGATTCGGCTTCGATAGTTGAGTAGTAACCCAACTCGAGTTTTTCGCCAATAATACCGGTTTGTTCAATAACGTGTTCTTCGAGTGTACGTCCGTCCATTACCAATTGTTTGGCACCATCGAGGTCTTTGGCATCGCTAGCCAAAGCTAAATCGAGCATTTGGTCGGCCAACTTGATGAAACCTTCGTTTTTGGCAACGAAGTCGGTTTCGCACTTGAGCACAATGATACCGGCTTTTTTACCGGCAACTTTGCCTAAAACAACGCCTTCCGAAGCTTCGCGGTCGGCACGTTTGTTGGCTATTGCTTTACCTTTTTCGCGGATAATCTGAACAGCAGCATCGAAATCGCCGTTTGCGTCGGCAAGTGCTTGTTTGCAGTCCATCATACCTGCACCTGTTGCTTTACGCAACTTCATTACATCTGCAGCAGAAATTGACATTATTTAAATGTTTTAAAGATGTTACTAATTCGATATAAAAATTAAGCTTCTTCTTCTTCCGAAGCTTCTTCTTCAACTTCAGGAGCTTCAACCTTTTTAGCAGCAGCTTTTTTGGCTTTAGGTTTAGCTTCTTTCTTTTCGTCAGAATCTTTATCGCGTTCGGCTTTGCGTTCGCCCATTCCTTCTTTCACAGCTTCGCACATTTCGCCAACAATCAGTTTGATTGAGTCAGATGCATCGTCGTTAGCAGGAATTACGAAATCGATTCCGTTAGGATCGGAGTTGGTATCAACCATTGCGAATACAGGAATACCCAAGCGTTGAGCTTCGCGTACAGCAATTTTTTCTTTCATTACGTCAACAACGAATAAAGCAGCAGGAAGACGGGTAAGGTCAACAATTGAACCCAACACTTTTTCGAGTTTTGCACGTTTACGGGTAATTTGCAGTCTTTCGCGTTTCGAAAGGTTACCCCAGTTTGCAGGGTCTTTCATCAATTTATCGATCGACGACATTTTTTTAACTGCTTTACGAATGGTTGGGAAGTTGGTTAACATACCACCAGGCCAACGTTCGGTAACATAAGGCATGTTTACAGCACCTACCAAGTCGGATACAATTTGTTTGGCTTGTTTTTTAGTAGCCACAAAAAGTATTTTTCGGCCCGATTTAGCAATTTGCTTTATAGCATTGCTGGCTTCGTCAACTTTAACTGCGGTTTTTTGCAAGTCGATAATATGAATCCCGTTTTTCTCCATAAAAATGTAAGGAGCCATGTTGGGGTTCCACTTGCGTTTAAGGTGACCAAAATGGACACCGGCTTTCAATAATTCTTCGAATTGTAATTTTGCCATAATGATTTTTGTTTACATTCTGCAATATCAATCCGCGAGTAGTCCCTTATTATTAAAAGGAATCTCGCGAATTTAGATACTAAACAAAATATTGTTATACGATGATATAATATTAACGTTTTGAGAACTGGAAGCGCTTGCGTGCTTTTGGTTGACCAGGTTTCTTCCTTTCCACTTCGCGTGGGTCGCGGGTCATGAAACCGGCTTTTTTCAGTTCTGGTTTGTTTTCGGGGTCAATTTTAACCATTGCCCTCGAAATGGCTAAACGGAGCGCTTCGGCTTGGCCGTTGAAACCACCGCCATCGAGGTTTACTTTGATGTCGTATTGACCGGCTACGTTTAACAGGTTCAGTGGCTGAAGCACTACATACTGAAGTGTTTCTTGTGGAAAGTATTCTTTAAGCTCGCGCTTGTTTATGGTAATATTACCGCTGCCCTCAGTTACATAAATACGGGCAACTGCAGCTTTCCTTCTTCCTAATGCGTTTACTACTTCCATTATTTAATGCTGTTTAAATCAATAACTCTGGGTTTCTGTGCCTCGTGTTTGTGCTCGCTTCCGATCACTACTTTCAGGTTTCTGAAAAGTTCGCTACCCAAACGGTTTTTGGGCAACATACCTTTTACAGCCTTCTCAACCAACCTTTCGGGATATTTTTTCAAAATATCCTCGGGGTTTTGAGTGCTTTGTCCACCTGGATAGCCCGAGTGACGTACGTACTCTTTTTGAGTAAGTTTATTACCGGTAAGCTTAACTTTTTCGGCATTAATCACGATCACGTTATCGCCACAATCGACGTGAGGAGTAAAATCGGGTTTGTGTTTTCCCCTCAGTATAAACGCCACTTTACTTGCCAAACGGCCAAGTACCTGACCTTCGGCATCAATCACCAACCATTCTTTCTTAACAGTAGCTTTGTTGGCTGAAATTGTTTTATAACTTAATGTATCCACTTGGTTTACAAGTTTTAATAATCCTACATAATTTTTTGTCCCGCTTTATTACGATGTGTCGCCTGTAAATCCACTGCTCAAAATTAGTTATCAGTTCCGGACGGCTAAGTACCTTCTTATAACCCTTTGAAATCAATATATTACCACATCGCGGGTACGTTAATTAATCGGGATTGCAAAAGTATTTTCTTTTTTGGTAAAAACAAATGCTTTTTTAAAAATAATTACGTATAAATCAGTATTTAATGTTTTTTTATTAGTTTTTTAACCGAACAAAGCCCGGAATAAAAAAGGGCAACCAAAAACTTACGGCTACCCTTTATCAATGTTAGTGTTATAAAAAATTACACTGTTGTCTGGTAAAAATTCTAGAACATATAAATTGAATATATTTCATGAGCTAACATCTTGATTATCATAATGGGCTAAAGCCCCTTTTCAAAGATGCGATTTATAAGAGGCTGTCTAAAAAGATTAGGCAGTCTTTTTTTTGACAAAAATTTTGTAATGATGTAAATATATCATATATTAGCATCATTATGAGGTACCGTTCAAATATCAAATTCAAAGAAGTCACCTCGCAGCAAACAGTATTGTTTCCCAGTAATATAGGTGACAGAATACCGGATAATCATCCGGTTCGCTTAGTCAACAGTATAGTTGATCAGTTAAATATCGACCGCATTTTAGAGTTGTACAAAGGCGGAGGCACTAGCTCCTATCACCCAAGGATAATGCTCAAAATATTGTTTTACAGCTACTTTAACAATATCCAATCATGCAGAAAAATCGAAAAGATGCTCCATGAGAATATTTATTTTATGTGGATAAGCGGGAACAACACCCCTGACTTTAGGACTATTAATTACTTTAGGAGCAAACGTTTAAAAGACATTATTCAGGATTTGTTTGCTGAAATGGTACGGCTCATGGCTGATCTTGGTTATGTAAGCCTCGAAAAGCAATACATTGATGGGACTAAGATCGAAGCGGCCTCTAATCGGTACACCTTTGTGTGGAGAGGTTCATCTGAAAAAAACAAAGCAAAACTGGAAGAAAAGATTAAGTTGGTTTTGAGCGAAATTGAATCGGCCATAAAACAAGATGATCAAGTCAATTCTTCGGGCAATGAGATAGGTAATATCGACTCAAAGGAACTGAAAAAGAGAATAGAAGAACTAAACCAACGCCTTGACAAGCTCAATAAAAAGCAACAAAAAAATGTCGAAAAGCTGGAGAAGGAACATTTGCCCAAGCTTAAGGAATATGAAAATCAACTCAATATTTTAGGGGAGCGGAAAAGTTATTCCAAGACGGACCCTGATGCCACGTTCATGCGAATGAAAGAGGACCACATGAAAAACGGCCAGTTAAAACCTGGGTATAATGTTCAGATCAGTACGGAAAACCAAATAATCACCAACTACACTATGCACCAGCGCCCCGGTGATACAGCAACCCTAAAACCACATCTTGAGCAATTTGAACAACAACAAGGCAAACAGTCCAAACAAGTGATTGCCGATTCAGGATATGGGAGCGAAGAAAACTATGAATATGCCCAAAACAAAGGCATTGAAGCTTTTATTAAATACAACTGGTTCCATAAAGAACAGAAGCGAAAATACAAAAACGATCCTTTTTTACCCGCAAACTTGTTTTACAATGCCGAGAGTGATTTTTTGGTGTGTCCGACAGGTCAGAAAATGCACTGCGTTTCTGTTCAAAAGAGGACTTCGGATTTAGGCTATCTGTCGACAGTACACATCTATCAGGCTATTAATTGCAATGGTTGCCCAATGCGTGGGAGTTGCCATGAAGGAAAAGGCAATAGGAGGATAGAGATAAACCACAAACTACGGAGATACAGGGCGCAGGCACGTGAAAGGCTGATGAGCGAACAGGGGCTTGAGCACCGAAGCATGCGGCCAATAGAACCAGAAGCGGTGTTTGGCCAGATAAAGTTCAATAATAAGTTCAACCGTTTCACTCTAAGGGGGCTCGAAAAGGTGAATGTGGAGTTTGGACTGGTTGCAATATCCCACAACCTTAGGAAAATTGTGTCTAGAATATCCGGTTTATCGGCAAAAAAGGACATTTATGCATTTTGCATTGAAAAATTATGGCACATGCTTGATGTTCTTGAAACAATAATGAGGAACGAAATACCTTCGGAAACAAAAAATAGATTAAACATCAATATGGCATACCAAAACTAAATGAAAATGAAAAAAAAAGAGACTGCCTTTTTAGACAGCCTCTTTTTGTAGCCCCACCAGGAATCGAACCTGGATCTACAGTTTAGGAAACTGCTATTCTATCCGTTGAACTATGAGGCCAACTTTCTGAAAAAAGTGCTGCAAAAATAGCTATTTTAAGCATTTGAACAAAACCAAGCACAAAAAAGCTTACACATTTCTGAAAATACGTAATTCGCTGTTGTAAAACCGATCAAATTTAACTGGCGAGTAATTGAATACCGGTGCTTTAACGCCTGTGCCAAAACAAACTTGTCCGGTGTATACATGTGCTTCATCCCATAAATCTTGATCAATGAAACTTTGAAGCATTGTAGGTCCGCCTTCAACAATCAACGATTGAATATCGTTATCGTATAAATATTTAATTAGTGTACTGATGGTGTTTTCGCAAGTGCTACATTCTATTAATGTTATTCCAGGTTTACCAATGTAATCTTCGTTTGCAATTAACAAGGTTTTGGCTTCGTTGTTGAAAAGCTTGAGTGATGATGGCAAGCGTTTATTGCGGTCGGGAACAATGCGCAAGGGTTGTATTCCATACCAGTCGCGCAAAGTGAGCGATGGATTGTCTTTCAAAGCAGTTTCGGTACCAATTAGAATGGCATTTTCGCTTGCCCTTTGTTTGTGAACGGCAATGCGAGCCATTTCGTTGGTGATCCAAGTTGGTTGGCCGAAACCGGCTTTGCTGCGATCTATATCAACAAACCCATCGGACGTTTGGGCCCACTTCAGAATGAGGTAAGGACGTTTTTTTTGATGAAAGGTGAAGAAGCGTCGATTTAGTTCCAGACACTCGTCATTTAAAATTCCTACTTCAACATCAATTCCTGCGCGTTTCATTTTTTCAATGCCCAAACCGGCTACTTTGGCAAAGGGATCAATAGTGCCAATAATAACCCTTGGAATACCTTTTTGAATGATGAGGTCGGAACAAGGCGGTGTTTTACCAAAATGTGCACAGGGCTCGAGGTTAACGAAAAGCGTTGCTTCTTTTAAAAGACTTTGATCGCCTACAGCATTAATTGCGTTTACCTCGGCATGGGGACCTCCGTATTTTTGGTGAAAACCTTCGCCAATAATTTTATTGTTGTGAACAATTACAGCGCCTACCATGGGGTTAGGAGCAACATGGCCTTCGCCTAATTTTGCCAAATCGAGGCACCGTTGCATGTTTTTAATCGGATCGTTCATAGCTTAAAACTTGGTGCAAATGTACCGATTAGCTTTTTATATTGAAACAATTTAGCGTTTTGGGTATTTATTTTTACTTTAATGAACTAATCTAATTTTGTTTTTATTGGTTACTTTGCAACATATGAAGCCAACTATCGAACACATAAAAAACTCGTTGGAACCCTTTTATCCACAGTCTGAAATTGAAAGCTTTATTGCTATTCTATTTCAACATTTTATGGGATACAGCACTACTCAGATGTTGTTGAATAAAGATGCCATACTAAGTAGCGATATTGTTCATCAAATTGAAAAAGTGCTTCATCGTTTAAAAAAGTGCGAGCCCATACAATATATCCTTGGCGAAACAATGTTTTACGATTTGCGTTTCGAAGTTGATGGCTCGGTATTGATTCCACGTGGCGAAACTGAAGAATTGATCGATCGGATTATAAAGAGACACAAAAACAAAACATTAAGGGTGCTCGATATTGGAACAGGGAGCGGTGCTATTGCTGTAAGCATAAAAAAGAATTTGCCATTTGCCGAGGTTTTTGCATGCGATGTTTCGCATAAGGCTTTGCACACAGCCAAAAAGAATGCAAGTATTAATGGGGTTGAAGTGAATTTCTTTTACCACGATATTTTATCTGAAATGGCATTGCCTGAGCATAATTTCGATGTTTGGGTAAGTAATCCCCCTTATGTAACCGAAAAAGAGAAGGTTCAAATGGAACGCAATGTGCTTGATTATGAACCTCACTTAGCGCTTTTTGTACCCGACGACGATGCCCTGATGTTTTACCGAACTATTACTGAAAAAGCAACTCGATATTTGAAACCGAAGGGAGAACTTTGGTTCGAAATAAACGAAGCTTACGGCAATGCCGTTTTGCAATTGTTGGAGTCGCATGGCTTTGAAGCAACAATTTTTAGCGACCTTAATGGAAAACATCGAATGGTTTTTGCATGCTTAAAGCATTGATACTTGTTTCAATTTCTTTTTCTATAGTTTTAATCCGGTATTGGTAAGCTTTTGCTGCGGTTTGTGTTGCATTCTTTTGGGGATCACTTTCAGGCTTTCGGTCAAAAGTATGTTCAGCAACCGTTCCTTTTTCGATATGCGTGTAGTTACCATGCTAATTTCGCGTACAGGTGCGGTACCTTCAATTTCTTTAATCATTTGTTCTTTATCGGAACTGACCGAGAGGGTTGCCATTTCGGGTATAAAGGTGATCCCTCCTGCATTTTCGACTACCCTGCAAAGCGATTCGATTGAGTTTGAGAGGTACACAATATTCTGGAATTCGCCTGGTTCCTTGGCATATACACAAACCGAATCGACCTGATTTTGAAAACAATTGCCTTCTTCGAGGTACCACATTTCTTTTAGATCGACAGTGTTTAAATCGATGGTTTCAAATTGGGCCAGTTCATGGTTTTCGGAAACATACAGATAGAATTTCTCATAAAAAAGAGGTTTAAATTCAAGCCCCTTTGCTTCAACGGGTGTAGATATAAAACCTGCATCGAGCATGCCGTTACGCAAATCCGATACGATATTTTCGGTTTTTAATTCAAAAATTGTGAGTTTAATATTTGGGTAGTTGGTCGAAAATTGATCAACAAACAATGAGAACCAATAGGGAGCCAAGGTTGGGATTACCCCAATTTTTAGATTGCCTTCGGGTTTATTTTCCATTTCAAAGGGCAAATCTTTTAGTTTCTCGGCCATTTGTATCAATTCGCGGGTTTTCTCAACAAACTGTTCACCCTCGGCTGTTAGTACAATTTGAGTAGGCGAACGCTTAAAGATGTTGATACCCAATTCCTCTTCTAGCTTGCTAATTTGCAGGCTTAGTGCCGGTTGCGAAATATTGAGCTTTTGTGCTGTTTTCGAAAACGATTGGTAATGGCTTAGCTCAAGTACATAGCTTAGTTGCAACAATGTCATTGTATAATGTTTTACTTATGGGTTTATAATTAATTATAAAAATAGGCAATATTACCTTTGTTCTATCAAAATAAACTAGAAATTATTAACACTAAAAATTATACTACAATGAAAGCAAATAACGAAAAAACCGTTGAGAGATTAAACAAAGTTTTATCAGACCTACAAGTTGTATATCAAAACTTGCGTACCATGCATTGGTTGGTTAAAGGTGAGCAGTTTTTCATGTTACATAAATTCTACGAAGAATTATACAACGAAACTGCCGAAACTGTTGACGAAGTTGCCGAGCGGATATTGATGTTAGGCGGAACTCCATCCCATCTTTTTGTCGATTACTTGAAACAGTCAGATATTGAGCCTGTTGTTGAAGTACCAAAAGGAAAAGAAAGCCTTAAACTGGTAGTAAAGAATTACAATTATTTGTTGAGTTCGTACAGAGAATTGAATGCCTATGCTGCCGAGAATGACGACGAAGGAACAGCAGCAATGTTTAGCGAATTGATAGGATCGACAGAGAAGAAGCTGTGGATGATGAATTCAACTTTGGCCTAGTTTAAACAGATGATCAAACATATTGATTCGTTTTAGAAAATTTAAAATCAAATCAACTTAAAAATTACAAAAATGGAAAACACACAAGAAGTAAAAGTAGTTTCGTTGCCTCGTATTGGAGAGGCAGCTCCCGAGTTTAAAGCAGTTACCACACAAGGTGATATCAATTTTCCGGCCGATTACAAAGGCAGTTGGGTAATTCTTTTTAGTCATCCGGCCGATTTTACACCGGTTTGTACTTCAGAGTTCATGACCTTTGCTACAATGGAAGAACAATTTGCTGAAGCCAATTGTAAACTGGTTGGGCTTTCGGTTGATGGTTTGTACAGTCACATTGCTTGGTTGCGCACAATTAATGAGAAAATTGAGTACAAAGGGATGAAAAATGTGGAAGTTAAATTTCCGCTTATTGAAGACATTACCATGGAGGTTGCCAAAAAGTACGGTATGATTCAGCCAGGTGAAAGCAATACTAAAGCTGTACGTGCGGTTTTCATTATCGATCCTAAAGGAGTAATTCGTACCATTATTTATTACCCACTGAGTTTGGGACGTAATTTCGATGAGCTATATCGCGCACTGATTGCTTTGCAAACTGCCGACGAGTTTGGTGTTGCAACTCCTGCCGACTGGCGTCCGGGCGATGATGTGATCATTTCACCTGCCGGATCGTGCGGAACTGCAAAAGATCGTATGGATGGAAAAGAAGATGGCCTCGATTGTAAAGACTGGTTCTTCTGCACCAAAAAAATCGACAAGGATGAAGTACTGAAACGAGTTTTGAAGAAATAATTACCTAAGCATTTTACCCAAAAACCCAAAGAGCCTGCCCATTGAGAGCAGGCTCTTTTGATGATTATTATTTTTTATGAAAGGCTTCAATTTCTTTCAGCGATATCCGGTTTTCGTAAATGGCTTTGCCGGTAATTACACCCGGAACCCCCATTTCATCGAGTTCATAAATGTCTTTCATGGTAGCAATTCCGCCACTGGCAATAAGTTCGAGGGTTGGAAATTTTTCCAAAATCTCTTTGTATAAATCGATACTTGGGCCTGTAAGCATTCCATCGCGAGCGATGTCGGTTGAAATCACTTTCGAAATGCCTTTATCGATATAACTTTTGATAAAAGGTATAATGTCTTCGTTTGAGTCCTCCTGCCAGCCACTTACGGCAATTTTGCCATCTTTAGCATCGGCACCTAAAATAATTTTTTCGGCACCATATTTACCAATCCAGCTTTCGAAGGTTGAACGGTTTTTTACGGCAATACTTCCACCGGTAATCATGCGCGCGCCACTTTCGAAAGCAATACGCAGGTCTTCATCGCTTTTAAGCCCGCCGCCAAAGTCTATAACCAGGTTGGTTTTTGAAGCTATGGTTTCAAGTACTTTGTAGTTTACGATATGTTGTGCTTTAGCCCCGTCGAGGTCAACCAGGTGCAGGCGTTTAATTCCTGCATCTTCGAACATCTTGGCTACTTCGAGCGGGTTTTCGTTATACACGGTTTTCTGGTTGTAGTCGCCCTGCGAAAGGCGTACACATTTGGCATCGATAAGGTCGATAGCGGGAATGATTGTTATCATATTTATATTCTATTATCGTTAGCAAAACAATGTAAAGCATAAAGTGGGACTGATTTTATCCCGTTCTCGAAACCGAAATTTTTAGTTGAAACCCGCAACGAGTATGCCGGTTTGTATTTATCAATGTACTGTTTAAGGCTTTTGGACCGGACATTTTCCGATGATTTTACTTCAATTGGAATCACTTTTCCATCGTTCATTTGTACTACAAAATCAACTTCTGCCTTTCCTTGCGATTCCCAGTAGTTCGGTTGAAATTTATTGACTATAAGAGAATTCATTACGAAGTTTTCAGTTAAGGCACCTTTGATGTTGTCGATAATACGATTGCCCGAAATTAGAAAATGAGGCGCAATTCCAAATTTAGAGCACAGTAACCCATTATCCGATAAATATATTTTGAAAGCAGCATTCTCAGCATACAATTGTAAAGGAAACTTCCCTTCGGTAATTTTAACACATTTATATGCAACACCTGAAGCTTGCAGCCAGTCTAATGCCGATTCGAACTCATAGGCACGTGCTCCAGTTTTAATAAGTTTGTATTGAAATTTCCTATTCTCTTTGGCCAACTGGGCTGGGATTGTATTAAAGGCAGCCATGATTCGAGTGGTTTCGTCGGGAGTGGCATATTTGGCCATGTCGGCCACGTATGCATCGTTGATGTTTTTTTGAAGTGCAACAACAAAATTAAAATCTTCTTTTTCAATATATTCTTTAACAACTTGAGGCA